>Ga0209577_10004417_pt1 | contig 13238 bp, 10 predicted proteins | sample GraSoiAngelo_109_FD_185874 | JGI IMG/M metagenome (GOLD analysis project Ga0209577, IMG submission 185874) | Grasslands soil microbial communities from the Angelo Coastal Reserve, California, USA - 14_0903_12_20cm (SPAdes) (version 2) | ecosystem: Environmental > Terrestrial > Soil > Grasslands... | reverse complement strand
TCGCCGAGCACGGACGCGAGGAAACGATCGAGGCGAATGCCGTCCGCGTCTGGCGAAACGGTGATCGTCGCGGTGGCTCCCACTGAAGTATTCAACCTACGCCGCGCGCTTCTTCCGCTCGGGAACCGGCGGCTGGATGCGCGCGAGGTACACGAGCATCACGATCGCGAGCGGCGCGAGCAGGATCGAGATGAACTGAGACGTCGAGAACATCCACACCGTGCCGCGATCGTCGCCGCGGAAGAACTCGATGATGAAGCGCGAGACGGCATATAGCAGCATATAGAGCCAGAACGTGCGCCCCGGAAACGGTCGACCCTTCCGCTCGGTCAACAGCAGCACGGCCAGAATCAGCAGCTCCGCGCCCGCTTCGTAGAGCTGCGTCGGGTGCAGCGGCACGCCGAGCGGCGTGCCGACGTTGGCCGCCGCGAACGGATCGGTGAACGTGATCCCCCATGGCCGCGTTGTCGGCTTGCCGTAGCAGCAGCCGGCGAACAGGCATCCGAATCGTCCGACGACGTGGCCGAGCGCGATTCCCGGCGCGAACACGTCGCACGTCGTCCAGAGCGGCAGGCCGGCGCGGCGGATGTACCAGAGCGCGACGACGACGGCGAGGATCAGGCCGCCGTAGAACACGCCGCCCGATCGCGCCAGGGTGAGCAGCTCCTTCGGGTCGTTCCTGAACGTCGAGAAATCGGTGACGAGCAGCAGCAGCTTCGCGCCGATGAGCGCGCTGATGATGATGTAGATGCCGAGGTCGAGCACGCGGTTGTGGTCGAGGCCGCGCTGCTGCGCGCGTGTCATCGCGAGCTTCAGGCCGAGCAGGTACGCCGCGGCGAGCAGGACGCCGTACGTGTAGACCGTGATCGGTCCGAACTCAAAGAGTCTTGGATACATGCGAGTCTGTCCCGAGCATGTCGAGGATCATAATCGCGACGCCGATCGTGATCGCCGAGTCCGCGACGTTGAACGCCCAGAAATGGTACGTCCGCCAGTAGACGTCCACGAAATCGACCACCGATCCCGAGACGACGCGATCGAGCAGGTTCCCCGCGGCGCCGCCGATGATCAGCGCGAGGCCGAGGCGCGCCACGAGCTGGTGGTGCGCGAGGCTCGCCGCGTACATCCCGACGCCGATGAGCGCCGCCGTCGCGATGACGGCGATGACGACGGTCTTGAACGGGAAGTCGGCCGTGTTCAGGATGCCGAACGCGGCGCCGGTGTTGCGCACGTGCGTGAAGTCGATGAATCCCGGCACGACGGTCATGCTCTCGTGCAGCGGCAGCGTCGCGCGGATCGCCGCCTTCGTCAGCTGATCGAAGGCGACGATGAGAATCGGCAGCCAGATTTCCAGTCGGCGGGGCCGAACGTGGTGAACCACCCGCGGGGCGCCGGCCTCGGTAGCGAGCGCGTCGTCAGCCATTCATTCAGCCATTCACGGTTTCCGCCAGCGCCTCCTGGCACCGGTCGCACAGGCCGGCCCAGGCCGGCTCTTTCGAGACCCTGTCGACGTAGCGCCAGCACCGCTCGCACTTGACGCCGCCGGCGCGCTCGATTGCGATCCGCAGCTCCGTTCCGTCCTTCAGCTGGACGTCGGACACGATGAACAGCATCGGCAAATCGTGCGCGTGGCGCCGCAGCAGCGCGAGCTCCGCGGCTGGCGCGGAGATGACGACCCTGGCCTGCAGCGAGCTGCCGATCTGCTTGTGCTTGCGCAGCGGCTCGATTTCGGCGAGCACGCGCTCGCGCACGGCGATGAGCTGCGTCCATCGATCCAGCAGCTCGCGGTCGGCGAGCGGCACGAGGACGGCACCCGAAGGGAACACCGCGATGTGGACCGATTCTTCCCGCGCGCCGGGGAGGAAACGCCAGACTTCGTCGCCGGTGAACGACAGAATCGGCGCCATGAGGCGCGCCAGGCCGTCGGCCATCAGGAACATCGCCGTCTGCGCCGACCGCCGCTGGCGCGATCGGGCCGCAAACGTGTACATCCGATCCTTCGACACGTCGACGTAGAACGCGCTCAGGTCGACGGTGGAGAACGTGTTCAGCGCCTGAAAGATCGTGCCGTAGTCGTACGCGTCGTACGCCGCGAGGATCCGAAGCGCGGCGTCTGCGTAGCGCGCAAGGATGTACCGATCGACTTCTTCGAGCTGCGCCACGTCGACGAGATCGGCGGACGGATCGAAGTCGTACAGATTCGCGACCAGGTACCGCATCGTGTTGCGGATCTTCCGGTACGCCTCGACGACGCGCGCGAGAATCTCCTTGCCGAGGCGCACTTCCTGCGTGTAGTCGCTCATCGACACCCACAGACGGATGATGTCGGCGCCGCTCTCCTTGATGACGTCGTGCGGCTCGATCGAATTGCCGAGCGACTTCGACATCTTGCGGCCGTCCTCGGCCACGATGAAGCCGTGCGTGAGGATCTGCCGGAACGGCGCGCGGCCGCGCGTGCCCAGGCCGACGAGCAGCGAGCTCTGGAACCAGCCGCGATGCTGGTCGCTCCCTTCGAGATAGATGTCGGCGGGCCACGTCAGCTCGGGCCACACCGAGAGCACCGCCTCATGGCTCGACCCCGAGTCGAACCAGACGTCGAGAATGTTCATCTCGCGCTCGAAATGGCGGCCGCCGCACTTGGGACACGCGAGGCCGGCGGGAACGAAATCCTCCGTCGGACGCTCGTACCACGAGTCGGCGCCGTGCTTCTCGAACACGGCGGCCGTTTTCTCGACGAGCGCCGGCGTGACGACCGCCTCGCCGCACGACGTGCAGTCCACCGCCGGAATCGGCACGCCCCACACGCGCTGCCGCGAGATGCACCAGTCGGGACGGTTGGCGATCATGTTGTACATGCGGTCGCGGCCCCACGACGGGATCCACCGCACGTGGCGATCGATGTTCTCGAGCGCGGCCTGCCGCAGCGTGCCCCCAGCCCCCAGCCCGGAGCCCCCAGCCCCCAGCGGTTTGTCCAGCGCGATGAACCACTGCGACGTCGCGAGAAAGATGACCGGATTGTGACAGCGCCAGCAGTGCGGATACTGGTGCGAGAACGACTCGCGATGCCACAGCCGTCCTCGTTCCTTCAGCGCATCGGCGACGTTCGGGTTCGCGTCGAACACGCGCTGGCCGCCGAACAGTTCCACCGTGTCGAGGAAATGTCCCGTCGGTCCGATCGGCGCGTAGATCTCCAGCCCGTACTTCATGCCGGTCGCGAAGTCGTCGGCGCCGTGGCCGGGCGCGGTGTGGACGGCGCCCGTTCCCGCCTCGAGCGTGACGTACTCGCCCAGCACGCCGAGCGACGGGCGCGCGTACAACGGATGCTGAAAGCGGATGTGTTCGAGCTGCTCGCCTTTCATCCGCGCGATCGGCGCGCCGAACGATTTCCCGACCGCTGCCGCCACTTTTTCCGCCAGCGCCTCGGCGACGATGACCGCGCGTCCCTCGACGGCGTACGCGCCGTAGTCGAAGTCCGGATGAAACGCGATCGCGAGGTTCGACGGAATCGTCCACGGCGTCGTCGTCCAGATTAGAACCGAGACGTCTTTCCCGACGAGCGCCGGCACGCGCGCCCCGAGCTCTGCCGCGCTCGACCGATCGAGCGGAAACTCCACGTAGATCGACGGCGACGTGTGATCCTCGTACTCGACTTCGGCTTCCGCGAGCGCCGTGCGGCAGTGGATGCACCAGTGCACCGGCTTCTTGCCTTTGTAGACGAGATCCTGCGCGACGAAGCGGCCGAACGCGCGCGCGATCGCCGCCTGGTACTTGAAGTTCATCGTCAGGTACGGCGCGTCCCAGGTGCCGAGGATGCCGAGGCGCTGGAACTGCTCGCTCATCGTGCCGACGAAGCGCTCCGCGTACGCGCGGCACGCGCGGCAGAAATCGGCGACCGACATCTGACGCTTCTTCGGACCGAGCTCGCGATCGACCTGCAGCTCGATCGGCAGCCCGTGGCAGTCGTAGCCGACGACGTACGGCGCGTCGAAGCCCGCCATCGATCGCGACTTGACGACGAACTCCTTCAGGATCTTGTTCATCGCCGTGCCCATGTGGATGTTGCCGTTGGCGTACGGCGGGCCGTCGTGCAGCACGAACTTCGGCGCGCCGTTGCGGCGCTCCCGAATCCTTCCGTAAAGGTCCATTTCCCGCCAGCGCGCGAGCATCTGCGGCTCGCTCGTCGGCAGGTTCGCCTTCATCGGGAAGTCGGTGCGCGGCAGGTTGACGGTGTCCTTCCACTCGGGCATGGATATCCTTCGATTTTATAATGGACGGATGCGTTGTGCGCTGCTGGGCAACGGATTGAAGGTGCTCATCCACGAGGAGCACACCGCGCCGCTGGCCTCGGTGTGGTGTTGGTACAAAGCGGGCTCGAAGGACGAGCGTCCCGGACTCACGGGCGTGTCGCACTGGGTCGAGCACATGAACTTCAAGGGCACGACCAACATCCCGCGCGATCAGGTGAAAGGGATCATCGAGCAGTTCGGCGGGACGTGGAACGGCTACACGTGGATCGATCAGACGACGTACTTCGAGACGGCGACGCGCGACGCGCTCGATCGGATGCTGTTCATCGAGTCCGAGCGCATGGCGAACTGTTTATACCATCCTGACGACTGCGAGTCGGAGCGCACCGTGATCATCTCCGAGCTCCAGGGCGGCGACAACGATCCCGATCAGCTGCTCGATCAGGAACTGACGGCGACCGCGTTCAAGGCGCACCCGTACCGGCATCCGACGATCGGATGGCTGCCGGATTTGCAGACGATGACGCGCGACGACCTGTACGGGTACTACCGCCGCTACTACGTGCCGAACAACGCGACGCTCGTCATCGTCGGCGACGTGGAGACCGACGTCGCGCTGCGGCGCGCCGAGCACCACTTCGGCGCGATACAGCCGGGAGCAGAGGTGTCGCGCATCCGCACCGTCGAGCCCGAACAAACCGGCGAGCGGCGTCTCACGATTCGGAAGCCCGGAACGACGGCGTACTTGAAGGTGGGCTATCATGCGCCGTCGGCGACCGACGGCCATTTCTTCCCGCTGCTGATCCTCGACGCCGTGCTCACCGGAGCCAAAGGGCTGAACCTCTGGTCCAGTTTTCGAGGCGCGGCGCCCCAGCGCAGCACGCGGCTGTACCGCGCGCTCGTCGAGCGCGGCATCGCGTCGTGGGTCGGCGGCTCGCTGCTGCCGACCGAGCAGCCGTTCCTCTACACGATCTCGGCAACCGTCACCGATGGGACGCCGCTCCCCTCGGCGGAATCGACGCTGCTCGAGGAGCTCGATCGCGTCGAGCGCGGCGGCATCACCGACGCCGAGCTGACGAAAGCCAAGGCGCAGCTTCGCACGCGGCTCGTGTTCGACAGCGACAGCGTGACGAACATCGCGCACCAGCTCGGATACTTCGAGACCATTGGCGGCGTCGAGTCGTTCACCACGCTCGCGCCACGCATCGCCGCCGTTACGGTCGACGAGGTCAACGCCGCCGCGCGCGCGGTCCTGCCTTCAGCGAACCGTACGATTGGCTGGTTCGACCCGTTACCTGTCGGCGAGGCAAGCGCGAAGTAGGAAGTACGAAGTCGGAAGTACGAAGTCGGAAGTACGAAGTCGGAAGTACGAAGTCGGAAGGGCGGAATAGGAGCCAGAAGAGCGCAGAAGCACAAATGTCACTTCGAACTTCGGACTTCGTACTTCGAGACTTCGTACTTCGAGCGTCCTGGCCCGGCCTCGCACCCGCCAGAACCGTGCTCGACAACGGCGCGGTCGTACTCGCGAAGCGAGCGTCGATGACTCCCGCCGTCGCCATCCATCTCGCGATGCGCGCCGGATCGAGCTGCGATCCGGACGACGCGACCGGAGCAACATGGCTGCTGTCGCGCGTGATCGATCGCGGCACCGCGCTGCGCTCGGCGGCCGATATCGCCGAGGAGCTCGACGGCCGCGGCATCACGATCACGACCACGGTCACGCGGCATCTGTTCTCGCTGCTCTGCACCTGCCTCGCCGACGACTTCGAGCCGACGCTCGAGCTTCTGGGCGACATCCTGATGTCGCCGACGATTCCGGACGAGGAGCTCGCGACGCGCAAGGGCCAGGTCATCACGGCCATTCGGCAGGACGACGACAACCCGGGAGTCCGCGCGTCTGAAACGTTGATGGCGCTGCTTTATCCGAACGGCCATCCCTACGGACGGCCGACCAAGGGATCGATCGCCGTCGTCGAATCGCTCACGCGCGACCGGCTGCTGCGCCTGCACGAGGAGCGCTTCGCGCCGGCCGCGTTGACGGCTGCGATCGTCGGCGACGTCGATGTTCCGCGCGCGCTGGACGTCGCGGCGCGCGTTCTGGGGCTGTGGAGGAAGCCACTCCCGACTCGGACGGTTCTTCCACCGGTCCGCCGCGCGACGACGCGGAGCCGGAGTGTCATCCCGATGATGAACAAGGCGCAGGCCGACATCGCCTACGGGTTCACCACGATCGCGCGGCGCGATCCGGCGTACTACGCGTATTGGCTCATGAACAACGTGTTCGGGCAGTACTCGCTCGGCGGGCGGCTCGGCGACAGCATCCGCGAACGTCAGGGGATGGCGTATTACGCCTCGAGCTCCCTCGACGCGAACGTCGTCGAAGGACCTCTGGTCGTCCGGGCCGGCGTCAGTCCGGCGAACGTCGACCGTGCGGTCGCGTCGATCGACGAGGAGGTCGCCCGCCTCGCGGGCGAAGGGGTGACCGAGAAGGAGCTCGATGAGTCGCGCCGATTCCTCATCGGATCCATCCCGCGCGCGCTCGAAACGAACGCGGCGATCGCCAACTTCCTGCAGAACGCCGAGTTCTTCGAACTGGGTCTCGATTACGACGTGCGGCTGCCTGAGCTGTTGCGCGCCGTGACCGTCGACGAGGTCAACGCGGCCGCGCGCCATGCCGTCGCCGTCGATCGCGCGACCATCGTCATCGCCGGACCGTATCGTGACAGCTGATATCCGCGCCGTCTTCTTCGACGTCGATTTCACGCTCATCTGTCCCGGTCCGATGTTTGGGGGCGAAGGTTATCGCGCATTTTGCGCGCGATACGGGATGGACGTCGACGCCGCCAGGTTTGCGGCCGCGGTCGCCGGCGCCGCGCCGCTGCTCGACGGCCCCGAGGACGCGCCGTACGACGCCGAAATCTTCGTCGCCTACACGCGCCGCATCATCGAGCAGATGGGCGGATCGGGCGATCGCCTCGACGCCTGCGCGCGCGAGATCTACGACGAGTGGGCCGCGTGCCGGCATTTCGAGCTGTACGACGACGTCCCCGCCGTCCTGCGCGAGCTCGCGGACGCCGGCATTCGCATCGGCCTCATCTCGAACACGCAGCGGTGCCTCACGTCGTTCCAGTCGCATTTCGAGCTGCAGGGGCTCATCGCCGCGACCGTGTCGTCGTTCGAGCACGGGCGGATGAAACCGCACCCCAGCATCTTCGAGACGGCGCTCGAGCGCGTCGACGTGGATGCCCCGAACGCGGTGATGGTGGGCGACAGCATCCGGCAGGACGTCGAGGGCGCGCTGCGTGCCGGGATGCGCGCCGTGCTGCTTCACCGCGGCGAGAGGCGTCACCCGATGCAGAGCGAGCTCGCGCGTCGCGGCATTCCCGTCATTCGCTCGCTCACGGAGTTGCCGAATCTGGTAATCGGGTAATCGAGTTGCCTATCACCTACCGCGACTTGACGTCGCGCGACGAGTTCGCGTCGGTCGTCGAGCTCGAGCGCCAAATCTGGGGGCCGGGGTACGATGACGTCGTACCCGTCCCGATTCTCACGGTCAGCGTCAAACGCGGCGGCATCCTGATCGGCGCGTTCGACGGCGAGCGGATGATCGGCTTTGTGTACTCGCTGCCCGGCATCCGAAAAGGGCGGCCGACGCAGTGGTCGCACATGCTCGGCGTCGTTCAGGACTACAGAGCTGACGGCATCGGCTACCGTCTGAAGCTGATGCAGCGCGATCGCGCGCTGGCGATGGGTCTCGATCTCATCGAGTGGACCTTCGATCCGATGCAGGCGCTGAACGCCCATCTCAATTTCTCCAAGCTGGGCGTCGTCGTCGAGGAGTACGAGGAGAACGTCTACGGCGAGTCGACGAGCCCGCTGCACAAAGGCAATCCGACCGACCGGTTCATCGCGGAATGGTGGATTCGCGAGCCGAGGCCGCAGTACGACTGGTCGGGCGCGCCGGTGGCGAATCAGGGTAGCCAGGTTTCGCTCGACCGGAAGGACGCGCGCGTCGTCGTCGAGATTCCGATGGGATTCACCGAGATGATCTTCGCCGCGCCCGATCTCGCGCTCGCCTGGCGCATGGCGACGCGCGAGCTGTTCACGGTCTACTTTTCCCGCGGCTATCGCGCCGTCGATTTCCGGCTCGATCGCGCGGCGCGGAAAGGGGCGTACCTGCTAATCCGCACGTAACGCGACGATTGGATCGATCCGCATCGCGTGCACGGCGGGGGCGATGCTTGCGCCGATCGCGAGCGCGATCGCGCCCGCGACGACAGCCCCATGCGTAAAGGGATCGGTCGTGCGCGTGTCGAACAGCAGGCCGCGCACGAGAGGTCCCGCAGCCAGAGCGCCGGCCGAACCCAGGGCGGCGCCTGTCCCCGCAAGCGCGACCGCGCTGCCGACGACACGCCGGAATATCGAGCTCGGCGACGCGCCGAGAGCCAGGCGAATGCCGATCTCCGGCGTCCGATGGACGACCGAATACCAGATTGCGCCGTAAATGGCGACCGCTGCGAGCGCGGCCGCGAGTACCGCCGTCGCGGTCAGCAGTAGCATCGTCGTGCGCGTCTGCGCGAAGGAGGCGGCGATGAGATCTTCCATACTGCTGACTTCGTAGATCGGCAGGTCGGGATCGACGGCGCGAACGGCAGCGCGCGCGGCCGGCGTTGCGGCTCCCGGATCGCCGGCGGTCCGCATCACGACGGTGAAGGTCGGTACGGCGGTCTGTTCAATCGGGTGATACATCTCCGGCACGGCGTCGCCGCTCAGCGCGACGTGCCGCACGTCCTCGACGACGCCGACGATGCGGAACCAGATGTTCGAATCGAAGCCGGCCGTTGTCCGCACGCGCCGGTTCAGCGGGTTCTCGTTCGGAAAGTAGCGCGCCGCCATCGTTCGATTGATGACAGTGACGCGTTCTGACCGGCTGTCGTCGCGATCGGTCAGCAGCCGCCCGGTGACGAGCGGGATCCTCATCGTCTGAAAGTAGGCGGAGGACACGTAGCGCTGATCGATGATGATTGACAGCTCGTTCGCGCCGCGCACGTGCCCTTCGATCTCCACGCCGTTCGCGCCGCGCATGCCGCTGAACGGCACGAGCGACGTCGCCGCTGCCCCGCGAACCGACGGCGTTCGCGTCAGCCGCTCGAGAAGCGTCGACACGAACGCAATGCGCGCCGGCGCAGTTGCGTAGCGCGAGCCGGTCAACGCCACCCGGAGCGTCAGCACGCGATCGGGATCGAAGCCCGGACCGACGCGCGAGAGTTTGACGACGGTCTTCAACATGAGGCCCGCGCCGGACAGCAGGACGACGGCGAGCGCAATCTGCGCGACGACCAGCGCCTGGCGCATCCTTCCCGCGGAATGCGTCAACCGCCTGGAGCTCGAGAGAGCGCCGGCCAGACCCTGCCCGGGCCGGTACGCGGCGACGACGCCGAATACGACGCCGATCGCTGCTGACAGCGCGATCGTCAACAGCGCCGCGCGGCTGCCGACCTCGATCGTCAGCGATTGCGGCAGCGACGACGCGAAGAGCGACGTGATGGCGAGAAGCGTCCATCGGCCGAGAACGAGGCCCGCCGCGCCTCCGAGCGCGGCGAGCACGACCCCTTCGGCAAGCGCGAGCGACAGCAGCTGGCGGCGCGTCGCGCCGAGCGCCGCGCGAACGGCCAGCTCGTGGCGCCGGTTGGACGCGCGCGCGACGATGAGCGTCGACGCGTTCGCTGCCGCGACGAGAAGCAGCAGGCCGACGCTCGCGGCCGCAACGAGAAGCGTCGGTCGAATCGCCCGCACGGCGCGCTCGGTGACCGGCCCGAGCCGCGCGCCGACGCCGTGGTGCGACGGCCGCTCTGCAGCCATCCGCGCCGCATGCGCCTGCAGTTCGGCCGTCGCCTGCTCGAAACCGATTCCGTCGGCGAGCCGCGCGAGGATCGTGTAGCTGTGACGAATCTCGGTCGTGCGCTCGTCCGGCGTCATGCGCATCGGCAGCCAGAGCTGGTTCTCGTCGAGCCGGCCAGGCAGCGACGCGCGGCGCGGCATGATGCCGACGACCGTGGACGGCAGGCGGTCGATCTGAATGGCGCGGCCCACGATCGACGGGTCGGCGCCGTACCGGCGCCGCCAGAGGCCGTCGCTCAGGATCGCGGCCGCGGGCGTATCGTCCAGATCTTCCGCCGTCGTGAAGCCGCGGCCGACTGTCGGCGACAGCCCGAGCAGCGGCATCAGCGACGCGGTCACGCGCGTGCCGCGGACGCGCTCGGGATCTTCCGCGTCGCCGGTCAGCGTGAACGATCCGTAGGCGATCATCCCGATTTCCGACAGGCTGCGGAGCGACCGCCACGCGTCGTAGTCGAACGGCGTCGCTTCCAGCTCGAACACGTTGTGCTGAGGCAGCGTCTGCCAGACGAACACGAGGCGCGCGGGATCGCGGTACGGGAGCGGGCGCAGCAGCACGGCGTCGACGAGTGCAAACACCGCGCTGTTGACGCCGAAGCCGAGCGCGAGCGTCAGCGCGACCAGCAGGGTGAAACCGGGCCGCCGGATGGCGGAGCGGCACGCGTAGCCGAAATCGTTCACGCCACGTTTGACGCGACGCGAGAAGCGCGGTTAGCCGGGCGGCCAGTGCATCGTCCGGCCGCCGATGAGATGCAGGTGAATATGGAAGACCGTCTGGCCGGCCTCGCGGTTCGTGTTGAACACCGTACGGAATCCGCCGGCCGAAATTCCGCGCTCCTTCGCAATCGCCGCCGCACGCCGCACGGTCTCGCCCACGATTTGGTCTTCGTCCGGCGTCAGATCGTTCAGCGATGCAATGTGGCGCTTCGGCACGACCAGCACGTGCGTCGGCCCCTGCGGATTGATGTCGTTGAACGCGATCACATTCTCGTCCTCGTAGACGATCGACGCGTGAATCTCACGGTTGATGATTTTGCAGAAGAGGCAATCATCCATGGTGGTCGTTAGTCGTTAGTCGCTGGTCATGGTCGTCGGTCGTTAGTCGGTCGTTGGTCGCGCTCGTTCGGAGCTTCGGAGGTTCGCCGTGCAATCGCGACTCGGGGGATTTCCTGCAGGTCGCGCCGCAGGGCGACCATTGTGAGGCCGGGCGTCCGGGAGATCAACTGCGCGACCGCGTCGGCCTGACCGAATCCGAATTCGAACAGCAGCAGGCCGCCGGGTCGAAGACGCGTTTCCGCCTGCGGCAGGAGTCGTCGAATCACGTCGAGGCCGTCGTCGCCGGCGAAGAGCGCGGTTGCGGGCTCGTGGTCGACCACCTCCGGCTGCAGCGTCGGTCGATCGCGTTCGGCGACGTAGGGCGGGTTGGCAACGATCAGATTGAACGGGCCGTCGAGCCCGTCGAGCAGATCGGCGCGGCGGAATCGGATGCCGTCGGCGACCCGGTGCCGCGTGGCGTTGCGGCGCGCGACCTCGAGCGCCGGCTCCGACGTATCGGTGGCGACGATCGCGACGGCGGCTCGCTCGTGCGCGATCGACACCGCCACGCAGCCGCTGCCGGTGCAGACGTCGGCGATCTTCAGCGCCGCGTCGCGCGGAATCTCGGCGAGCGCCAGTTCGACGAGCAGCTCCGTCTCCGGACGGGGGATCAGCACCGCGGGCGTCACCTCGAACCGGAGTCCCCAGAATTCTTCGTGCCCGACGATGTACGCGAACGGTTCGTGCGCCACGCGGCGATCGACGAGCGCCTGTAACTTCGCCGCGAACTCCGGCGGCTCGTCCTGATTCGCATCGGTGAAGAACCGTTCCGTCGTCCAGCCAAGCACGTGCTCCGCCAGGAGCCGCGCGTCGAGATCGGCTTCGTCGGAAGGAATGCCCGCACCACGCAGCCGATGCCGCGCCGCATCAACTCGTGCATGAATAGACGATGACATCAACGCGACATTCTGCTACACGTCGCGCAATCTGTATTCGACCGCGCGAGGGCAGCGCCTGCGGCCCGGGCGAGCGCGAACGCGCGAGTGAGGCGAGCGGGGGTGGGGCCCCCAATCAAACAACGCTGGCGTCTTTGAGCTTTTCCGACTGGTAGTAGGTGATGACGCTGTCGAGCAGATCGGTCAGGTCGCCGTTCAGCACTTCCGTGAGCCGGTGCGTCGTGACGTTGATCCGGTGATCGGTGATGCGATTCTGCGGGAAATTGTAGGTCCTGATCTTCTCCGAGCGTTCGCCCGTGCCGACCTGGCTGCGGCGGTCCTTCGCAATCGCTTCCTGCTGCTTGCGCAGCTCCATCTCGTAGAGGCGCGAGCGCAGCACCTTCATCGCCTTCGCGCGGTTCTTGATCTGCGATTTCTCGTCCTGCTGCGAGACGACGACGCCGGTCGGGATGTGCGTGATGCGGACCGCCGAATACGTCGTGTTGACGCTCTGGCCTCCCGGACCGCTCGAGCAGAACGTATCGACGCGCAGATCCTTCTCGTTGATTTGCACGTCGACCTCTTCGGCCTCAGGGAGGACGGCAACGGTTGCGGTCGACGTGTGGATGCGACCGCTCGCTTCGGTCGCCGGCACGCGCTGCACGCGGTGGACGCCGCTTTCGTACTTCAGCTTGCTGTAGACGCCGCGCCCTTCGATCGTCGCAATCACTTCCTTCAGGCCGCCGACGCCGGTGTCGCTGCTCGACATCACTTCGAGGCGCCAGCGGTTGCGCTCGGCGAACTTGCTGTACATCCGGAACAGCTCGCCGGCGAAGAGCGCCGCCTCATCGCCTCCGGTGCCGGCGCGGATTTCGAGGACGACGTTCTTCTCGTCGTTCGGATCCTTGGGGACGAGCATCAGCTTGAGATCCGCGAGAATCGCGTCGCGTTTCGCCGCAAGCGATTTCACTTCTTCCTTCGCGAGCTCGCGCATGTCGGCGTCGCCGCCGGCGGCGAGCTCCTCGGCTTCGGCGAGGCTCTGCACGGTCGCCTTGTACTCGCGGAACCGCTCGACGAGCGGCTCGAGATCGGCGAGCGCCTTGGCGTGCTTGCGGTATTCGGC
>Ga0209577_10004415_pt1 | contig 13244 bp, 16 predicted proteins | sample GraSoiAngelo_109_FD_185874 | JGI IMG/M metagenome (GOLD analysis project Ga0209577, IMG submission 185874) | Grasslands soil microbial communities from the Angelo Coastal Reserve, California, USA - 14_0903_12_20cm (SPAdes) (version 2) | ecosystem: Environmental > Terrestrial > Soil > Grasslands... | reverse complement strand
CGTGCGCCGCACGCGCAAGCGCTTCGGCGACGCGCTGGAGATCGTGGCCACCGGCGGCGTCGACAGCGCCGACAAGGCCATCACATTGCTCCGCGAGGGGGCACGCGCGATCGGTTACTTCACCGGATTCGTCACCCGAGGCCCGATCCTGGCGCGCCGCATCCTGGAGGCGCTCCGGCGGGGCGTCTGACTTGCTCACAGGTTATCCACTTGTCCACACGTATCCACAGACGAGAAAATCGACCGGTCTGATGCGGGCTCACGCCTGAGCGCCATCGCATTGCCGCGTCATTCGTCCACAGAATGCCCCCGGGAAGATTTTTCCCCGATGATCACTGGTCGAAGTCGCCGTCCGGCTCGCGAAGCGCGCATTTGGCGCGTGCAAACGAGACCTTGACAGTGAAATCTCGACACTCGTAAGTTGTGCGGCGTGCAGGCACCGTCTCTCACGTTGGTTCTTCGGTCGATCCCGACCCGCAGGGTCTGAGTAGTAACAAGAGGACGACACCGCGATGGAAGGTCGGAAGCCACTCGCGAAGGTCGAGGGTCGTCGTCGGATGCGACTGAGCGGGGTGACCGTCGCCTACCGCGGCACGCCCAATCTCGACGATTGGGTCGCCTACATCGCGAACGGAAGCCGCTCGAAGAAGCTCATCCTCGCGGACCACGCCTCCGAGCGGAAGGTGAAGAGCCTCCTCACCCGCCTGCAGACGCTTTCGCGCAAGGATATCGAGAAGCTGGCGAAGAGCTAAGCCCTCACAGCGCCAGCGGTCCGACCGAAGCGACCCGACTCGGGTCCTGGCGCCAGATCGCCGGATCGGCGTCCACGAAGAGCTCGACGCCGTTGCCGTCCGGATCATCGAGGTAGATCGACTGGCTCACGCGATGATCGCTGAGGCGCAGCCGGGTATAGCCGTGCGCCTCGAGGTGGGCCTTGGCCGCGCGCAGCTCGTCGAGCGTCGTCCCGATGCGCAGGGCCACGTGGTAGAGCCCGACCTCCCCCGGCTGGGACAACGGCGCGTCGGCCCCGACCTCGAGGACCGCCACATCGTGGTGGTTCTCGCCCGTCGAGAAGAAGGCCATCGGCCGCCCGAAGTTGCCGCGAGCGACTTCCTTCAGACCGAGCACGTCCCGGTAGAAGCGGGCGGACCGCTCGATGTCGCGTACCTTCAGGACGACGTGCCCCACGTTCCGCACCTTGATGGCCATGAGAGCCTCCGGACCTAGATCATACCCTTCTCGGCGAAGCTCACGTAGCGGCCCCGCCCGATGACCACGTGGTCGTGGATCCTGAGATCCATGAGGCGCGAGCACTCCACCAGCTGGCGGGTGAGCCGGAGATCCTCCTGGCTCGGCGTGGGATCGCCGCTCGGATGGTTGTGCAGCAGGATGATGGAGGCCGCCGACTCGAGAATCGCCGGCTTGAAGACCTCGCGCGGATGGACCAGGCTCGCCGACAGCGTGCCCTCGGAGATCACGATGTCGCGCACCAGACCGTTCTGGGCGTCGAGCAGCGCCACCCGGAACACCTCGCGACGCAGGTCCTCCATGAGCGGAGCGAACGCCGCATAGACCGCCGCCGGCGTCGACAGCACGACGCGCACCCCCGGCGTGCGCGAGCGCAGCCGCCGCGTCAGCTCGAAGGCGGACGCCAGCCGGGCGGCCTTCGCGCGCCCGACGCCGGGCCGGCGCGCCAGCTCGATCACCTCACGCGCGGCGACGCCGGCCAGCGAGCCGTACGCCGCCAGCATCTCGCGCGCGACGTCGACGGCCGTCTTGCCGCGCCGTCCCGAGCCGAGCTGGAGCGCGAGCAGCTCGGCGTCGGCCAGCGCGTCGGCGCCGCTCGAGTACAGCCGCTCCCGCGGCCGCTCCTGCGCCGGCCACTCGTCCATCGTCATGCGTCTTCGTACGACGGGTCAATCCCGCTGGTCAATGACGGAGATTGAATACAGCGCCATGAGGGCGCGCGCTGCTGTTCAGGGCGCTGGGAGGACGGTCACGCCAGGTAACCTGTAGTGCTTGACGTTGCCGGTCGCCACGGGCATCGCTTCGACGACGCCGGTGGCCGCGATCAGACAGTCGGCGATTTGCGCCACGGGCTTCCCAGCAGTTCGGCGCAGTGCTCCGGCGATCTCAGCGATCTCGCGTGTCACGGGAATCACGATGAGACTGTCCAGCAGATCTGTCGTCACCTGTCGCTCGCTCTCCCGCATGCCGGCGTGGAGTTCAGCCACGCTCACGACCGAGCAACACGGCGCCGCATCGCGAGTGAGCTCGAAGAGGAACGAACGAGTCGCGGCCCGTGCACGGAGGAGACTGATCAGCACGTCCGTGTCCAGAAGGACGCGGCTCACCGGGCGGCGCGCTTCACTCGTCGGTCTCTTCGCAGGGAACGAACGAATGCCTGAGAGCCGCGGGCCAGTTCAGGATGGCGCTCACGCGTCCAGCCGCCGAACGCCGTACCGAGCGTCTGGCGAAAGCGCAGCCTCTTCAGTTCATGCCGCAAGGCATCGCCGACGACCCGGCTTTGTTCCCCCCTGGGAACGACCCGTCGCAGTTCAGCGATCAATTCCTCCGGCAGCAGAAAGTTGGCTTGGCGGAGCTGGCTCGCCATCGCGATCTCTCCTATAGAGTTGCCTACAGGGTAGCATAGGCTGGCTCGACGCCCGTCACGCGCGCGGGTCGTCGATCGTGATCGCACGAGGCTCGTCGCCCACCCCGTCGATGCGGACGCGCACCACACGCGGCGGCAGCAGGGGCTCGGCGCGCTCGGCCCACTCGAGCAGCGTGACGCCGTCACCGCCCATGAGGTCGAGGAGGCCCAGATCCATCAGCTCGGTGAGGGTGGCGATGCGATACGCATCGACGTGGTGCACCGGCAGCCGTCCGCGGTACTCGTTGACGAGGACGAAGGTCGGACTGGTGGCCGCCGCGGCGACGTCGAGGCCGCGAACGAGGCCCTGCACGAAGCAGGTCTTGCCGCTTCCGAGCTCGCCATAGAGCGCGACCACGTCCCCGGCGCCCAGCGTGCGGCCGAGCGCGGCGCCGCACGCTGCCGTCTGCTCCGGCGTGGTGGTGGTGACGCTAGGTGCGGGCACCGACGACGACCGCGAACGCCGCCGGCAGCGCCTCGATGACGTCGCCCGCGATCAGCGACTCCTGTCCGTGCCGCGCCGCCGCGATGTCGCCGGCCAGTCCGTGCAGGTAGACGGCGGCGGCGAGCGCGGCGCCGGGCGGCAGCCCGCGCGCCAGGAACGCGCCCAGCACCCCGGTGAGGACGTCACCGGTGCCGCCGCTGGCCATCCCGGGATTGCCGGTGGGATTGAGCAGGACGGTGCCGTCGGGATTCCCGATGACGCTCGTGGCGCCCTTGAGGACGACGTGCACGCGGAAGCCGGTGGCGAACCGCCGCACGGTCGTGATCCGATCGCGCTGCACGTCCTCGACGGTCGCGCCGAGCATGCGGGCCATCTCGCCCGGATGGGGCGTCAGGCACCGTGCGGCGGGAGCGCCGCGCAGGCGGTCGAGATGGCCGACCAGGGCCGTCAGCGCATCGGCGTCGACCGCGCACGGCTTCCGGCACTCGAACACGAGCGCGCGGGCCAGGGCCTGCGTGTCCTCGTCGATGCCGAGACCGGGCCCGAGGGCGACGGCGTCGCGGCGCTGGGCGAGGTCGTCGAGGAGGTCGCGGGCCTTGAGCGCGATCGTGCGCGTCTCGGTCTCCGGCAACGGCTCGCTCATGGCCTCCAGGATCAGCGAGGCGACGACCGGCTGGGCGCTGGCGGACGTCGCCACGGTCACGAGGCCCGCGCCCGCCCGCATCGCCGCGCGGGCGGCGAGGGCGGCGGCGCCGGTCTTGCCGACCGACCCGGCGACGAGCAGCAGGTGGCCGTAGGTGCCCTTATGGGCGTCGCGCGGCCGCGGCGGAAAATGGCGCGCGACATCTGCGGCCTCGAGCAGGAAGGTGTCGATGCCGCGGGCCACCTCGGCGGCCGGGATGCCGATGTCCACGACCTCGACGCGCCCGCTCACCTCGACACCGGCGGCGGTGATCAAGCCGCGCTTGAGGCCGGCGAACGTCGGCGTCAGGAGCGCGCGGATGACCGGCCCGGGCGCCGGCTCGCCGTCGGCCGGCAGCCCCGACGGGATGTCGAGCGCGACCACGGGCCGCCGGCTCGCGTTGATGCGCTCGATGGCGGCGGCCACCGGCGGCGCCGGCGCGCCGCGGGCGCCGGTGCCGAGCAGCGCGTCGACGACGAGCTGCGCCGCGGACAGCGCCGGCGTCAGCACCGAATCGTCCTCGACCACGCGGGTGCGGATCCCGCGGCGCTCCATCTCGCGGTGCTTGAGCGCGGCGTCGCCGCGGAGCTCGTCGGGCCGGGCCAGCAGGTACACGTCCACGCGGTGACCGGCCCGCTTCAGCCAGCGCGCGACGACGAAGCCGTCGCCGCCGTTGCCGCCCTTGCCGCACACGATCGCGACACGGACGCCGCGGCGCGGCAGGCCCAGCTCCGGCAGCGCGGCCAGGATGCGCTCGGCGGCGCCGCGGCCGGCATTCTCCATGAGCGTGGCGCCCGGGATGCCGAGCTCGCGGATCGCGCGCTGGTCGAGACGGCGCATCTCTTCGGCCGAGAACAGCGGGAACACGGCTCAGCAGCCTTCGTCGGAGCGTGCGGTCGTCATGGAAGACGTCAGCCTCGAGTGCTAGCGTCCGGCCGGCAGCGCGATCGCCTGGATCAGGAAGTCGGCGAGGATCGACGTGTAGGTCGCGCGCCAGTCGCGCCGCGCGCACTTCGGCAGCTCGATGTGCAGCGCGCGCTCGGGCACGCGCAGGATGCCGTCGCGCTTGGCGCCGGAGGCCCGGTACGTGACCGCATCGACCGGCTCGACCAGGACGTCCAGCCGCTGGACCTCGCGGCGCGAGCGCAGATGGGCGTCGCGGATCAGCTCGGCCAGCGTGCGCAGGCGCAGCGCCAGCTCGCGGTCGACGCCGACGGTGGCGATCTCGATCTGTCCGGCGCACTCGCTTCGGTTGTTGCCGTGGATCTCGGCGTAGAACCGCAACGGCCCCTGGGCGGCCTCCAGCACGCGCCGCTCGTAGGCCTCGTACACGCGCCGGGCCGCGTCGCTCGGCACGCTCTCGGAAGCCGGCCGGCCCGGCACGCCCTCCAGCGGTCGGTTCACCTGGTAGCGCCCGCCGCCCAGCACCAGGGAGTCCGGTTCCATCGCGAAGCCGGTGGCGACGACGAGCCCGAACCCGGTCCGGCGCGCGATCTCGACGGCCATCTCGTCGGTGTTGACGTCGCTCGAGCCGTGGGGCGCGGCGACGACGAAGCCGGGCCGGCCGGGCCGGGTGGCGATGTGGCCGCGGACGCGCGCCCCGGGCAGGTCCACCGACTGCGCGGCGCAGCCGTAGAGGAGCGCGAGGCCGGCGGCCACGCTAGCGGCGCGCCGGATCGGCGACGAGAGCCGGATCATCGTCCACCAGCAAGGCCTGGGCGAGCGCGTACTCGCCCTCGTGGGTCAGGGCCAGCAGCATGCGGCAACCGCCGCGCGCGAGGCCGAGCTCGCGCGAGCGCCCGTGCAGCTCGAGCGTGGGCGCCTCGCCCCGCTCGCGCCGCACCTCCAGCTCGCGCCACTTCACGCCGAGGCGCAGGCCGGTGCCGAGCGCCTTCATGCCGGCTTCCTTCGCCGCGAAGCGGGCCGCGAAGTGCGGCACCGGATCGCGGCGGGCGCGGCAGTAGGCGATCTCCTGCTCGGTGAAGACGCGACGCAGGAAGCGCTCGTCCCAGCGCGCGATGACCTCGCGCATGCGCGGGATCTTGACGAGGTCCACGCCGACACCCCGCACGGCCATCAGCCGCTCAGCTCGCGCCGGATGGTGGCGGCCAGCTCGTTGGCCATGGCGCGGATGCGCTCGGGATCGGCGCCCTCGATCATCACCCGCGCCAGCGACTCGGTGCCGGAATAGCGGACCAGGATCCGGCCCGTCCCGTTCATCTCGTTCTCGAAGACCCGGATGCGGTCGACGACGCCCGGCAGCGAGTCGATCGGCGGCTTGCGCGAGACCGGCACGTTGACGAGCACCTGCGGGAACTTGCGCATGCAGCCCGCCAGCGACGCCAGCGACTCGCCGCTCTCGCGCATGACCGCCAGCAGCGCCAGCGCCGACAGGATGCCGTCACCGGTCGGCGAATAGTCCGGGAACAGCAGGTGGCCCGACTGCTCGCCGCCGAGGTTGGCGCCGAGGCGCGACATCTCCTCGTGCACGTAGCGGTCGCCCACCTGGGTCTTCACCATCTGGATGCCGGCCGCCCGCAGCGCCTCGTCGAGGCCGAGGTTGGCCATGACGGTGGTGACCACGAGGTTGGCCTTGAGCCGTCCCTGCTGGGCCATGTGCCGGCCGGCGATGGCCAGCGCATAGTCGCCGTCGCGGATCTCGCCCAGGTGATCGATCGAGATCAGCCGGTCGCCGTCGCCGTCGAACGCGAAGCCGACGTCGGCGCCGGCCTCGACGAGCCGACGGCGCAGCCCCTCCGGATGCAGCGCCCCGCAGTCGGCGTTGATGTTGGTGCCGTCGGGCCGGGCGCAGGTCGTGATCACGCGCGCGCCCAGGCGCCGGAACACGCTCGGCGCCACCCGGTACGTCGCGCCGTTGGCGCAGTCGAGGGCGACCGTCGTCCCGGCCAGGTCGAGCGGAAAGCAGCGGCCGAGGAAGTCGACGTAGTACTTCTCCGCGCGGTCGTAGGTCACCAGCCGCCCGATGCCGGCGCCGCGCGCGCGAGGGGCGGCGTCGTCGGCCTTCAGGCGACGCTCGATCTGGTCCTCCCAGGCGTCGGGAAACTTCGTTCCCTTGGCCGAGAAGAGCTTGATGCCGTTGTCCTCGAAGGGATTGTGAGAGGCCGACAGCACGATGCCGCCGAGGGCGTCGAGCGCGCGGGTCAGGAGCGCGATGCCGGGCGTCGGCAGCACGCCGACGGCGAAGCAGTCGGCGCCGGCCGATAGCAGGCCCGCCACCATGGCCGCCTCCAGGAGCGGGCCCGAGCGCCGCGTGTCGCGCCCGATGACGACGCGCACGCGCTCCTCGCCCACCTCGGCGGCCAGGGTCGCGGCCAGCTCGCGGCCGACGCGGTAGGCGAGATCGGGAGTGAGCGGCGGCTCGTTGGCCACGCCCCGGATGCCGTCCGTGCCGAAGAGCCGGCTCACCGCTTCGACCCTGTTGCCCGTTGCTGCATCGCTCCCTCCGGTCGGATGTCGACGGTGACGTCGACCGTGCGCCGGTCGACGATGGATACCGAGTCCGGCAGCGCCAGACCCACGGTCTGGCTCACCGGCTCGCGGCGTCCCGAGACATCGACCGGCAGGGTCTCGACCACGGTCCGCCTCTCGATTGTAGTGCGAGGGCCCTTGATCTGGACAGTCGTCGGCGCGACCACCACGGGCCCCAGGACGTGGTTGGCGGCCGGGTGGCCCTGCAGCTGGGGCACGACCTGCACGGTGCGGACCTCGGCCCGCGCGGCCTGCACGCTGGTCCAGGCCGGGGTCACGCGCGTGACCCGCACGCCGATCGGCGCCTGGACGTTGTCGGGCAGCAGGTGGACGAGATTGTCGCCCTCGCGTAGCCCGCTCACGTCCACGCGCACGCGGACCGTGCCGGGGCTGACGTGCTCGGCGGCCCAGCGCGTGGCCTGTAGCTGAACGTCCACGCTCTCCCGTCGCGGCCCGTTGAGCGTCAGCGGCCCCTCGAGGCCGACGTACTCGATCGGCACGGCCAGCGCGATCTCGAGGCGCTCGGCGCTGGCCACGAAGAACCACAGCCCGACCGCCAGGAGCAGCGCGAGGATCTTCAGCTGCCAGTGCTCACCGATGACGCGCAGCATGGCTCAGCCGCGCGAGGCCCCGCCGGGCCCGTCACCGCCGGGTGCGACCGCCGGCTGCCGGCTCCAGCGGCGACGCAGCGCGCCCAGGCCGGCCGCCCGGTGCGCGCGGCTGGCGGCGACGCCGAGGAGATCGTCGAGGCGCCGGCGCACGGCATCGGCATCGGCGGCGATCTCGATCCGCCCCGACACGGCCAGCGACAACCGGCCGGTTTCCTCGGAGACGACCAGCGCGATCGCGTCGGTGTCCTCCGCGATCCCCAGCGCAGCCCGATGACGCGTCCCCAGCGCACGACCGATCTGCATGTTGCGCGAGAGCGGCAGGAAGCAGCCGGCGGCCACGACCCGGCCGCCCAGGACGATCACGGCGCCGTCGTGCAGCGGCGAGTACGGCAGGAACAGGCTCGTCAGCAGGTCGGCGGAGACGAGCGCATCGAGGGCCACGCCAAGCTCGGCGTACTGCCGCAGGCCCGTGGCCCGCTCCAGGACGATCAGCGCGCCGATCCGCCGCGCGGCCAGCGAGTCGGCGGCGCGCGCGACTTCGTCGACCACCTGCGCCCGCTCGGCGGCGCCGGTGAGCCGCTGCAGCAGCGAGCCCTGCCCGATCCAGCCCAGCGCCCGCCGCAGCTCGGGCTGGAACACGACGATCAAGGCCACGACCCAGAACGACCAGAAGCGATCGAGCAGCCAGCTCAGGCTCGTCAGCTGTAGCGCCCGGGCCAGGATCGCCGCGCCCGCCAGCACGCCGAGGCCGATCGTGATCTGCACCGCCCGCGTGCCGCGGAACAGCGTGAGGACCCGATAGATCAGCGCGGCGACGACCACGATGTCGAGCACGTCGCGCCAGTGGGTCGCGCTCAGGATGTCATGCATCCAGGGTTCTCGTGTGCGGACGGGACAGGCGCTCGGCCACCCGGACGGCGTCGCGGGTCTCGCCGACGTCGTGGGTGCGGACCAGCGCGGCCCCGTTCGCCACCGCGATGGTGGTCGCCGCCAGCGACCCCGCCAGCCGCTCGGCCGGGTCGGGCCGCCCGAGGATCGCGCCGAGGAAGGACTTGCGCGATACCCCGACGGCGATCGGCCGCTCAAGCGCCCGCAGCGCCGGCAGCTCGGCCAGCACGCGGGCGTCCCACTCGGGCCAGGCGACCGCTCCGTCGCGGAAGAACCCGATGCCGGGATCGACGACGATCCGCTCGGCCGGGATCCCCGCCACCGCGGCGCGCTCCAAGCCTTCGGCCAGGAGCCGCGCGACCGTCGCCGCCGGTGACGCGGCCGCTGCGCGGGCGCCGGCCGGATCGGGCGACGCCATCAGCACCAGCCCGGCGCCGTGGGCGGCCACGAGCGCCGCGACGGCCGGGTCGCGCAGTCCCGAGACGTCGTTGACGATCCGAGCGCCTGCCTGCAGCGCGGCACGGACCGGGCCCGGCCGGCAGCTGTCGGCGGAGATCGGCACCGGCAGGTCGCCGAGCGCCTCGATGGCCTCGACCAGGCGTCGGGCCTCCTCGTCCTCGCTGATCTCGGTCGGCAGATAGGGGGCCGTCGAGCGGGCGCCGACGTCGATCAGGGCGGCGCCGTGCTCGACCATCACGCCGGCGGCCTTGAGGACGGCGCCGGGGTCACGGTAGACGGAGCCGCCATGGAACGATTCCGGACTCACGTTGATCACGCCCATGAGAATGACCGGCAGCCCGTCGCCCACCCTCACGCCCGCCAGCTCGGCAGTGTGACTGCGCGACATACTCAGATCGGGGCGCCGAGACGGCCCCCCAACCCCCAGACGGTCGGAGCGCCCGGGCGCTCCTCTTCCGCCCATCACGCGGGGGCTGGCGCCTCCCGGAACGGCTGCGCGCGGAGGATTCGCGCGATCTCCTCGGAGTCGAGCGACTCGCGCTCCAGGAGAGCCCGGGCGAGGGCGTGGAGCTTCTCGATGTTCTCCTCGAGGATCTGCTTGGCACGGCCGGCGCACCCGACGACGATGCGCTTGATCTCGCTGTCGATGGCCAGCGCGGTCTCCTCGCTGTAGTCCTTGGCCCGCGCCACCTCACGCCCGAGGAAGATGTGCTCCTCGTTCTTGCCGAACGTGAGCGGGCCCAGCCTGTCCGACATGCCCCACTCGCACACCATCTTGCGGGCCATCTCGGTGGCCTTCTCCAGGTCATCGCCGGCGCCGGTCGTCTGCTGCTGCAGCACGATCTCCTCGGCGGTCCGGCCGCCGAGCAGGATGGTGATGCGGTTGACGAGGTACTCGCGGGAGTAGTTGTACTTGTCGTCCATCGGCAGCTGCATCGTGAGGCCCAGCGCGCGCCCGCGCGGGATGATCGTCACCTTGTGCAGCGGATCGGCGCCCGGCAGGAAGTCGGCCACCAGGGCGTGGCCGGCCTCGTGATAGGCGATCGTCCGCTTCTCCGTCTCGGAGATGATCATCGAGCGCCGCTCGACGCCCATCAGGACCTTGTCCTTGGCGTTCTCGAAGTCCAGCATCTCGACGAGCTTCTTGTTCTGACGGGCGGCCAGCAGCGCGGCCTCGTTGACCAGGTTCGCCAGGTCCGCGCCGGAGAAGCCGGGCGTGCCGCGCGCCAGGACCTTGAGGTCTACGTTCGGCGCCAGCGGGATTCGGCGGGCGTGCACGCGCAAGATCTCTTCCCGGCCCTTGACGTCCGGTCTTGGCACAACAACCTGCCGATCGAAGCGACCAGGGCGGAGGAGTGCGGGGTCGAGGACGTCGGGCCGGTTGGTGGCCGCGATCAGGATGACGCCTTCGTTGGTCTCGAAGCCATCCATCTCGACCAGGAGCTGGTTCAGGGTCTGCTCGCGCTCGTCGTGGCCGCCGCCCAGGCCGGCGCCGCGATGCCGACCGACCGCGTCGATCTCGTCCATGAAGATGATGCAGGGGGCGTGCTTCTTGCCCTGCTCGAACAGATCGCGAACACGAGAAGCACCGACCCCGACGAACATCTCGACGAAGTCGGAGCCCGAAATCGAAAAGAAGGGAACGTTCGCTTCGCCGGCGATGGCCTTGGCCAGCAGCGTCTTGCCGGTGCCGGGCGGCCCGACCAGCAGCACGCCCTTCGGGATCTTGCCGCCGAGCTTCTGGAACTTCTGCGGGTCCTTCAGGAAGTCGATGATCTCCCGGAGCTCTTCCTTGGCCTCGTCGACCCCCGCGACGTCCTGGAAGGTGATCTTGTTCTGCTTCTCGGAGATCAGCCGGGCCCGCGCCTTGCCGAAGCTCAGCGCCTTGGCGCCGCCGCCCTGCATCTGGCGCATGAAGAAGATCCAGACGCCGATGAAGAGCAGCATCGGGAACCACTGCAGCACGATCGTGTACCAGGGATTGGAGTCGGGTGGCTTGACGGCGATGCGCACCCCCCGCTCGCGCAGCAGCTTGATCAGGTCCGGATAGTCGACGATGTAGGTGCGCAGCGGCTGGCCGCCGTCCTTCATCGTGTAGGTCACCAGGTTTCCGCGGATCGTCACCGCCTCGACCCGCCCCAGCTCGACGTTACGGAGGAACTCCGAGAAGTTCGGCGACTCCTGGCCGCCCTGCTGCGAGGTGCTGAACACGGTGAAAAGCAGGATGACGATGAGGCCGATCACCATGAACAGGGCGAGGTTTTTGTAGACCTGGTTCATGCGATTTCGATTGTAGCACGGGGGTGAAAATGACGCGCCGCGCGGGCGGCGCCCGGCCTCACTCGCCTTCGAGCGCCGCCACGTGGGGCAGGTTGCGGTACAGCCCCTCGTAATCGAAGCCATAGCCCACGACGAACACGTTGGGAATCGTGAAGCCGACGTAGTCGAGGGCGACGTCCACCTTGCGGCGCTCGATCTTGTCGACCAGCACGCACACCCGGAGGCTCCGGGGATGGCGCGCCTCCAGCGTGCGCTTGAGGTAGGTCAGCGTGAGGCCGGTATCGACGATGTCCTCGACCACCAGCACGTCGCGCCCCTCGATCGACATGCTGAGGTCGGACACGATCCGCACGTGTCCGGACGAGCGGGCGCCGGCATAGCTCGCGACGCCGATGAAATCGGTCGTCAGGTCGATCGGCGTGGCGCGGACGAGGTCGGCCATGAACAGGAACGCGCCCTGCAGCACTCCGACCACGATCGGGCTCTCGCGACCGTAGTCGCGCGCGAGGTCGGCCCCGAGCTCGGCGATCCGGCTCCGCAGCTCCGTCTCGCCGATCAGGACCCGGCCCGGCCGCGCCATGGCTCAGCGGCTGGTCACGAACGTCGGCAGCGAGCGCTCGGCGGTCAACCGGGCGGCGATGTCCTGCGCGGCCTGGCGCGTGGCGAAGGCGCCGACCTGCACGCGATAGCGGACGCCGCCGGGCGTGCTCGCCTCGATCACCCGCGCGTCGTGGCCGGCCGCGGCGAGCATGGCGCGCAGCGCGTCGGCCGGCGGTCGCGCATTGTAGGCGGCCACCTGGACCGTGAAGGACGCGCCGGCCGCGGGGGCCTCCGGCCGGGCCGCCGCGGCCTCGCTCGCCGTCGGCGTCTCGCGGGCCGGCGTCTCCGCGTGCAGCGCCGGATCGGCGGGCGGCGCCCGGTCGGTCGCCACGTCGCGCTTGATCTCGGGGGCCGGCTCGCGCTTGAGCAGGTCGGGCGGCCGCGGCTTCGTCACCTTCGGGGGCGGGGGCGGCGCGGTCAGCGGCGCCGTCAGCTCGTGATAGAAGGTCAGCGGCGGCAGGGCGCCGGCCGGACGCGGGCGCTCGGCCGATGCGCGGCCCTTCGCGGGCTCGGTCGGGCGCTCGGGCTTGACGCCACCCATCACCACCCCCCAGTTGCGGCCCGTCCACACGCCGGCCACGAACGTCGTCGTCAGGATGCCGACGATGCCGACCAGCACGAGGAAGGTCCCCGCCCGGCTGCGCGGCGAGCGGCGCGCGCCGCGCATCACATCGTCGCCGGCGCCGAGACGCCGAGCAGGTCGAGACCGTTGGCGATCACGCGGCCCACCGCGGCGCAGAGCGCCAGGCGCGCGAGCATCAGCCGTCGATCGTCCTGGATCACGCGATGCGTCTTGTAGTACGGGTGAAACGCGCCGGCCAGCTCCTGCAGCCAGAACGCCACGCGGTGGGGCTCCAGCGCGCGGGCGGCGCCGCGGACGACCTCGGGATAGTGGAGCAGCCGCTTGATGAGCGTCTGCTCCTCGGGCTCGGTCAGGACGCCGAGGTCGATCGCCTCCCAAGGCGGCACGGCGATCCCCTGCTCGGCCGCCTGGCGCGCGATCGAGTGGATGCGCGCGTGCGCGTACTGCACGTAGTAGACCGGGTTGTCGCTCGACTGCCGCGTGGCCACCGCGAGGTCGAACTCGAGCGGGCTGTCGTGACGCCGGGTCAGGAACGTGAAGCGGGCGGCATCGCG
>Ga0209577_10004414_pt1 | contig 13247 bp, 11 predicted proteins | sample GraSoiAngelo_109_FD_185874 | JGI IMG/M metagenome (GOLD analysis project Ga0209577, IMG submission 185874) | Grasslands soil microbial communities from the Angelo Coastal Reserve, California, USA - 14_0903_12_20cm (SPAdes) (version 2) | ecosystem: Environmental > Terrestrial > Soil > Grasslands... | reverse complement strand
TGCGCGTCCGCGACAAATCTACATTGGCCACGACGTGCGCGATTTCATCCCCATCGAGAAGCGCTGAGTCGAAACGGTTCCGCGACTAGATAGAAATCCAAAAGAACAAAGCCTAATCAAAGGCGAGATCGCCGAGTTCCTGAAATCTACGCACAGGGTGGCGACCCTAACGGGATTCGAACCCGTGTTACCGCCGTGAAAGGGCGATGTCCTGGGCCTCTAGACGATAGGGTCATCTGGCACCCGTGGGACGGACAATATCCGAATTGCCATTGTTTCACGCAAGAAAAATGGGCGATCAGATTTGGACTACGCGGATAGGTCCGCGTCCGCCGCAGTACGGACTCGACGCGGCGCGCTTTCGAAAGCGGTCCCGCAGTCGCGGGATCGCCGCACTCCAAATGGCAAACCGCTCACTGCTTTGGCGTGAACTCGTGAATCAGCGCGGCTGCGCGGGCGGTTGCGCCTTGATGCGTGCTCAAAACGTCATACGCGTTTTGGACAAGCCGCTGGCGCGCTTCGCTGTCGCGGAGAAGCTCGGCAAGCGCGTGTTCGAGCGAATCGACATCGCGTACCTGGACCGCACCATTTTTTGAAACTAGCGCTTTCGCCAGAGTTGCGAAGTTTTCCATGTGCGGACCAAACACGACAGGCTTGCCAGCCAAAATCGGTTCCACTGGGTTTTGCCCGCCGTGCGCAGTGAGACTTTTGCCCATGAACACGACTGTGGCGATGCTGTACCACCGTTGAAGTTCGCCGGTCGTGTCGAGGAGCAGGCAATCCGTATTGGGTTCGCGATGAGTGTGCGCTTCGCTCGCCAACGCCACATGTAATCGCAAAGCATCCAGTTGCGCGCGGATTTCGCGCAGCCGCTCGACGTGACGCGGCGCAATGAACAGGCGCAACGACCGAAATTGCTGACGCAAGCGCAGAAAAACCGTGGCGAGGATTTCCTCTTCACCGCGATGCGTACTACCGCCAAAGAGCACGGAGCGATTTGGTGCCCCAACCGACGACGCGTCCCACAGGGACGCGGCTACAGCTTGGCGTTCTTTCTGAACGTCAGGATCGTACTTGATGCTGCCTGTCACACGGATGCGATGGCGTGAGACACCGAGTGCGGCCCAGCGCTCGGCGTCTTCCTTTTCTGGTACGCAAACTAAATCCAGAAGTTGGAACGTCGGCGCGATAAAAAATCGAAACTGCCGATATCTTCGCTCAGAATGCGGGGACAACCGCGCGTTGACCAGGGCAAGCGGAATGCGACGCGCGTGCGCTTTGGCGGCGAGATTGGGCCAAACCTCGGCCTCAACAAGAACGATACGCGCCGGACGAATGACAGAAAACGCGCGGCGCATGATCGGCCAGTAATCGAGCGGCGTGTACATCACCTCGAGGCATCGCGGTGCGTTTTTGCGGGCAAAGGCGAATCCGGTTGTGGTGGTCGTGGTCAAGACGCAGCGCAAATCCGGATCGAGGGCACGCAATGCGTTGGTAAATTTCAGCGCGACATTTACTTCTCCGACGCTCACCGCGTGCAGCCATGTCGATCTTTGCTTGGACAGCCGCGCGCGCAGCTCGCGATCGTAAATTCCAAGACGCTGCCCGAATTTTTCGCGGTAACCACCGCGACGAATCATTTTCGCAAGATAACCCGGCAAGAAAAACAGCAGACCGACTGGCCAAAACAGATTGTAAATGAAGCGTATCATCGGATTGCGGACCCGCCTTCGCCAAGGCTACGGCGGACAAGTTGCGGACTGCAGACTGCAGATAGAAAAAGGATTTTTGTGGCGCCGTAAGTTTTTCGCCGAACAACGCGCCAGAGTTTCAGTTCACTAAGAATTTCATTTGCTCGCGTCTCCAAAACGAAAACGCCGCTCGAGTCCAGCAGTCGTGGCAACAGTTCGTTTGTCACAAGCTTCTCAGTATAGCTTTCGCCGCGCTTTGTCCTCTCATAGGGGGGATCGGCAAAAATGATGTCGAATGTTTCATTCATTTGACGTTGTGAGGGAGTTTGGGCCAAGCGCCCGGCGGCTGACACAGCCGCCTGTACACTTGATGCGCCTCGGAGAAAATCGAAAACGTTCTGCTGTCGAACGCGTCCCTTTAATTTTGTCTTGGCCAGATTGCGTTCGATGATCTCGGCGGATTGCCGGTCTTCCTCGACAAACACGGCCGAGAACGCGCCTCGGCTGAGCGCTTCAATTCCAAGAGCGCCGCTCCCCGCGAAAAGATCGAGGACGCGCGCGCCAGCGACGAACTCGCCCAAACTGGAAAAGACGGCGGCTTTGACGCGGTCCATTGTTGGTCGTACACCGCGCTTGGGAACTGCCAGGCGGATCCCGCCGGCGCTGCCGGCGATCACCCTCATGGCAAAGCGATCGGCGTTGCCGCTGCAGTGGGTTTAGCCAGCGCTTCCACCGGGGTAGCAGAGGGCGGCGATGGCACAGCGGGCATTGCTTCTTCGACCTGTTTCCTTTTCTTCTTTGGTCGGTCCCTTTTCCCGCCAAAAAAGCTGTTGATCATACTGCTGAGATCGCGACCTACTAACCGTTCTACCAAATTTGTGCTGGGTCGCTCAACGGTCCCGACAATCTGAAAGTCGATGGCAGAGTAACCCGGCTCGTTGGTAGGCTGAAAATTCTCGCGAATCGCTTTGAACAGCTGGCCCCGAATTCGATCGTTGATCGCGAGCTGAGAATCGAGTTTCAATTTACCGTCAAACCCAACTGTGCCGGATGCGGTAAGACGAATATTCGGTGAACGCAAAATCAGTTCGTCGATCGTGACCGAGCCCGGGCTCAAATGATATTTTGCTTCCGCTTGCTCCAGATTAAGCTCCTTTAACTCTTCGATCTGGAGAACCTGCCCGAGCAATACGAGCAAGCTATATTGCTGAATCCGCCCGTCGCGCAGGAAAATTTCGCCGTTGCCAATGAGCGCACTCGGGTCGGCAGTTTTCCCGGAGGCCTGGAAACTTCCCTCCAATTTGCCCTTTACCATTCCCTTGAGGCCACCGGCGTTTTCGACGATCTGATCGGCCAGCACATCATGAAACTTCACGCTCGTCGTGAACGGAGAATCCTCCGCTTCCGGTTGCATGGCAAAATAGCCGTTGATCTCGCCGGTTGCAGCGCGCGCAGAAATCTTGGAAAGCTCCAGCACGTCAGGTTCATAGCGAAGCTGGGAACGTAGTTGTTCCAGAAAAAAGCGGTCCCGCAGCGAAATTTTTCCAACCTTAGTGTCGCCGTGAAGCGCCAGCGCGCTGCGGATGTTGGTACGAAAATCCACCCCACTAAAGCTCGCGAGCAGCCCGCCTGTTTGATCGAGAAACGTGAAATTGCCATTCTTAACGCTGACTCGGCGAACTTCAGGAGCCACGGCCAGTCTCGGTTCTCCTCTGGGCGGTTTACTGTTGAGGGGGACCTGAGACGCAGAGGAAAGATTAGCTGGTGTGGAGATCAGCACAGAAGCCGGGTTCATTTGGACAGATTCGCTTTCTCCTTGCGGCTGGGAGACGCTAGCAGCCTGTTTCGCAGAAGCTACGGACGGTGGTAGGTCCTGGGAGCTGGGTAATCTCCATTTTCCTTCCGCATCCTGCGGCCAAACCACGTTTGGATTGATCAGCGAGATCTCCTTGATCACAAGCCGTCTGGAAAAAAGCGAAAGGAAACGCACGCGCAGCCGAAATGTTTTCGCCTCGAGGAAATGCCTCGGGCCCACTGCGGAAGTCTGTGCAATTGTGATGCCACTCAGTTCTAGTCCGCCCCATGGAGTCACGCTCATGCTGCGAATTTCCAGCGGGCTGCCGAGGCGTCGGCTCAGCTCCTGCTGAATCTTTGCTTGTGCCCCCTGCGATTGCACATACAAGTTGACGCCGATCAAGAGAATCGCGCCGAGCCCAATCACCACCCCTAGAGCAATCAACGCAATCCGGCGCAATTTTTTCACCCCTGAGACGTTACGCAGCCCGAGTTTGAAGAAAAGATCAAAGCCCTGCGCTATTTTCCCGTGTGACTGATACAGTTGTCATCCTCAATCCGGCCGCAGGCAGTCCCGAAAATCTCCGCAGCTGGCAGGAGCGCGTCGAATCGATCGCCCGCGGCTGCCCAATCCACGTCACATCGAATGCGGCCGAAGCGGAAGCGCTGGCCCGGCGCGCTGTCGAGAAGGGCTTTGCACGAATTGTAGCGGCCGGCGGCGACGGAACAGTAAATCAGGTGGCAAATGGACTGGCCGGCAGTAATGCCGCGCTGGGTCTTCTTCCAATGGGCACAGTGAACGTTTTCGCGATGGAACTCGGTCTGCCGTTGCACAATCTGCAGCTCTGCTGGGATATCGTCGAAGGAGCGAATAAGCGTCTGGTCGATCTACCGAGCGCAAATGGCAAATGTTTCGTCCAGCTTGCTGGCGTTGGGCTCGACGCACAAGTCGTCAAGGAAACCAGCCTCGCCTCCAAGCGCAGTTTCGGTCCGCTAAGCTATCTCATCTCGGCAGCCCAGATTGCGGCACGGCAACCGCCGAAACTTTATATTGAATCGGAAAGCGGATCTGTAGGAGAAGGATCGTTTGTTTTGATCGGAAACGGGCGCCTTTACGGCGGCCCGTTCCCATTTTTCAAGCGCGCTATCATCGATGATGGCCTGTTCGATGTGGTCGTGTTCAAACGGCTGGGCTATCTCGAAATCATTAAGTATCTCCAAGACGTTATATTCAGCTCCGAGATCCGCGCTCCAGAGATCGAATATTTCCAAACTCGCCGCCTGCGCATAACGAGCGAGCAGGACGTTCCCTTGGAGCTCGATGGCGAGCTGGCTGGCAGCTGTCCGGTTGAATTCCAAATCCAGCAAAAAGCGCTTCGTGTTCTGGCGCCTCTGCCTGCGTCCTAATCCGGGACAGCGCGTTAGCTGGTCTTTCCACGAAAATCGCGTGATGTTTTGCGAGATGGATGGCGGGAATCGTTGGATTCGGGAAAAGGCGGCGGGATCGTTGAACCCTTCGCAGGTCGAGACCGCTCTGGTCCAGCTCAGCGAACGATGGCCCGCCCATGCCGAAGCTACTGCGGACAAGCCCGCGGGCAGGCGTGCAAACGCGTTGCCCCTTGTCTGTGTCATCGACCAATTCCCGCTGGGCGAACCGTCCCTGCTGCATCTTCTGGCAGTCTCAAGCATCTGCGCGACAAGGTTGACGCAGAATCCCGAGACGCTCTTATGGCTCTCTCAACTTGAAGTGTGCACGAGTTCTCGCGGGTACGCCGAAATGCTCGCTGAGCTGCACGCTCTGGCGGGCGATGCTGTGGCAACGCAAGATTTTGCGGCACTTCGTTTTTGGAAAGGCCGCGAAATGACGCGCGTTGCGCTTCGCGAACTTGCGAATGTCGCGCCGCTTGAAGAGACGACCGGCGAGCTTTCACAGATCGCGGAGATTTGCATCCGTCGCGTTTTCGAACATTGGAACGCCGACCTGCGACAACGCCACGGGTCGCCCAAGGCGGAGTTTGCCATTCTCGCGCTCGGAAAGCTCGGCGGCAGCGAGCTAAATCACAGCTCCGATGTTGATCTTCTCTTTCTTTACAGCGAGGAAGGACAGCTCACGCCGCACATTTCCTATCATGAGTTCTTCAACCGACTGGGAAAGAGAATTCTCGAAACATTTTCGACTCCGCATCCGGCAGGATCACTTCTTCGAGTCGATCTGCGCCTGCGTCCAGAAGGGTCGTCCGGCCCGCTCGCGCGATCACTCGAAAGCATGGAAAATTATTATGCCGGTTTCGGTGAAAGCTGGGAGCGCCTCGCGCTAATCAAGGCGCGGGGCATCGCTGGCAGCCGCGAGCTGGCGTATGAGTTCCTGCGGCAACATCAGCCTTTTATTTATCCGAAAAGTGCGACGCCCGATCTGCTCGAGGAGATCGCCAACATCAAGCGCCGCATCGAACGCGACGTAGTCGGACCGGACAAGCTCCACCGCGACGTCAAGCTTGGCATCGGCGGGATTCGCGAAATCGAATTCATTGTGCAGGCACTGCAACTCATCAATGGAGCGCGGCATCCGTTCCTGCAAGAATCGAGTATGCTCAAGGCACTCCGAGCGTTGCGTGAATTGAATTTCCTTCCTCACGAGGAAGTTTTGGCTCTTGACGGCGCGTATCGGTTTCTGCGCCGTGTAGAGCATCGTCTGCAAATCGAAGCTGAGCAGCAGACGCACACTATTCCAGAGGAGCGGAAGGCATTGGGCCGCCTTGCATACAGCCTCCGCTTTCCATCCGCCGAGGACTTCACCGCAGTGCTCCAAGCGAGAATGGGAGCAGTCCGTCCGATTTTTCAACGGATTGTCTCGGAAGCACCTGCGGAACTGACCAAAATCAATCTGGAAATTTTCAGCGACCAAAAACGCGCAGCAAAAGCGCTGGGAGATCTCGAACGTGGGCCGGGAAGTTTCCACGTCGCGCCGCGGACTCGACAAATATCTCGGAAGCTGCATCCGATCTTGCTCGATTGGCTGGCGAGGGCGGCGGACCCGGACGCAACTCTCAATCAATTCGTTCGCTTCGTCGAAGCTTACGGCCTGCGCAGTTTGCTCTTCGAATTGCTCGTGGCGAACCCGAAATTGCTAGAGTTGGTCGTCAAGACTTTCGATGTCAGCCGATTGGCGGGCGACTTGTTGATTCGTCGCCCACAATTGCTCGAAGAAATCACGCGCGATCCAACTTTTTCCGACCCCAGACCAATGGCGGAGCACTTACGGCGCCTGGATTCACTCGGCGCGAGCACATTCCACCTCGATCCCGTGCGCGCGTACCGGCAGCGACAAATCTTGCGCGTGATGCTGCGAGATGTCCTTCATTCTGGCAGGCCGACAACCGCGAAGAACTTTGGGCCTGAGCTTTCTGATTTAGCGGAAGCTTGCCTGCTCTTTACGATTCGTCTCCTGGCGGGCAAGCAGTTGACCGTAATTGCTCTCGGAAAATTTGGCGGACACGAACTCAGCTATGGCGCCGATCTCGATGTTTTGTTCGTAGGCGACGATATTCGCGCCGCGCAAAATTTAGTCGTCAACATGGCGCAACCGACTTCCGAAGGAAACATTTGGATGCTCGACGCGAGACTGCGTCCTGAAGGCGAGAAAGGTCCGCTAGTTTGTCCTCTGGAGACTTACCAGGCGTATTTTGAGCATCGGGCACAGCTTTGGGAGATACACGCGTTAACTCGCGCGCGGCCCATGACCGGTCCGCTGGGCGCTCAATTCATCCAGATGGCACAGGATTATTGGAGAAAAGCCGGCCAGCGCCCCGATCTCTTTGAGCAAATCGACGGCATGCTTGAGCGCATTCGCCGTGATCGTGGCAGCGGATCGGATTTTCTCGATTTCAAAACGGGAGTCGGGGGCATAATCGAAGGTGAATTTCTCGTGCAGGCACTGCAAATGCGCGAAAATATCTGGGAACCGAACTGGGAGCGTGCCGTTGATCAATTGCGTGAGCGCGCAATCCTGAACGACGCCGAAGCAGGGAAACTCAAACAGGCTTACGTCTTGCTCCGCCGCTACGAATCCGTATTGCGGCGTTACGAGAATAAAGCCGTTTCAGTGCTTCCTCACGGCTCAGGTGAACAGCGAAGAGTTTCGGTTCGCCTTGGCTACGATAACTTCGAAGCGTTTCGTCGCGACTATCTCGACGCGCGCGATGTGATTCACGCGCTGTACGAGGAGCATATCAGGAACAAAGGTCTGTAGCCGCGTCTTTGTGAGACGTGCCTCGGCATACAGCTCTCCTACCCCGGAATGCCCTTGAGCATTTCGGTGTTCGTCGGAAATTTTTTGACGAACATCAGGAGACGTTGAATGGCTTCCTCTGGTTTATGACCGGCAAGACCGCGCCGGATGAGATTGATTTTCTCCAACTCCCACGGTTGCAACAGCAGCTCTTCGCGGCGTGTCCCGGACAGAAAGATGTCGATCGCCGGATAGATACGCTGGTCGCTGATCTTCCGGTCGAGCACCATTTCCATGTTCCCAGTGCCTTTGAATTCCTGAAAGATCAATTCGTCCATGCGGCTGCCAGTTTCAATCAGAGCGGTCGCGACAATCGTGAGTGAACCGGCTTCCTCGGTATTGCGCGCAGCAGCGAAGATCTTTCGTGGAATTTCCATTGCGCGCGCATCGATACCGCCACTCATGGTGCGGCCGCCTCCAGACAATGCGTTGTTGAATGCGCGTGCTGTGCGCGTAATGGAGTCGAGCAGGATGAAGACGTGCTTGCCCGCTTCAACCAATCGTTTTGCGCGCTCGACGGCCAGTTGCGAGATCCGCGTGTGACTCTTGATGTCGCTGTCATTCGAACTTGCCATCAATTGCGCCGTTGGATGTGACCGGCGAAAATCGGTCACTTCCTCCGGGCGTTCATCCACCAGAAGAATGATCAGGATCATCTCCGGATGATTTTTTGCGACGGCATCTGCGATATGGTGCAGCAGCGTTGTTTTGCCAGTGCGCGGCGGTGCAACAATCAAACCGCGCTGGCCCATGCCCAGCGGCGTCATCAAGTCCATGATCCGCGTCGTGTAACGATCCGGCACGGTCTCGAGCTTGATTTTTTTGTTCGGATTGATGGTGGTCAATTCTTCAAATGGGCGGATACCCTGATATTTCGTCGGCTCTTCGCCATTGATCGTGAGAAGCTTCACCAATTGTGGGCCCCGGCTGCCGCGCCGGGTTTCGCCGTAGATCCACATCCCGTCGCGCAAGGCGAAACGACGGACAATTTCAGGCGTGACGAAAATATCCTGCGGCGTTTGCACAAAGTTCCGTTTCGGATCGCGCAGGAATCCGAAGCCTTTGCCCGAAATTTCAATGATGCCTTCGCCAAACTCCGGCTCTGCTTGAACTTGTTGGCCGTCTTCGGTCTCAGCCTCAGCCGCCGCGGGGGCGCCTGACGCGGGTTGATCTAATGTCTCCACGCCGGTATCTCCCGCCGGGCCTTGCGATTCATTGGAATGATCGCCGCCAAAGCGGTCGCCGCGATTGCGATAGCGCCGCCGTGGGAAACGACGACGCGGGCGATGCTGACGTTGCTCCCGCAGAACCGGGTCAGCGGCAGCTTCTACGGGCGCAGGTTGTTTATCGTCATTGTTTTCGTCCATAAGCAAGATCCTTCTTCGTCCGCCGCGGCGGACAGCTTTCACAAATTTGAGAGGCAATCTTTTTTTCGGTCAGGCTGGCAACCTGGCCAGCAATTCGTCGGGAATATCTAGATTTGAATAGACGTTTTGCACGTCGTCGTCCTCTTCGAGCGCGTCGCACAAGCGGAGCACCAGCCGCGCCACGGTCTCGTCACTGACCGCGACAGTAGTATCTGGGATAAACGTAAACTTTTGCCCATCGGTGGTGACGCCTGCTTTTTTGAGCGCCTCAGCTACGGCGTAGAGCTGATCGTGGGAAGTGGTAATAACATACTGATCCTCCTCGGTTGTCAACTCCTCCGCGCCGGCCTCCAGGGCGATTTCCAATAGCCGGTCCTCGCCAAGGCTCGAGCGCGGGACCGTGATCTGGCCTTTCCGGTGAAACATGTACGAAACGCTCCCGCTCGAAGCCAGATTGCCGTTGTTCTGGGTGAAAATTCTGCGAATCTCGGCCCCCGTGCGATTTCGGTTATCGGTCGCAGTTTCAACAATGATCGCCACCCCGCCGGGCGCGTAACCCTCGTAAACGATCTCGTCGAATTGCTCGCCATCCCTGCCCTCGCCCGTGCCGCGTTTGATCGCGCGCTCAATATTATCGTTCGGCATACTCTGCGCTCGCGCAACCTGGATCGCGCTGCGCAGACGTGGGTTACCGCTCGGATCGCCACCGCCGGCCTTCGCCGCGATGGTGATTTCCTTCGATAATTTGCTGAAGATCTTGCCGCGTTTTGCGTCGATCGCGCCCTTAAACCGCTTGACCTTCGACCACTTGCTATGTCCCGACATACGTGGGGCTTTATGCAGTTATTGATTGAAACATGCGAATTTCCGAACAACACCTCGCTGAGAGAACGTTTCAGTGAGAAGGGAAACTAACGCGCCATACTCAACCGCGAGAAAGACGCATTGTCAACACTGTTGCGAAGCGTGGCATGGGTTCCAGCCCATTTGATCGGCAGAGATGCCGAACGACCACTAGTCATTCAAGTCTCGCTCGTACTTCCCGCACCGTGAGCGCCGGCCGGCCATTCACAGTTCCGTACGTTGCCTCAGCTTTGCCATCGCTGCGCTTGAAACGTCGTGCTTTATAGCTGCTGTCCGGCGTCCACGTGGCCTTGGCGGCGTTGGCCTTCAGGAATGCCGTGATCTCTTTTTCAGTTAGATCGGTGCCCGTCACGTTGAAATACGTTTCCGAAACGCTACGGCCGTTAGCGAAGGTCACCTGGTAAAGGTAGCGATCTTTATGGTAAAGAACGCTCACTGTTCCGTCGTCACGCAAACGTCGCTGGACTAGGTTGCCGTACGCGTCATCAACTTTGTCGCTCCCGTCGCCCAAATTAGCCCAGCCGCAGGTCGAGGTCGCGAGAATCGCAAGAAGAATGAGGCTGAATTGCTTCACGTTGTTCAGTCGGACAATTCTCAGAAATCTGCAACCGCGTTCGCGCAATCCTAAGCCAAAAACCGCCGCATCGTGCTAAAGTTCCCAGCTACAACATGAGCGGCAAGATCGATACGCGAGAATTTTCCATCACTGATCATGATGCAGCGGTTGAGATCTGGCAGCGCGTGGAAGGAATCGAGATCGCCGAGGGCGACGACAGGAAGGGCATCGCAGAATTTCTCGCGCGGAATCCACGTCTGAGCAGAGTGGCGATGGACGGGCCCGCAATTGTTGGGGTTGCCCTATGCGGCCACGATGGACGTCGCGGACACATTTATCATTTGGCAGTTGACCCCGCTTATCAAGGACGAGGCCTGGGTAAGCGTCTGCTGGATGAATGCCTCGATGGTTTGCGCAGGGTGGGAGTGCAACGCGTTATCATTCTGGTGGCCAGCGATAATCAACGCGGTTCGGCATTCTGGAAGCATCGTGGCTGGGAGGAAATTCCGGGAGCTGTTCCGATGGGAATTGATGTCTAGGAGCTGAGATCACAATCGCATTCTATGGATGTAGGCGGCAGACACTTTCGAACGATTTGGGTTAAGCCAGACGATGAAGGTGTCGTGCAATTGATCGATCAACGTTTTTTGCCGTACAGTTTCATCATCGAAGAAGTGCACAGTGTTAAACAAATGGCGACGGCAATTCGGGAAATGCATGTTCGCGGAGCGGGATTGATCGGCGTAAGCGCGGGGTTTGGGATGTATCTGGCGGCAATTGAGACGCCAGCGCATCCCACAGCCTCGGGATTCGATGAGCGCGTAGCCCGCGCAGCGGAGCAACTCAAGGCGACACGGCCGACGGCGGTGAATCTTTCCTGGGCGATCGAGCGCCAGCTCAGGAGTATGGCCAATGGAAAAACGGCGGAAGAAAAGGTGACTCTCGCTTTGCGCACAGCCAATTCGATCGCGGAAGAAGATGTGGAGCATTGCCGGATGATCGGGCAACACGGATTGAAGCTGATTCAAGACATCGCTCGAAGGAAAGCGGGCGACCGAGTCAATCTGCTCACGCATTGCAACGCGGGGTGGCTCGCCTTTGTTGATTACGGCTCCGCAACCGCGCCAATCTATGCCGCGCACGATAGCGGCTTGGCCGTACATGTTTGGGTATCTGAGACGCGACCCAGAAATCAGGGCTCAAAACTTACTGCCTGGGAACTGGGCGAGCACGGCGTGCCGCACACGGTGATCGCGGACAGTGCTGCAGGCCATCTGATGCAGCGGGGCGAAGTCGACCTGGTGATTGTGGGGACCGATCGCACTACCTGCACCGGAGACGTTGCCAACAAGATCGGGACGTATTTAAAGGCACTTGCGGCGAAGGACAACGAAATCCCTTTCTATGTCGCGCTGCCTTCGTCCTCGATCGATTGGAAGATGCGCGATGGAAGAAAGGAAATTCCGATCGAACAGCGCAGCGCGGAAGAAGTAAAACGCATTGGCGGCTGGCTCGATGGGCGACACGCTGAGGTGCATCTTGCGCCCGAAGCAAGTGCCGCTGCCAATATTGGCTTCGACATTACGCCGAGGCATCTCGTTACCGGACTGATCACTGAGCGCGGAATCTGCCAGGCAAATGAGAAGAGCATTTTCTCGCTTTTTCCCGAGCACGCGTCGTGAGCACATACGTAAAGTTCACAAGTGAACGCGTAAACGGAGAGCTCACTCCGTTCGACGGATTTGCCGAATTGAACGCATACAGGCGGAAGCTTCGTGAATTGCGCCTGATTGGCGTGGACTCTGTGGGCATCGGATTTGGCAACCTGAGCATGAGAGACGGCGCGACGAAAAATTTTTATATCACCGGATCGGCGACCGCAGGAATAGCCGAACTGAAACCGGCGGACTGCGCGAAAGTCGTGGCTTACGATTTTGAAAGAAACTGGATCGGGTACGAAGGAAGCACCGTTCCTTCATCGGAATCGTTGACACATGCTGCGATTTACGAATCCGACGCAACGGTCGCGGCCGTTATTCACTGCCACGATTCAGGATTGTGGTCGGTAATTCTTGACCAGGCTCCGACAACCTCGAAGACTGTTACGTACGGCACACCAGAAATGGCGTACGAAATGATGCGTCTCTTCAGCGTGACCGATGTGCGCAGCAAAAAGTCTCTTGCCATGGCCGGTCACGAAGGAGGCGTTGTCACGTTCGGCAAAGATCTCGAAGAGGCATTCACAGTTCTAATGGATGCGCGAAAGGAATCAGCTCCTTGCGTTAATGACACTTTCCGTAAACGTAATCCTGCATGAGGACGACGGAATCTCCTGAACCGCCCCAAAGGCGGAGCGTCACCCGGCGAACGTTTCTTGGGACGAGCCTGGCAAGTGGAGCCGCGCTTTTGGCCGGGAAATCCGATGTGATCTTCGGAGCCAACTCAACAACCACACCAAACATGGCTATGAACACAACTTTTAAATTCGGCGGCGATCTGACCGTGAACCGGCTTGGTTTTGGCGCGATGCGTGTCACCGGGGAAGGCATTTGGGGGTGGCCGCCAGATCGAACGAACGCGCTCAAGGTTCTCAGACGCGCGACCGGGCTGGGCGTTGATTTGATCGACACAGCCGATGCGTACGGGCCGGACACGAGCGAATTGCTGATAGCAGAAGCCCTCCATCC
>Ga0209577_10004412_pt1 | contig 13248 bp, 7 predicted proteins | sample GraSoiAngelo_109_FD_185874 | JGI IMG/M metagenome (GOLD analysis project Ga0209577, IMG submission 185874) | Grasslands soil microbial communities from the Angelo Coastal Reserve, California, USA - 14_0903_12_20cm (SPAdes) (version 2) | ecosystem: Environmental > Terrestrial > Soil > Grasslands ... | reverse complement strand
TCCACTGGTAGCACCAGCAATTTCGGCTACCACCAGATATGTCCAAGCCCAGCCTACAGCAGTCCGGCAGGCGCTTACAACTCCAGGCAACGACGCTCGCCATAAAATTCTGCGGGAAAGTTGCCGAGGATTCGCACCTAAGGTGAGGGCGGCTTCGAAATAAGCTGTCGGTACATTGCGAGCCACGTCGGCAACCAATAGTATCAATTGAAAAAAAGTCCCCAGGAAGATTACCACCATCTTGGCCAAATCGCCCAAGCCGAACCATAAAATACAGAGCGGGACGAAAGCGGGAACTGGAAGATAGCGCACAAATCCCACTGTCGGGTCAATCAGTTCGGCCGCCGCAGTATGATGACCAGCAAGTAACCCAAGCGGGACAGCAAGCAGGGCGGATGCTACGAATGCGCCCATCACACGGTAAATGCTGATCCAGATATCAGCAGCATAATTATCCGCAGAAAAAACTGTAACTAAAGCACGCAATACCTGGGCAATTGACGGCAAAAATATGTTAGGCACCCAGTCCTGCGACGTTAATAATTGCCAGATGATAAAAAGCGCGACAAAAGGCACTATACCCAAAAGAAGTCGTCTCACGCTCTTATAAATGGCCAACATTAGAGATGAAAGTTTCGCTGATCCTTTGCGTGATCTATCTTATAATTCTTGAATTGGCCACGAAGTCCCGCTACGATTTTTCCTATGATAATTGGAGTACACGCACCAAACATGGTCACCAATATACCCGGAAGCTGTGAAATAAATTCATCATCAGGTCCCATTACAACTGCAGACTGTGGAAGGCGGATCCCTTCCATTCTTTTTACATGAAGCTCTCCTACCTCTTCTCTCGTGCTTAGCGCTCTTATTGTTCTTTTTATTTCTTCCTCGTCGATATCTTTACCTAAAATCTGCAGCACTGCTGTACTCTTTTCATGTTTCTTTTGAACCCGTTCTTCCTCTTCTTCGATGATCTCCATAAGCCTTGTGGCAGTCAGTATCTTGGGCGAAATGAGTGTTTCCCGAGGATCTCCAAACAGTTGATAAAACAAAAACTGCGGATCGTTGGGCCGTAGCTCATTATATTTCAAGCGCGCTTGTTGCAAAGCGGTCCCATAAGAAATCCATGGGCGGCTAAATAGCTTTTTGTAAAATATTTCGATTAGACCCTCGCTTGCTTCGCTTGGCTTTGTCGCGATGTTTACCGAAAGAACAGTTGCCAAACACCCTCCCGCACCTCTATTGAGGAAAGCCTTGTAGACTTGAGCACTATGAGCATCGACGTGACCTGCAGATCCAGCAGAGGAGCACCCGTGCAATACAATCAATGGCTTGGATTTCAGATCTGGAAGATCCTCTAACTCTTCGTGCCCGATTGGCTTTAGAGACTTTGCTAAAACCATTTTGCCGTCGACGAAATGCCCAGTGAAATGAATTATTTGTCCGCGCTTCAATAATAACTTAAATTCGGAAATAGGATCTCGTCCGTTCCTTATCCATTCCAGTACAGAAAAACATCGAATTTGCATTTTGCAATCGGGGTCAGCTTCTAATCGGCGCTTCAACTCTTCGATATACACCAAACCCAGATCACTACCCTCATCATTCAGGTGACCGACTTCGCCAGCTACTAAAAAAATATACTTTTCAGAGAGCTCTGTAATATCTGGAGGTTTGCTACGCTGGCTTCGTCTTATGAATCTAGGAAATGCATTCTCTTCTGCATCATCTACAAGAATTGTACCGCAAGAATACTTATTACAGAGAAAGTCGAAATCAGCATCGAGGCTTGAGCTGTCATACTCTTCGCTTGGATAGTCACTTGTGGCCAAATGCCACGGTATCATATATTCGTCGGTGTGGATGATTAGATTTTTGATTCCCATTCCCGTTCTGGATCTTGCTAGTGCCTCCAGGCAATCCCCCACTGGGCGAATATATTTTGAGATATTGTCTCCGATGCCCGTTACTGTCTCCCGTATCTTTATTGCATCATCTTCATTCAAATCCAGTTTTTCACAGTCTTGCTCATATTGTTCAACCAGACTATTCAGGCGTTCAAGAATCTCTGCTCTACTTCCTGCGCGAACCTTACCGATAATTCTTGGTAAATAAGGCGGCATAACTACCTTACCGACGACCCACAGAAGAACCATATACCGCAAAGGTTGTTTATGCGTCGAAGCTACTAGGTGCCGAGCCGTAGCATTGTCTTCTTTAAGTATTGAGAGAACCGCAGTTATCTCTGCGGTTGGGTCATATTTCTCCCTGGAGATCAAAATATCATTTGTCATTTCTCTTTATACCCAAGACATTCCGCTTCCATTTTACTGTGGTGTGATTGGAATGTCAGATTCAGCCAATTTAAGCGCCAGAGCTTCGTACGGCGAATTAGAATCCCGAAAAACAACAATTCCTTCACGCCATTTCATTTCCAGAAATTCGGGAATGTCGTAAAACACTTCAGGAGGATCGATGTCGCATTCTTTTAGTTTCTCGGAAATTATCTTCTTTGTGTCTGACTTAATTCCTATAAGTTCGTCGCGAAGCCTCTCATCCGTAACATGCGTAAACTCCAGTTCATCAGGGGTTGCTGAAGCTATCAATCGAAATGGCTTATCTCGCCGCCGCTTACGCAAACTCTTGAGAAACTCTACCATTCTGATTGCCCCTGCTACATGCTGTTTGGACCACCGAAAGAAAACCAATATTTCGTGACAGGCATCAAGCGCAATCGAAAAAGCTTCGCGGATTCCGCTCGCTGCGTCAATTAGTAAGTATTCAATGCCCTCATTTTCTAAAGCCTGTGCTAATGCCTTCATTCGGTCTCCCACTTCCGGATCAGAAGCATCTAACAACGTTACCCGCGTAGACGCTACAATGAACAAAAGCTTGGCATCCTTTGGCACACGGGGTCGCTCAAACACGCTTTTATTGCCAAATTCTTTTAGTATGTCAATAGTTGCGACGCTCCTCAGTTCACTAAAACTAATATCTCCTTTCAGATAACTCTGAATTCCAAGTCCGCTGGTGCTGGAGGCTGTTTGATCAACCCCAAACACTTGCTGAAGACCCGGCGCTTCAAAGTCAAGATCTATAATTGCAACACGCTTACCGATCTTGGCCAAAGCAGCTGCCACATTAGCAGCAGCGACGGTGCGCCCGCTGCCGCCTTTATAGGAGTAAAACATTAAAATTTTCATCTCTTAATTTTTCCTAATTCCATTTTCAGTTGCGCCAATTGCCGCGTACTTGTTAGTGGTTCGCAATAGCATGTTAAAAGGATTTCTATAAATCGAGTTGCGGTCGATAGATCGATTTCTTTTCGATTAACTACAAACATAATATAATTTCCCAATTCTTCGATATCTTCAACTAAACTGATGAATTCGATGGTCAGAGCGCCGTGCATTTGCGGCAAAACGACTTTAATGCCACGCTGTTCAGCAAGCATCGCAAAGCTTAAATCGCCAAAGTTAACAGAACCATCGTCCATATCACAAGCCTGTCAAAAGGTCCTATGCTCTAAGTTTCAAAAACATCTCTCTTAAGAAGCGCAGTTCATGTTCCCGAGTCCGCGCTCCGTCTGTCGGCTTGTCATAAAGGTCTAAGAGACCATCAATTAGAATCTTAGCCACTCCCATATCTTTTAACTTGCCAGAACAGCCCGCCTCAAAAATGTCATCTACTAACTTGTCGGCCGCTTCCTGTAGTTTCCGAGGTTGTTCTACCTCCGATTTGAGTTTTAGTGGATAATTAATCTTGTTCAGATAAGTGCCGTTATTATCTGCAAATGTAGCTTTAAACAATGCTGCGAAATCTTCAACAGGGAGAAGTGTGCCATCACTTGTGGGTATTTGTTTCATTGAGATATCGTCATCTGAATCCGATTCTTTCACAAAATCCACACAAAATCTTAGACCTGTTTTGTTGCGTAGCAAAACTGAGCCCGCATTAGACGCGCTCTTTCCAGCAAGATCCTTGCCAGCAAGATCCTTTCCAGCCACATAAGCATGATAAAAAGTCAAAGCTTGTATGGCACGTTGCGTAGAATAAACTTCGATCTTGTCTTTCGACCAAAGAGAGCTATATTGTTCTTTCACTCTATATCTTCTTTGCAACAACTCTAAATAGAGATTCGTAATAATGGGCTCCAAATTGCGATCTCCCACCCCAAAGATAACAAATAAAATTAAGAGCCTAGTAAGTAACGGTAAAAAGCCGGCATCCAAATATTGACAGTTTGCCTCTAGATCAGTTGAATTAAAGACACCGCGGCCTGGCAGCAAAAATATGTGGGGTGTTTTGCTCAGAACTTGCTTTACTACAGCAATGTTATCGTAATTATAGACCAGCAAACTAAGTGCGCGATTGATTGCGCTCTTTGTAGTTGAATCAATCATAGTCCCATCATTGCTACGGTCTCCGAATGACCATAATAAAATCTCAAGCGCATATAAAGTGTTGTAATAGAGGATAGGTGGTTTTAGGCCCTCTTTTTCCCAATCGAGCCTATAAGACGTCAACTCCTTTCGATTGTCTGCATATTCGATTCTTATCTGATTATTGTCAGGATACTTTTCTTCATATTGCCCTGCACCGAATGCAATGTTTGGCAGGACGGTGTTTCGTATCCAACGCCGCGCCATATCGACGCAGAGTTGAAGCTTTAAAAGTTGTCTTTCATTATCTTTGTAGAATTTGTGAATCTTTGGGGCTGATTTTGCAAAGTCATTGCCATTACCTGGTCGAATCAAATAAAGATCGAGTTCGGCAAAAGCATCTACTACCGCCGCTGTAAAAAAGAGCAGAGGGGCGAGGCTTGTTGTGCCTCCCGTCCAACTCCAACCAGAGCCTTCAGAATTTCCCCACTTCGCGTTGACAATCTTTTCTTCGTCGCTGTCTCCAATATTGCTCTTTTGAAATGTCTTAGCAAGAAATTCAATCGCGTTGGAGAGAGATTTGAGCAGGCGATCATCATCGAGTCCCTCGCAAACGTTCTTTATAAATGTGGTCTCGTTGAGCCTTAAATGCTTGAGAGTCAAAGTATGGATGCAAATGCGACAAGCCATGGCAGCCGTTTCGGTGATATTAAATGGCTCAAATTGTTCTACTCGATCTTGGTCAAATGCCATCCTTATACTGTTCATGTTGGTATAAGGCTCGCCGGAGAATTCAGGATTGCCACGGCTCCATTTATCAAGCAACCCGTTGAGATCTTCGCGAAATTGCTGGCCAAAAGCTTGTGCTGCTGGATATTTATCAAGAAAGTCGCTGAAGGGATATACTTCTTCAACCGCTGGAATTAAGAAGGTTTCAAGCCCCTCACATGTTACAAGATCACCGGGAGCTTCACCATCGCTCCGGTATGATTTCTTTTCGAGACGATAGTCGGCAAACTGCACAAGTGTATCAAAGATTTTTTGCGCGACTATTGTCGATTCAGATTCACTAAGAAGGTAGTATCTTCGAGCTGCTTTTGGATCAAGCGAAAGATCGCATTCCGGCAGTTTGCGAATATGCTCCCAGCGTTTGTTGACTTCAGAAAAATTAATCGGCATATAAACCTCTAAGTCTCCAAATTTTCTGATAGTTCTTCAAGCATACCCAGGGTGGAGCGGCGGAAAGAACTCGAGTGTGTTTCCTCGAATACTCTGAGATCATGCGGATTTTCAATCAAATGATTCAGTTTGTCCTCGACTTCGCGCTGGAATTTTAAAAAATCACCTGAGTACCTGGCCCGCGCTTTGGTTCGGGAAATCTCGGCCTTCTTAAAGGGATGAGTCAGTCGATACTTCAAAAAACAGGGCCGCAGAGTGGATATATAGATCACATCCCCAAGGAATACAGCCTCCCTGGCATCGTGGGTCACAAAAATGATGGTGGTATGCAGGCTCTGCTCGACATCCAGCATGAGCTCCTGCATCTTGACACGAATGTGGGGATCTAGTGCTCCGAAGGGTTCATCCATCAACAGCACATCAGGTTGATTCACCAAAGTGCGTGCAATAGCCACACGCTGCATCATGCCTCCGGAAAGCTCGCGCGGGTATTTGCTCAAAGCATCAGATAGTCCCACCAATTCAGTTACCTGTTTCGCTCGTTCTTTAAAGTGGCATTGCTCTTCTTTGCGCTCCCTTTTTTCACGCGGCAGCTCCAGGTCGCAAGCAAAAAGAATGTTTTCTGCGACGGTGAGCCAGGGGAAGCAGGTGTACGATTGAAAAACGACTCCGCGGTCACTTCCTGGTCCGGTGATTTTTTGGCCATCTTTCAGAATCTCGCCTTCAGTAGGCATCACGAGTCCGGCAATCATGCGGAGCAACGACGATTTGCCACAGCCTGAGGCCCCAAGCAGGACCGTAAACTGACCAGGCATGATATGGATTGGCGGCGTATTGCCCTCACCCAGGAGATCTACTGCCAAGGTCGAATTGGCATCCTGAACGTGGTTCTTCGCCGGATAGCGCAGGCGCACGCCTACAAGTTCAATTTTAGGCAGCGTAGTTGTCTCCATAGAACCCGATCAGGGAATACGGCGAACAAAGTTGGAATCGATACCATCTGTTGGCTGGTCGCGCTTACTAATCACGTGCTCTTTCATCCAGGCATTACTCACTTCGTCATAAAGCTGATAGAGGGCCCCTGGTTTATCCGATGTTCCAAATGCAGCCTTGTTACCTGACTTGTCCTGATATCGGATTCCTTTGATCAGCTTTGCAACTTGATCGCTCTGCAGTCCAAGAGCTTTCGCCATGATTGTTTGCGCTTCCCGGGGGTTGGAAGCTGTAAAATCCACGGCTTTATACCACGCTTTAATCAGGCCTTCGATTTCTGCAGGGTGTTTTGTGATTACTTCCTCTCTCATGAAAAGCACATCTTGTATCTTGCCGGGCAACTGCCTTGAGTCCATCAATATGTGTCCCCGTCCAACCTCGTCGGCCTTGGAAAGCCATGGCTCCCAAGTAACAGCTGCATCCAGTTTTCCAGAAGCGAAGGCTGAGCCAGCCGCGTCGGCATCCATGTTGATCGGTTTGACGTCGGATATATCCATATTCCGGGTTTTAAGAGCAGAATATAGAAAGAAATGGCTCGGCAACCCCATAGGGAATGCGATTTGTTTCCCTTTCAGGTCCTCGATCGAATGAATATCCTTAACCGCGACTATTCCATCGCCACCATTGGAGACATCGATGGCCATTACCGTTCTGAGCGGAATACCGTTGGTGCGCAACACAATCATGGAATCCAGCGTCAGGGCAATTCCATCCAGACGTCCGGACGCTATGGCAGCACGCCGCTCTACATCACCTTCAATTCGCTCGAACTGGACATCAACATTGTTTTCGGCGAAGAATCCTTTTTCTTTGGCGACGTAAAAAGGCCCATATCCAATCCAGGTCACGAGTCCAATTTTCAGCGGGATCCGTGGCGGAACGCCTGAGTCTTTGCATCCACACAACACGATCAGCGCTAGCGCCAAGGTTAGCTTCTTAATCACACTTCCTCCAAAATATTATGGTTTCGAAATAATAACTGAAACCAAGCCTACTCACTACTAATTTCCAAAGAAGATTCATGCGAGCGCTATTGCTCAGATTCAAAAGGGGAAAGATGTTAGCACTAGAAAGAGTGCAAACCAAAAAGCATGATCCATTTCGGATTGATTATGGGAGTTTTCTAATCTAATGATACGGAAGAAGAAGCCTTCAAACTAAAGATCGTCAGAGATGGGATTTCAAGGATCGAAATGAATCAAAAAACCCACGTGCTACAAGAGCACGTGGGGCATGAGTTCACTTCTTCTAAGTGTGTGCTTACCATGGAAAAAGCTTGTTATTGACCAAAGGCGATCCGTATTCCTGATCCCGGCGGTACCGCGGTAAACGTGACCTCCTGGCCGGAAGTTGCAGCGATGGCGCGTAATGCGCTGTCTGAAAGAGTGGTGGTCCCATCGCCGGCGACGAAGTTGCCTGCAGCGGGGTTGAAGATAAAGCTCTTCTGCACTCCTCCTTGAACAAACTTCGCCACCAAATCGCACTCGGTAGTCGATCCGCCCAGCGACTTGGAGACAAACTGTGCGCCGGCGCGTTGTTCGAGCAGGGTGATGCGTGGACCGGCTACGCTGGAGTTCGTGTTGGTCAGCGTTACCTGTTGTCCTACGACTGGCGCCACGTCAGTATCGAAAGCCAGCATGAACTGTTCCACGTCGCGCCGGAGCTGATTTCCACCGAGAGTCGGAAAACCAGTGGTCACGGTATCGCGGAACACACTAGCCGTGAAGAAACGGAACATGGTGTCAATGGAACCGTCATTGGTAAAGCCGAAGCCCCGGATCTGGTCGCCGGTAGGGCCGCTGTCAGGAGCGTCGAAGGTATCGACCTTGGGATCGCCAAACATTCCCACTTTGGTATACATGTTTCTGAGGTGAGGAATCTTGAAGATCTGCGGAATCACACCTTCAAAGCTAGCGCGCCTGCTGGTGCCGAATTCACCGTCGGCTGGATCCAGTTCGTGGCACCCGTTGCAGTTAAATGCATTGACGCCCAGGACCAGGCCACCCACGGGTACGCCCAGGCCATTCAGTGGGCCTGCATTGATGCCATCAGCCGGACGCGAACCCAGATAGAAGTTCCGGCCGCTTTGCTGGGAATTCGTCAGCGAGTTATCCAGATGGCGCACCGGGTTCGGCGGCAGAGTCACTTGCAACTGGAAGTTGGTGAAGCTTTGCATATCGGCCGTTGAAGGCTGGCTGGCAGCGCCCAGCAAGCCCGGGAACGCCACGATGAAGTTGTTGAACGACAAGTTTGGATCGAAGGCATCGATTCCAAAAACGCCATTGGAACGGTCTCCGCGCCAGTGCATGGCCCCGGAATTCACCATGCCGCGCAAGGTTTGCGTGGTCATGGGGCCTTTCATGGGATGAAAGTCATTGGCGTTGCCAGTGCCGCTGATTGGGCCCCGGAAGTTGAATAGCGCCTTACCTAAAGTAATTGAGGTGTTATCGCCGAAGTTGATGGGAATAGGATTGGCCTTAACCACGTCGTCCGGATTGCCAAGGTCCCAGGCGATCTCATCGTTGTCGCCAAAGATATGGCAGCTCGCGCACGCCGCTTCGCCGTTCGCCGACCGCGTTGCATCGTACAATATGGGCCGCCCCTGGACCACGGAAGGTGGTTCCGGATTGGGCATGGGCAATGCCGCGATCTCCTGCTTTAACGTCAGATCGATGACTTTTACGGCATTATCGAAGCGTGTGGTCACGTACATCTTGCCGCGTGCTTCGTCTAAAGCAATGCCGCTGGGTCCGCCGCCACTCACCGGAATGTAGTTGGAACTGATGGCCGTAGGATCGAAAGTATTGTTTTCGAGCGCCGACGTATCGAACACGCCGATCTTGCTCGATCCAAAGGCCGCCACATAGAGCGTCTTTCCATTACCGGTCACGGCCATATCGAGCGGCGTTGCCAGGCTGTGGTTTTTGGTCGTGGGATCGAACAACGGACTGTTCGCCAGAATGCTGTAGTTGATGTGTTTGTTGAGATGGATGGGAGTTACGCTGGAACCGCTGACGACCGTGATGCGCATCTCCGCGAGGTGGCCCTGCACCGTGTGCCCACCAAAAACTCCTGGGCCTTCAAAACGGACCTCGTTCTTAGCATCGCTGTTGCTGACATATAGCTTTCCGGTGGCCGGGTTGGTCACCATGTTGAACAGCGTAGTGCCGACGTGAGCGAATGATGCGGTCTGAGTCAGCGCATTTGCGTCGACTGCAAAGACATCCGTATCGGGCAGGTTGAAGCGGACGGCGTTGTCCCAATTGCGGTGCAGCTCATCTTCCCAGTGTCCGGTACTGTTATTGAACTTAACGATCAATGCCACTTCCGGCGCCTGCTTGCCTTCAAAGTTGGTGGTTGGACCAGGGTTTCCGCCCGGCGAGGTTGAGCCGGCGGGATTCAAGCATGGCTGATTCGGCTGAAAACCAGGACATACCATCGGCTCAAGAATTATCGTGCTCTGGTTGCCGGTTTTGAAGCCGGCCACGTAAACCGTATTCTTGTCGGGGCTCACGGCCAGTGCGCGCGGTGTATCGGTGAAGAACGTCATGATCTTCAAGGGCGTGCCACCCAGCGTATTTCCCAAACTGGCTGGATCGAATACCCATACATCAGCGCGGCCAACACCAGGGGTGGTCAGTTTGGGATCACCCGCTCCGGGCACATTGGCAATCGAGGGATCGGTCCGCTGCTGTCCACGATGAGCGGTCGTAATAAACGCGCGCGCCGGCGAGCCGGCGAAGACGATATCTCTCGGTTCATCGCCAACCAACAGCGTGCGGGTAATGTGAGGTGTTCCGGTCAGGGAAACCACGCTGATGCTGTCCGAAAGATGGTTCACCACCCAAACTTCATTGTTGTTTCGGGCAGCCACAGCCACCGGCTCCATCCCCACCGGGACGCGCCCCTGGAAAACAACTCCCACAGGCGTAATGTTGAATATCTCCAGCGTGCCATTGGGTGTGTTGACGGCAAAGAGCATGGTCCCGTCCGGCGACATGGCAATGGGACGCACAGGGCCGCTTTCGAACTCCACAAATGAAGGACCCGAGGAAAAAGCAGTCGCATCTGTCGGCTTACGTGACACCACGATAAGCGCCAGAAGAATAAGGAGGAAGAACGAGGCGATCATGCCGCCTTTAGGCTTCAGCAATTGGGCCAAGATTCGTAACATGGGGAAAAGCCCCTTTCCTTTTAATCTGGCCAGCAAGTCTACCATAAAACTCCGGGTTGGTCACTTTTATGAGCGATCAATCAGTTATTTAAGGTCTTCAAAAAAGCGCCGATTCCTATTTAACGAAAAAATGCATCAGGTTCCATCAAAGAATCTCGCGGGAAGCTGGGTTAATAGCAGTACCTGGAGTTTAGGGAGAAGTTGGATTATGGAGCATGAATTCTATTCCACGGTCCCCAATCGGTTTGGGGCAATGCGTCTTCTTCAGCCCCGTCTTTACCTGGAGAAGTATGTCAGCGGCTGGCAGTGTTCGGTTTGCGGACGCTCGTTTGACCTAAGCCCACGAGAGCGCCACTCCAGCGCCATGTACGGGAGCGAAGTTCCAACGCGCATCCGGCACGAGTTCGAGGTGCATAGCTGTGGGGAATAAAGCTATTCGTAGATCTTTTTTGACGCTGAGATCAGATCGTGTGCCAGTGCGTTCTCCTCCCTTATTGAATCTGAATCCAACTCCTCAAAATAACGAGTGGTAGCTTGTGCTAACCGTCTGCGGTTCGCCGAGCGACGAACACAGGTGATCGCTATATCCACAGCGTCCGCTAACGTAGCTGCGTGCCCTCGCTTCACCTTTCGCTTCAAGAATTCGAGGTTTTCGGCAGCAATCGTTGTCGATAGTTTTTCTCTGGGGCTGTGCCGTTTTAACAAATAATTAACTTCGGTCCCAAGGTTGCGCTGCGCTCCACCCTGGGCTGAGTTGTGGGCGCGCCTCCGGCGCTTGATTTATCGTTCGGCAAACCGCTTCGAAACCCTAAAGTAAGTGACATTGGGCTTTAGCCCCTGCCGCCATGTTCCCCTGATAAAGGTTAGACTACACCATTTTTTAACACGACAATAGTTATAGCCGCGCGAGAAGTCCATTTTAAAAAATTCCCGATTTGGTATCGAATGACAACCTTTTGACAAATAAAATTAGGTTTTCAGTGGCTTTTGCTTGTGATTTGAGATATAAATTCCCGCTGTCGCATTTCGATATTTGCCGTTCACATTATTTTAGGCTCGTATGCTGTTCCGCTAAGGAGACGGATAGCAAACAGATGCCAAGAAAAATTGTTTGTCTAATCCTGTTGCTGGTTTCAATTTCAATCTCTTCGCTGGGTGGGAGTGCTGATTTAATCCTGGCCGTGCAGTTGACCGACAAACAGTCGGCGCCCCAAGATCGCCAAATCGAAGCCCGGCGTAAGATTTTTGCGACTGGGCGTGATCTTTTGCTCAACCAGCATGTTCCTTTCGAGCCCGAGGAATTGCTGCGAGACGGCTGGCGCGAGAGGTTGAAGCCGATTCTCGAAACCCTTCCTGAAATGCATCAGAACCGCTATGAGACTGCGCCCCTAAAAGGCGCTTACATGGCAGACACCTTATACTTGCCCGAAAATGTTCAGCTTTCGGGCCATGCCATAATTCTCGCAAATTACGTGGTATTTGAAGGCAAGAAGCCAGTCATCAAAGGAAACTTTGATATCCATTTCTTCCCTACCAAGCCGGTTATGGTCTTGGAAACTACGCTAGCGGAAGCCTTGCACAAGAAGGCCCAATTTTTAAACGTGAAATTTGGCCACAAAACCATTTTGCCTTCCTTCTCATTGATACAAGATTTGGGGCAAACCGGTAAACATGAAATTACCTTCGACGTCAGCGGCCTTCCAGCAGAAGCGGCACAACATCCGCGGCAAAAACCTGCACCCAGGGTACGCAATACTTCATGGAATGGGATTGGGCCTCTGTTTGTTCCACTGCAAACGCCCCAAACCTGCAAGACACGCTGCAACACGACTCCGCCAAATCCAGGAATGACCGGCTCCGAAGGATTCTCGCCCCCTCCTGCTGCGGTTGGTAATCCGAACGGTGGTCCGCCAGCCGCCCATGGATCATGTCTCTCTGGCCAAGATCCTACCGGCTCCCCAGGAACTACTGGCGGCGCGGGATCGCCAGGCGTAAATGCCGGTAATGGAGGGCCGGGCGGGCCGGGTATGAACGCGGGCAATATTAATGTTGACATTGTAGATGGCGATACCAACCTGTACACCTTCACCGCCAATGGAGGCCAGGGCGGGAAAGGAGGGCCTGGCGGTATCGGTGCAACCGGAGGTGATGGGGGGGCCGGAACTGCAGGTGGTAACGGCGTAGCCTGTAGCAACTGCATGGGCGGCAACGGAGGGAACGGCGGTAAAGGTGGTGATGCTGGTCAAGGCGGACATGGAGGCAACGGTGGGAACGGCGGAAATGGAGGCAACGGAGGGACCATCACAGGAACATATCCATTCAACGGGCAGAAGCCAAGTGCCTCCAATTCAGGCGGAGATCCTGGTGCTCCCGGTGATGCCGGTCCGGGAGGATTTTCCGGAAATCCAGGGCCGGGAGGCGCAGTGGGGCAGCCCGCGACAGTGTGCGGCGTGACGGGCGCTCCTGGAACCTTCCTTGGAGGCGGCAATTCAGCTTCAGGAGGCGGCCCAGGGAACC
>Ga0209577_10004409_pt1 | contig 13252 bp, 11 predicted proteins | sample GraSoiAngelo_109_FD_185874 | JGI IMG/M metagenome (GOLD analysis project Ga0209577, IMG submission 185874) | Grasslands soil microbial communities from the Angelo Coastal Reserve, California, USA - 14_0903_12_20cm (SPAdes) (version 2) | ecosystem: Environmental > Terrestrial > Soil > Grasslands... | reverse complement strand
TAGCCCGCGCGCCCAGATGGCCAAGCCGATGGCGTGCGGATTTCCCGAACGTTGCGCCAAAGTGTCGACGCGATCCGCCATTTCGCGGGCTCGAAATTCAGCGGGGCCACCACGCGCCGCAATTTGCCCAACTTCAAAAGTCATTGCGCGCGCCACGCGATAGATTTCGCCGGCACGCAACGCCAGGAGCAGATGGCGGCTTTGAAAGTCAGCGCCGCGTATCAGATCGACCACGCCTAAACCGGCGGCCACTGAGCGACAGATGTCGATGCGGATGAGATCGGATTCTGGGATACTACTGGCATCGCGTTCGGTGAATTCAAATCCGCGGAGGCGAATCCACAGGCGACGTAGAATCAGCGAAAGCAACGCTTGCTTCGGTCCTTTAGCCAGCTTGAGACCAACGGCCTCCAGCACGACTCGAAAGACCTCAAGCCCTTCATCGATATGACCGCCCATCAGCAACTGGGCGCCGGCGCGTTGCTGTAATTCGAGCGCCTGCCCCGCCGCGGACATTTTCGCGGCATCAAGAAACTCGCGCGCGGCTTCTGCCGGACGGCCCGCATTGGCCAGCGCATCGCCGAGTCCGATCTTCAGATCGACGAGATTCGTGGCTTCGGGCATTAACTCAATGGCCCGGCGGTAATACAAAGCGGCGCGATCAAACGCCAGCGCGCGGGCTGCCTTGCGCGCGGCGCGCTCAGCATGCTCGGCGGCCCGATCTTTTTCGCCGGCGCCTAGATAGTCTTCATAAAGAGCTTCCGGATCGTCGAGGCCGCGGGCTTCAATCGTCTGGGCCAGCCGGCGATGAATTTGTTTTCGTTCATCTGGCGCCAGCGATCCGACCAGTGTCTCGGCAATGCGATCGTGATAAAGCTCAACGCCGTAGCCCGTTCCCCCGCTGCGTACAAACTGCGCGGCCCGCAACGCATTCAGAAGCTTCAAAGAATCGCCGTGCACTCCCGCGGCACTTAAAACCACGTCCTGATTGACTGGCCGCCGAGCGACAGCCAGCGTGTCCAGGACCGCTCGCGAGCCCGGCGGTAATTGCCTGATGCGCTCGTCAAGCATCGTGCTCAGCGAGATTCCCGCGGTCGCCGCACGTTCGCTCATCATCCCGTACTGGGTTAACTGCTCGATTAGAAACGGACTACCGCCCGCCTCGCGCACGATTGAGTCGATAAAAGGTTCACCGGAGATTCCCGTCACGGCAAAAAGCGATCGCGTCAGCTCGCGCGCCTCGGAGTCCGCCAATGGCCCAACGAAGAGTTCGCGACAGGTGTCAACGTTTGTAGGATGCAAGAGTTGCTTTAGGAACGGTGTGGATTCCAGATCTTCGGTGCGAAAGCTTCCGACCAAAAGCAGCGGCGGCGATTCCGGCGGCCGCAACAAATCTTCCAGTAGAAAAATGCTGTCGGCGTCCGCCCACTGTAAGTCGTCGATGTAAATCACCAACGGCTGGCGAGCGGCAACCCGGGTCAGCAACTCGCGCAAGGCGCCAAACGCCTGGCGTCGCAGCGTGAATGGGTCCAATGTCTCGGGCCGCGTCGAACGCGCATTGAAGATCGCATCAACCTGCAGCATTACCGGAAAGACGCGCGCGAGCGCCATGGAATTCCGAGGCATCAGCGTCTCGGCCCGACCCAGATGCAACGAAGCCAAATGCTTGCTCAAATTGTCGACGACTCCATCGAGAGCTTTATAGGGGACCGACTCGCGTTCATAACAGCGTCCCTGGAGCGCGAGCACATGCGGAGCTTCGCGTTTAAGCTGATCCAGGAACGTGCGCACCAGTGTCGACTTGCCCATACCCGAGTTGCCGTGAATGTAAACCGCCATCGTCTGGCCATCGCGGGCGGTGGCAAAGGCCTCGTGCAATTGCACGATTTGGCGGGCGCGCCCGATGAATTGGGGCTCTCTGGTACTGGCCAGAAAAGACCCGGACAAAGCCGCGGTGATGGGGGCCCCTAGGGCCCGCAAGACTTCGCGACCAGCGGGCCTTCCTGCTGGCTCGCGGCACAGCAGCTTCATGCATAGTTCATTGAGGTCGCGCGGAACATCGCGAATTATCTCGATGGGCTGAATCGGATCGCGCGTCTGTTTACGCATCATGACTTCGAAGAAGCGGCCCTTGAATGGCAACCGTCCCGTCAGCGCCTGATAAAGCATTACGCCTACGCTGTACCAATCGCTCGCTTTCGAGATTCCCATCTGCGCGCCTTGCTCTGGCGACATATAATCCGGCGTGCCGGCGAGCAAAGTCTGTTGCAGCTCCGGCTCGATATCCTCGACCAGGCCGAAATCGAGGATCACAACCCGGCCCTCATCAGTGACCAGGACGTTTGAAGGTTTGATATCTCGATGGATCTTTCCTATCTCGTGGAGACGATTGACACCCTCGGCAAGCTGGCGAAGGGCCAAACGTAATCGCGATTCGTCAAACCGGCCAGCCAGGGAGTCGAGCGAATTGTCATCGAGCGCTGACATCTCACCCAGGGTGAGCGCAAGGTCGGAAATGTCAAATTCCTCGGTCTCAGCTTCGGAATCAAAGTTGAGCATCCGCATTGGCCGCGGTCTGACTAGCGTATCGCTCATGGCAGTGCTGGGTTCGTTGTCTATTTCGGGCCGAACGTACTGGATGAAGGTGCTGCCCCTGACAAGTTCCATCGTAAAGAACCAATGCGGTCCAGCCGACATCAATTCGTAGAGCGAAACCAGATTAGGATGCGAAACATCCGCGAGCGTGCGAAACTCTCGCTTGAAGCGATAGATGTGCGCGGCCTCGGCGCGGGTCAGGGCCTTCAACGCAACCGTCTTATCCATCTCACGGTCGTGCGCTTCGTAAACCACTCCCATGCTGCCGGCGCCCAGCGGCCGGCGCAAAATGAAGCGTTCTGTGCCGATGAATTCTGTTGCGGGCTTAACCATGCGGGAATGTCACATAAAGGTGGATACGCAATTAGGTTGACAGATTAGCAATTGTGCCTTACATGAATGACGCAATCAATCGCGAAGCTCCCTTCTCTCTTTGGAGATGGCGGGGAAGAGGGACTGAGATACTGAACCACATTCTCCAGATTATTTTTTCAGTTACGCTGATCCTCCCCAGAGGCAGCCGGAAGCGCAGAAAGGAGCAAACATGGATTGGCGTGTGATGCTGACAACGTTTGGAGTAATTTTTTTGGCCGAGATGGGTGATAAGACGCAGATTGCGGCAATGACCATGGCGGCGGAAAAAAAGCGCCCGTGGGAAGTATTCATCGCGGCTTCACTCGCGCTGGCCGCCGTCTCGGCGATCGGTGTGATCGTCGGAAGCACTTTAAGCCATCTCTTGCCGCTTGAATGGATCAAGCGAGTGGCAGGCGCCGCTTTCATCGTGATCGGCGTGCTGGTGTTGTTAGGAAAATTCTGAGCAGAACTCATGCCGCAGACTCGTCATGTTGAGCGACACTTTACGGCGGGCGAAACGGTCCGCGACATCGTCATCGGCATGTCTGATGGTTTGACTGTGCCATTCGCGCTGGCAGCGGGCCTGACGGGCGCGATCAATTCAGCCGGAATCATCGTCACGGCCGGATTGGCTGAGATTGCCGCCGGTTCGATCGCGATGGGTCTCGGTGGTTACTTAGCAGCTAAGAGCGACGCTGAACATTACGCCAAAGAGCGCGAACGCGAGAAACGGGAAGTCGTCGAGATTCCCGAAGAAGAGATGCGCGAAGTCGCTCAGGTCTTCCATTCGTACGGCTTAACCCAAAAAGAAAGTGCGCCAATTGTCGAGGCTCTTTCGAAGCATCCAAAGTATTGGGTTGATTTCATGATGCGTTTTGAATTGGGTTTAGAAAAACCTGATCCGAAACGGGCCTTAGTGAGTGCGCTGACGATCGCAGCGTCTTACGTCGCGGGTGGATTGATTCCGCTGGCGCCTTACATCGCCGCTCTTTACCTCAGGCAAATAGGCGTCGTGACCGCGCTTTTCTATTCAGTTGGGTTAACGCTGCTCGCGCTGTTCGTTTTTGGTTTTATCAAAGGACGCTTTACCGGCACCCGCCCCGTGCGCAGCGCTCTGCAAACCGCGCTGATCGGCAGTCTGGCAGCGGGCGCCGCGTTCTTGATCGCGCGCGCGATTTCCTAAGGTTTGTTAATGCATTTTGAGATTGTCGGCAAGATAAGTGAAGTTGAAACGATCGCTGTCGGCCCAGGCGTTAAGATTCGTAGTATTCTGAGAAAACGGTATGGAAGAGGCCGCTGGCGAAAGCTGAAAGGAGTTGCCAACGTGCGCCTTTCCGATGGTAGGATACGAGTTGCCGAGGTGCATTGGTTTGAAGCGCATGGAATCGGCAAGCGAAAGATGCGAATCAAACGATATCTGGATTAAGAAAATGGCCAAGAAGAATAATCATGAATCTAAGTTCGCTGTCTGTATCAACTCAGACGATCCGGACTTGTTGACTCCACGCAGGATTTATCAGGTGTTGCCGGACGAGAGCGCTGCCAGATCGAATTACATTCGAGTCATCGACAACGAGGGCGAAGACTATCTCTATCCCGCCGATTATTTTCTCTTCATCGAACTGCCACGCAAGATTGAGATGGCCTTACTACGTGCTGCTTAGGCCATGAAACTTCACGTCGGCACCAGCGGCTACAGCTATAAAGAGTGGAAGGGCAACTTCTATCCTGAAGATCTGCCGGCGAAAGAGATGCTTTCGTACTATTCACGCCGTTTGCCCGCTGTCGAGATCAACAACACGTTCTATCGCCTGCCGCAAGCCAGCATGATCGAAAATTGGCGAGCACAGGTTCCCGACGAGTTCCGCTTTTCGATCAAAGCTACGCAGCGGATCACGCACATCAAGCGTCTCAATAACGTCGCCGAAGAAACGAAATACCTATTGGACACTTCGAGGTTATTGGGAGAATGTCTGGGTGTGGTCTTGTTTCAGCTTCCACCGAACATGAAAAAGGATTCCGGGCGATTCAAATCATTTCTCGAACTCTTGCCCTCTGATACTCGTGCCGCTTTCGAGTTTCGTCACGAATCATGGTTCGATGATGAAACCTTTGATTTGCTGCGCGAGAAAGACCGCGCGCTGGTCGTCTCCGACACTGACGATAAGCCGCTGTCTGAAATCATCAGCACCGCGGGTTGGGGCTACTTACGCCTGCGACGCACCGCATACGATGAAAATGATCTCGCTGACTGGATGAAACGCGTGAAGGATCAGAAATGGGAAGACGCCTTCGTCTTTTTCAAACATGAAGACGAAGGCATCGGCCCAAAACTGGCAGCGAGATTTCTGAAATTGTCAGAACCGCCTGCGGTAGCGGGCGGTTGACGGTTGGTTTTTTGAATGTACGCGGTACTTGGACCAACCGCCCGCTATCGCAGGCGGTTCTGACCTGCTACTTGATCTTTATACCCGCCCCAGCGCGAATGTTGTCCTGACGCTTGCCGTTGAAGAACGTCGGCAGGTAATCGACTTGAATTGCGCGTACGTCCAGGTGCTCTCCGGCGTGGATGTCCAGGCCTCCGCCGAAGGCCATCGCAAACGCGGTATCGCTCTTCACTCGCGGCGTCAAGGTATCGTCAAAGCTCGCGCGCATGTGCGAGATGCCGAACAGTCCCTCCACAAACGGGGTCACGCCTGATGGACGCCAGTTGTAACGCGGTCCGGCCATCAAGTCGTAGCGCTGCACCCGCGCGTTGAACGTCCGGCCCGATCGGGCGTCGAAGTAGCCGGTAGTGTTGTAGGTGCCCGTAAAGCTGGTCACGATTCCGATGTGGCGCGTCACGTTTTGATTGAACTCGGCGTTGAACCCGTTGTAGTTAACTTTCTCGGAGACAAAGTCAACGGTCCGGCCATTAAAAGTCGCGCGGCCGTTCTTATCGAACCGATCGGCGTTGTTATTCGCTCGCTCGTGAGCATATCCGACATAGAATTCATAGAAGGAATAATCGTCGCGACGGTTCTGAGCAAACGCTGTTGGCGCGAGAATCAGAGCGACTAGAAGCAAGAGAAAAATTCTGGTCATCGGGCCCTCCCTGGTGTTTTGTCCGGAACTGGAATTTACGGGTACATTAATACTACGAATCGCGGGGAATTCCCAGATTTTTCCGTCCATTGAATCTTTTCTACTTGAACGCGGAACCGCTGAACGTACCGTTCGCAATAGGCCATTGATATCTAACCACATGATTCAGTTGATTGGCATGACCAGACACGCACTAATTGGCTGCTTCGTTTTGATATGCCTCTCGTCGTTGGCAACAGCTCAAACGACCGCCGATAACGCCAAGGAAGCGCAACGACTCACGCGCGTCGCGCAGGTAGCGCAACAGCAGGGTCGGAACGACGATGCAATCAAGGCCTACGAAACCATCGCGCTCGTCGCGAAGGATTCTCCGCAGATCGCCGCGGCGGCTCTGCTCGGCGCCGGCAACATCTACCTGACATTGGGGAAGTTCGAACAGGCGGCGACCGCGTTTCGACGTTCGCTCAGGTTAGATTCAAACTCGTCCGAAGCTCAAAACAATTTGGGTGAAGCGCTCGGCGAGTTAAAGCAATACCCACGCGCGCTTGAGGCGTTTCAGCAAGCAGTGGCGCTCGACAATGGTTATGTGAAGGCACGATACAACATGGGCGTGACTTACGATCGCCTGGGCCAATTGAAATACGCCGAATTCGTTTATCGAATTCTGATTCGCGATCATCCCGACTTCGCTTTGGCCTACGACGGCATGGCGGTTACACTTTCAAAATCTGGCCGCGCGCGCGAAGCGATCCCTTTTCATGAAAAAGCAATCAGCCTCAACCCAAACGATCCTTCTTTCTATTACAACTTCGCGGTCAGTTGTCTGGTGCTTGGCGATATGAAAAGGGCACAGGAACAAGAGCAGAGACTTCGCCAACTCGATCCGGCGATGGCCGACCACCTGGCAAGTGTGATAGTAAAGCACCAGAAATAACTCCAAATGATTGACCGGAGAAGCTGGCGCGATGTCCATCCGTGTGGCCGCTGTTCAAGCGGCGCCAATCCATCTTGATCTGAATCGCTCGCTGCAAAAGGCGCAGGCGCTAATAGCTGAAGCCGCCGCGTTGGGCGCAAAGTTGATCGTTTTTGGCGAAACGTTTTTGCCCGGTTATCCCGCCTGGCTCGATTGCTGCCGCGATGTGGCGCTTTGGGATCACGAACCCGTGAAGAAGGTCTTTGCGCGTTTGCGGGAAAACAGCGTCGTCGTGCCGAGCGAAACTATCGACGCGATCGGTCGCACCGCGCGCGATCATGGTGTGGTGGTCAACATCGGCGCGCATGAACGAGTGATGGAAGGCGCGGGCCGCGGCACGCTTTACAACACCATGCTCACCTTTGGGGCGGACGGCGCCCTGCTGAACAAGCATCGCAAGATCATGCCGACACATTCCGAACGAATGATTTGGGGACAAGGCGACGGCTCGAGTCTAAGAGCCGTGCAAACTGAAGTGGGCCGTGTGGGCGGATTGATTTGCTGGGAACACTGGATGCCGCTGGCGCGTCAGGCGCTGCACATTTCCGGCGAAGACGTTCACGTCGCCGCCTGGCCTCAGGTCAAAGAGATGAACCTGGTGGCCAGCCGTCATTACGCTTTCGAAGGCCGGTGTTTTGTGATCGCGTGCGGTTCGATCATGCGCGCGAGCGAGATTCCCGCAGAGCTTGAACTGATGGAATCTCTTAAACAAAAACCGGACGCGTTGGTGTTAAGCGGTGGCAGCGCGATCATCGCGCCCGATGGAAAGGTGATCGCCGGCCCCGTCTTCAAGGCAGAAACCATCCTCACGGCCGATCTTGATTTCTCGCAGATCGCCGAAGAAAGCTTGGCGCTTGACGTGACCGGCCATTACTTCCGCCCGGACATCTTTGGGCCGGGGTAGTTAAGTTGGAGTGGTAGCAGCGCAGGCGACTCGGTACGACTTAGAAATTTCCCTGACACTCTTCGTGACTGCAATCGCAATCAAGTTCGATCGTCTTACCTGTGCCTTCGCACGAAGCGCTACAGTATTTTCCGCCCGGTTGCGGCTTGCACGTACATGGTGGATTCTTACATTTCTCTTCGTCAGCCATGATTTCCCCCTAGAAACAGATCGAATAACCGTCGAGGAGCTTAACATAATCAGTTCAGAGTTCAAGCCCCTGAACCCGATTGATTGGTCATCGCCAAACCACAAGAAATTTCAGCTCATTTGCGGAATCGATCCCAGCCTCGTTAACAACGCGCGCTAACTTTGTTGGATGAGTGTGGATCGATGCGCGCATTCGCGATGACTGAACTTGGCGAAGAGCATTATCCGGCGTGGGGTGAGCTGCTTCATAGCGTCCGTACCGGGGCATCGCTTTCGATAAAAGCATTCGGCGAGCCGGTGTGGGAATTCTTTGCGAAGAATCCCCATAAGGCGAAGATTTCAACGATGCAATGAGCGGCATGACCGCGCAAGAAGCTGGCCCAGAATCAACTCTGGCCCAGGGCCGAGGGATGAGGAAAGACCGTTGGGGCACTCACTCCGGCGCGCCGTGTTCTTTCAATAAATTGACAACGTCATCATTCCCAACTTCACGAGCAAGAGCGAGCGCACTCTTGCCTTCGTTGTCTCGCACGGTCGAATCCGCTCCTCTTTTTAATAGCGCCTGCACACATTCGACGCTGCCCCTTCTGGCGGCTTTCATTAAGGGAGTCTCACTCTCGACGTTTTTTGCATTGACATCAGCACCGGCAAAGATCAGCAACATCGTTGCCTTTACCCGATCGGCTTCTGCCGCGATCATCAATGCAGTTTCGCCTTGTGAGTCCTGCGCATTTACGTCTGCACTCATTTCGATTAACAACTTCGCCAACTGCGCGTCTTCATTTTCGACCGCGAGCATCAAAGCTGTTCTTCCGCCGTCGTTGACCAAACCCGTATCGGCGCCGCGGTCAATCAGGGTCCTAAAGTTCTCGAAAGTTCCATTGGACGACATCGCCATAAGCGCATTCTCGCCGTTTTCATTTTTTACGTTCACATTGACTCCGGCGTCCAATAACAGCGCCACTACCTCTGAGTTGTTATTTCGAGCTGCCGCAAACAACGCAGTCTCTCCAACGCTATTCGTTGCGCTCAACTGCGCACCAGTTCCTATCAATTCCTTCAACACCGCAGTGTTGCTGGTTCCGACTGCAATCATGAGAGCGTTGTCACCATAGTCATCCCTGGCATTCAATTTCGCTCCGGCTAAGATCAAGTCATGAACCAGCTCCGGAGTTGCCTTATCCGAGAGAGACATCAAGGCAGGAACGCTTCCATTACCCCTGAAATTAGGATCGGCGCCGGCCTCTAACAACACCTCAACGATTTGGCGGTTACCGAGTCGCACGGCTTCGGGCAAATGCGATGTAACGCGTGCTATTCGCCCAAACTTCGGCGGCGCAAAAGCAAGTACGCGGACCCTATCGAGATCACCTTCAGTAATGGCTTTGAGTAACGGTTCTTCTTCGACAAATACTCCCGCCATTGCGCCCCCGAGTGAATAGAGCATTCGCTTCTCTATCTCAACGTCTTGCCGAACCGCGCTATTTGCCGCAATTTCGAGGATTTCCCTGGCCGTCCTAAACGTGGGCTTGCGGACCCAAAACAAGTAGTCTCCCTGCGGTAGGGACTGAAATGAGTATTGACCCAGGTAGGAAGAGGTTGTGAACCGCTCTTCGCCTGATTCGCGATCGACTAAGACAATGGTCGCGTTAACAACCAATTCGCCATCCACTGTTTTGACTGTGCCGGAAACGCTGGCCAGAAATTCATCGACGACGATCTCACGATCATAGGGTGTCTTAGCGAACTCAACGTTCTCTCTTGATTGGACCGTTGAAGTTGTCCGCGTCTGTGCCGCGACGCTCGACAGACTCAACGTCGCCGAAAACGCGCCCGCCGCAAGTTTCGATGCACGTCGACCGATTCGATAGAGTTTCTCCGGCATCCTCCTGTTCAGGACACCACCATCCGGTCGCTGAATGAAACGCACGCAAATGCGACCCTGCGATCGCGCGACGAAACGCATTGCCTCCTGTCGTGTCATGCTGGAGAGATCGGTGACGTGCAGATTGCAGTGTTCGCAGAACCTTACTTGATCGTTGCCGATCATTGACTCCCAGTCGACATCGCAGGGATTTGGAATTGTAATTCGATCGAGAGTACGGATGGGTTTGGACATTGCTGCCTCCTTTTCAATCAAGTTGATCGAAGAGCCGTGGAGAAAGGCTCTGGCCATCAACGCAGAGTTAGACATCGAACCGGACAAACTTGTTCCGGCAATTGTCTTTCAGTTGAAACTTAATCGAACCTGAGGAGGCGCTCGACGCTAGACCGCTTGTTCAATGTTCGACAACTTGAGTTTGTCGAATTCTATCCCGCAGCCTGGGGAGAAAACTTCGAGACTTGCCGCCTGAGATGCGTCGTGATCGTGCGTTGGTTGTCGGCGATGAGAAACAATTTGTAAGGCCCTGCGGAAATATGGATCAGCTTTCAGCGCTGAGTGCCCGCGCGATCAGCGCAGCGACGCGCGCATTGTTTTCCAGCAGCGCGATGTTGGCGCGCAGCGTCGCGCCCTCGCTTAGTTCGGCCATGCGCGCGAGCAAGAAAGGAGTGAGGTTACGGCCGGTGACTTTCTCTTCGCGGGCGTCGTCAAGAGACCTGTCGAGAGTTTGGGACAACAGTTCTAATGGGACTTCGGCTTCACTGGGAACCGGAACCGTGACCAGCAGCGCAGACCGCAAACCAAGTTCACGCTGCGTTTTGAAAATCTGCACGATCTCCTCAGGCGAATCACACTGCACATCAACCGGAAGACCGCTTACTCGCGAATAGAACGCCGGCATCTCATCGCACCCGTAACCAACGACTGTGATGCTATGCGTTTCCAGCCACTCGCGCGTTGCCGGCAAATCCAAAACGATCTTGGCGCCCGAGCAAACTACAATCATCGGCGTGCGCGCGAGTTCCGGGAGATCTGCCGAGACGTCAGGCAGCGACCCGCGATGAACGCCGCCGATCCCGCCGGTTGCAAAGACTTGAATGCCGACGCGATGCGCAATCCAGATTGTGGCGGCGACGGTTGTAGCGCCATTCCAACCGCGCGCAATTGCGATCGCCAAATCACGCGTGCTGATTTTCTTGATGTCAAGACTGTTCGCGAGAAACTCGATTTGATGTTCTTCTAATCCCACGCAAAGCTTTCCGTCGATCACGGCGATGGTCGCCGGAGTTATCCCTTCTTCGCGCGTAATTTGCTCGAGGCGCTGCGCAGTTTCCAGATTACTTGGCCGGGGCAGTCCGTGCGCAATCACCGTCGATTCGAGAGCGACGACGGGTTTGTTGGCGGCGAGCGACGCCTCGACAGGGGAAGAGACACTCGGCAAGTTGCGATCAAGCATTAAGGAATTCAAATGGATCTGTGCGATGGCAACGTTAGCAAACGCAGCGTTTATTAGCGGAAGATGCGGGCTACCAAGCACTTGAATCCCGGCAAGAGCGGTGTAGTGATTTCATCTTCGTATCTAAAGATAACTGCCAGTTCGAGCGCCCCATTCTGCAAACGATAGACTTCAATAGCGCGATTTTCGGCATCGACAATCCAATATTTCGCGACGTCGTATTTTGCGTATAGCTGCCGCTTCACTATCCGATCGCGCGCCACGTTCGAGCTGCCGCGAGAGAGGATTTCGATCACCAGTTCCGGTGCCGCGACTAAACGTTCCCCGGAAATGATTTCTCTCGCCCGCTCATGCGTATAGAAAACGATGTCGGGAATTACGCCGCTATATTTGCCGAAAATCAGACCTGGCGTCGGTATGACTTCTCCGATGGGATTGTCGCCGAGATAATTATCGAAAGCTACGACGGCATTCTTCAATACGCGTTGATGAGGTACTCCCGGTGCTCGCGACACGAATAGTTCTCCTTCAATGACTTCATACCGATTGCCGTCCTCGGGCATGGAGTCGAGGTCGTCAACAGTTATTAGCGGTTCGATTCTGGCTGCCATCTCAATTGGGCTCCCGGCTTCCGGACATAGTACCTCAACTCGATCAAGACGCGATAACGATTCGGCCGTCAGGCGAGGCGCAAAGAGAATAACGTGCCGCCGCCCGCGCTTTGATGCCAGCCGACTTCTGCATCGATCATGCTCGCCCGCGCGCGAATGTTCGCAACACCCCGGCCGGAGTTCTTCTTTGCTTCTCTTAGATCAAAACCCCGACCGTCATCTTCGATCAGTAATTCAAAGCGGCTATTGTCATTCACCGAGGCGCTCATCTTAACGTGCCCCGCATTCGCATGCCGGCAGATGTTGCTTAAAGCCTCCTGCGCGATCCGGTAAATCTGAATTTGAGTGCTCTGCGGCAGATTCACTTTCTCATCGAGCGAGTCCTCGCAAACGAATTCGTAATCGAACTTGCAAGCGGGCGCGGCGTGTTCGACGGCGTGAGACAGGGCGAACTGTAACGCGGCGGAGAGGCCGACGTTTTCCAGCGCTGAAGGACTCAGATCTTCGCAGATCCGACGCACCTCGTGCGAAATCGATTCAATTTCATGACGCAAGGCGCTGGGCGCCGAAGGCGCGCGGTTTAGTGGCAGGCGAGTGTCGCCACTTGGGGGAAGCCGATCGACCAGCAGCGCCAGATTCCGCAAATCCGCCAGTGTCTGATCGTGTAAGTCGCGCGCGATTCTTCTGCGCTCGGCCTCAGTTTCGTTTGCGAGTTGCAAACGCGCATCGGCAAGTTCGCTATTTGCGGCAGCCAGCTCCGCGCCGGCGCGATGGATTCTGCGGTTTTGCACGTAACCCCAACCCAGCGCAATCAGCGCCAGCAGCAATAAGATCGCCAGCGCTGTCGTAGTCCACGGGAACGGCGCGCGTGCGACGCTCATTTCAAATGACAACGGATTCGAACCAACCAAGTCCTTCGTGAACGCACGCGCGACGACTCTGTATTTCCCGGGCCTCAGCCCTTCCATGGGAAACTGCGAGTCGTGCGATAACTTCTGCTTGATAGCGTGCCCCGCCGCGTCGTAAAGCGCGAAAGCATACAGAAACTGCTCGGGGAAAGTGCGGCTGCTGGTTGCCGTCACCTCGAACAGCAGGCTGTTTTGCGGATAATCGAGATCGAGTCCGCGCGCCAGTTCGCTCGGCTGATGCACACGCTTGCTGATAATCCGAGTGGCGTAGAGAGTCGGGGCAATTCGGCCAGGCT
>Ga0209577_10004408_pt1 | contig 13253 bp, 6 predicted proteins | sample GraSoiAngelo_109_FD_185874 | JGI IMG/M metagenome (GOLD analysis project Ga0209577, IMG submission 185874) | Grasslands soil microbial communities from the Angelo Coastal Reserve, California, USA - 14_0903_12_20cm (SPAdes) (version 2) | ecosystem: Environmental > Terrestrial > Soil > Grasslands ... | reverse complement strand
TTTATCCCCTTCCAAATACGAGTGGCTCAAACAACTGGGTCTCGTCGTTGCTGGAGCCCATCAGGACCCGTCAGGACAGTATTCGGGGAGACGTCAACATCAGCAAAAAGATGAATTTGCTGGTCAAGTATACGAATGAGACCTGGACACACGGGAATGCGGCGGGGAACTTCTGGGGCGATACCCCATTCCCAACCCTGTCCTCGGATTGGAACCAGCCCAGCCATAGTTTCGCCGTCAAGCTGGCGACAACTTTAAGTTCGACGTCGGTTAACGAGTTTCAGTTTTCGCGCGCGGGCAATAACATATTTATTACGACTAATGCCGCAGGCGTCGCGCTTAATAACGACATCGCTTCAAAGTTTCCTACTGTCTTCCCGAAGGCGGCGGGCGTGGGTCTGCCAACCAACTGGGGTGCGGATGGATATCCTACTCTTTGGCACCAGGCGCCGTGGCAAAATCACGAAGACCTCTTCATTTGGAAAGATGACTTTTCCAAAGTTTCCGGTTCACACGATCTCAAATTCGGCGCCCTGGTCAGCCATAACATTAAGAACGAGCTGGCCAATGGGGCCAACGGCCTCGCGGCGTTTTGCCTGGAGAATTCCCGCACCGGCAATGCTATCGCCGAGATGCTGTTAAAAGACTTGCCGGTGGGATGCTATAACGAGTCCGACCACGACGAGGCTGCCCTGGGTCGCTGGCATGACTTTGAATTCTATGGGAACGATACTTACAAAGTCCGTCCGCGCGTAACGCTAACGATGGGCCTGCGCTGGTCCAGATACTCGCCGGCCTACTCAAACAACAACCGCATCAGTAACTACATTCCGCGATTGTACGACGGCGTTCATCCGCTTAGTGGATTAGTGAAACCTAACGAGGCTGGATTCGGTCGCTCCCTCTGGCATCCATATAACAAAGGTTTCCAGCCAAGAGTAGGTGTGGCCTGGGACGTTAAGGGTGATGGCAAGACTGCGCTGCGCGCGGGGTTCGGCCGCTTCATGAGCCGCTCGAACGTGATCGAAGATGTCCTGCGGATGGCCGGTAATCCTCCGTGGACGACCCAGGTAAACTCAAATTGGGGAGGCAGTACCGCAAATCTTGCTGACGACCCAACCTTCCGTAGTCTTGATACAATCAATCCCGGTTTGAAGAGTAATGTCGCCGGCGTCGGCACCACCACGGGCTTTGCCGGTGTGGACGAGAATTTCAGACCACCCGAGAGTTGGCAGTGGAACGTCACCGTCTCCCGGGAAATTATTAAAAATACGGTGGCTGAAGTTTCCTACATCGGAAACCATGGTACGCACATTTGGCGGCGTGCTGTGAACGTTAACGAGGTCCCTCCCGAGAAGAGAGCGGCTGTCGTCCAGGCGTATACCAACAATGATCCCAATGCGCAGAACATCGCGAATGCCAATCGTCTATTCCCAAATCTTGGGCCGATTGCGATGAGCGAGTCGAACGGGATTTCGAACTACAAAGCGCTACAGGTCTGGATTAACCGGCGATTTACGAACCGATTGTCCTGGCAGGTCTCTTATACCTTGTCGCACACCACCTCCAACGTTCCTTTGACGTCGTTTACGAGTGCCACCACCGATTCCTTTAACTTTAATCTGGATCAGGGTGATTCCGATCTCGACCGCAGGCATATGTTCGTTTCCAATGCGGTCTATGCGTTGCCCACTTTCAAGAATCGGGGTTCTTTGGTGAGTAACATCCTGGGAAATTGGCAACTCAATGGGATTGTTACTGTGTTGAGCGGTATACCTCTCGACGTTACGACCGGTCTTAGTTCGCTGTATTTTGGTCTGGCTAGTAACCTCAATACCCCGTTTCGTCCAAATCTGGTTTCGGGTGTACCCATCTATCTACGCGGCGCTGACAAGACTGTATATTTGAATCCCGCCGCGTTTTCGTTACCCGCGCCCGGACAATTCGGTAATCTTCGGCGTGGAGTCGTGCGACAGCCGGGGCTTAAGAACGTTGATTTCTCAGTGGCCAAGAATTGGAAGGTGAAGGAGAAGTACGGCATCCAGTTCCGCGCAGAGATGTTCAATCTTTTCAACACGACGAATTTCAACGGATTCGACGCTGGCTTGAGCCTCGTTCCCAGCCGCGATTCGACCGGGAAGTTCAACGGAAAGTTTACCCAAAACAACTCAAAATTTGGCATCCTGAACTTTAACCGAGGACCGCGTAATATCCAGTTCGGGATTAAGTTCAACTTCTGATATAGTACGCGCGGCTGAATTAAAGACGGAGGGCTAATAGATCTACCTCAGCCCTCCGTTTAACTTTTTGTAGGGTCAAAGAAGTTCAAGTGGGGTACTTACCTTCGAGCTTGGTTCCTCTTCTTCTGCTGATCTTCGTTTTCCAATCTCCCCAGGATGCCCTTCGTCAACATTCTGAAGCAGCGGAAGCGCAAAGGCGTGCCGGAAATTTTGCCGTAGCAGAAAAAGAATACACGGCTGTTCTCGCCGAAGGATACGGCAAGCTGGGAAAAGTATACTCAGCCGAGAAAAAGTATCAGCCGGCCATTACGGCTCTGGAGTCCGCTACTCACTATCGACCTGATTCGCAAGAAGTCCTGATAGACTTGGCGATTGCCTACTTCGACGCCGAGCAATATGAAAAAGCTCTCGAGCCCTTGGGCAAAGCGTTAAGCGTCAACGCGCAGAGCGCCGGCGCGCACCATATGCTCGGCAAGAGCTATTTCATGCTCGGGAACTTTGACAAGTCCGCGGCCGAGTTGCAGACAGCGCTGAGCATCGCACCGAACGATTATGACGTCGCCTATACCTTGGGACTTGCCTATCTCAAGCAGCATCAGCTCGCTCCGGCGCAGCAGATTTACCAGCGCGTGCTGAGTCAGTTCGGCGATCGCCCACAGCTACGCATAATCTTTGGCCGCGCATACCGAGAAACCGGTTTTTTGGGCGAAGCGATCGAAGAATTTAAGAAAGCCGTCGCCCTGGATCCTCATTTTCCCAGAGCTCACTACTATCTTGGTCTCACCTATCTACTTAAGGACGGCGCGTCCCGGCTACCGGACGCAGAACAACAATTCAAAATCGAGCTGGATTCACATCCGGATGAATTCTTCGCCAACTATTATCTCGGTATTGTTTATTTGATGGATAGAAAATGGGACCTGGCTATCGGCTTGCTCCGGAAAGCTGTTCTGATTCAGCCGGCTAACTCCGATCCCTATTTTCACTTAAGTCAGGCGTATCAGGCTACCGAAAGATACACGGAAGCAATTGAGGTACTCAGGAAATCGATCGCTCTCAATCCCTCCCTGAACCACAATGAGTATCAGGTGGCCACGGCACATTACCGGCTGGGACAGTCGCTTTTGAAAACCGGCCAGAACGAAGCAGCTCAAAGAGAGTTACAGGTGGCAGCGGAGTTAAAGTCAAAATCCTTAAAACGCGACAAAGAGAGGAATGAAATTTACCTCAGCGCGGAAAACCTGCATGAGCAAAACACCAAATTCCCGGAGATGGTCTCCTCCGAAGGTGTGATCGCGGATTCGAACGCGCCTGACGCCAGGATTGCGGACGAGTTGAAAGGCGGCGAGGTTTATTATTCAAAGGTGATCGCCACGGCGCACAATGAGATCGGTTTGCTGCGGGCAGATCGTGGAGATTTCAAAACCGCTACGGAACAGTTGGCTCTGGCGGCAAAATGGGATTCACAACTTGAAGGCCTTAATTTCAACTGGGGCCTGGCTGCTTTCAAGGCCGAGCTATACAGGGAAGCGACCAGCCCACTTGAAAATGAATTGAGCGCGCATCCCGACAATGTTCAGGCTAAGCAGTTGTTGGGGCTGAGCTATTTCATGCTGGAGAATTACGCGAAGACTTCGCAGTTGCTGTCGGATGTCATAGTGGCCCGGCCTTTTAATGTCGGGGTCTACTACACTCTGGCGCTGTCTCTTATTAAGGAAGGCAAGCAGGAGAAAGCCGATCAGGTGATCCAGCAGATGGTCGTCATCGGTGGTAATACTCCACAAGTTCATATTCTGCTGGGCCAGGCATATGACGAACAGGGTGAGACCGCGAAAGCTCTGGAAGAATTGCAGTCGGCTTTGTCGCTCGATAGCAAGATCCCGATGGTCCATTATTATTCGGGCTTGATTTATGTAAAGACCGGCAAGCTCGACGAGGCCGCAAAGGAATTTGAAAGTGAATTGGCCTTGAATCCCGGCAACCTGCAGGCCAAATATCACCTGGGTTTCGTGCTGCTCGCACAGCAAAACACCGCCGCCGGTATCAAAGTCATGCGCGAAGTTATTCAGCTCAGGGCTGACTTTGCAGACGCCTATTACGAGTTGGGCAAAGCACTCTTGCAACAGGGCGAGATTAGAGATGGGCTGGGTAATCTGGAGGTGGCGGCGAAGCTGGCGCCCGACAAATCATATGTTCAATACCAACTGGGCAGGGCCTACATTGCAGCCGGACGAAAAGCAGAGGGCGAGAATCACTTGGAAATCTCACGTCAACTGAAAGAGAAAGAGCGCCAACAAACGAAACCATGATCTCGCAGAGAGGTAGCTAACTCTTGCCTGTTAGAATCGTTTCGGCTCTCATCACATCGTTCGGGTTACTTCTCCTCTCAGCACCCGCCTTGATGATGAATAGTCCTTCAATTGAGGTGCACTTTACGGATGTTACCGACAACGCCGGCATCAAGTTCAAGCACGTCTCCTCGCCAGAGAAAAAGTACATCGTCGAGTCAATGAGTGGGGGCGTGGCGCTCTTTGATTACGACAACGATGGCTATCTGGACATCTACTTCGTCAACTCGCTGACAGTGGACCTGGTGAAATCAAAGAAAACCAGGAGCGTGCTCTATCACAACAACGGCGACGGAACTTTTAGCGATGTAACGGACAAGGCCGGGGTCGGCGACATCGGATGGGGCATGGGAGTAGCTGTTGGCGATTATAATAATGATGGTTTCGACGATATCTACGTGACCTGCCTGGGGCCAAACCATCTGCTGAGAAACAACGGCAATGGCACCTTCACCGACGTTACTCAAAAGGCGGGCGTCGGCGATCCGCGTTGGTCTACCGGCGCCGCTTTCGTCGATTATGATAACGATGGCAAGCTGGATATCTTCGTGTCCAACTATGTAGATTTCGACGTGAATAATCTGCCGGAGTTTGGCAAAGGACGCACCTGCCAATTCAAAGGGATACCGGTGCAGTGCGGACCCAGAGGACTGAAGGGCGCGGGCGATACGCTCTATCATAACAACGGCGATGGTACGTTCACTGACGTTTCAAAGAAGGCCGGCGTCTCTGACCCGGACGGCTATTACGGGCTGGGTGTGATTGCCAGTGACTTTGACGGCGATGGCCTGGTCGATATTTTTGTCGCGAATGACTCGACGCCTAACTTTCTCTATCACAACAACGGAGACGGCACCTTTAAAGATATTGGATTCTCGTCGGGTACGGCGGTCAACGAAAACGGCAGCGAGCAGGGCAGCATGGGCGTGACTCTCGGTGACTATGATCACGACGGCAGGCTCGATCTGTTCATTACAAATTTCGACGACGATTACAACACTTTGTACCACAACGACGGCAAGGGTTCGTTTACGGATGTTTCATACGCCGCTAAAGTAGCGGCTGTAAGTCTGCCTTACGTTGGCTGGGGCACCTGGTTCTTTGATTATGACAACGATGGCTGGGTTGATCTGCTGGTGGTCAACGGCCACGTTTACCCGCAGCTACCCACCTACCGGCAGCGCAATTTCGTGCATCACAACAACCGTGACGGCACCTTTGCCGAAGTCGGAGAGCAACTGGGCGCGCCGTTCACTGAAAAGCGTACGGGCCGGGGCGCTGCCTTTGGCGACATTGATAACGATGGCGATGTTGACGTAGTGATCAATAATCTGGACGGAACCCCGCAGGTGCTCCGAAATGATGGCGGCAACGAAAACAATTCTATCTTGATCAAGACGATCGGCGTGAAGAGCAATCGGGACGGCATCGGCGCGCGAGTCAAGATTGTTTCCGGTGATCTAACGCAGATCGCCGAAGTCTACAGTGGCGGCAGTTATCTTTCGCAGAACGATCTGCGGCTGCATTTCGGGCTTGAGAAAAGGACGAAGGTAGATCTAATTGAGGTTCACTGGCCTAGCGGCATGATCGACAAAATCGCTGATGCCGGAGCGAACCGAATCATCACGATCAAAGAGGGCCAGGGCATCGTTGAGCAGAAGGATTTTAAGAAGGGAGCACAACCGTTACGGAACCGAGAGCGATAGCGAGCTTGTTTTTTAATCGCAAAGGACGCAGAGGATTTCGCAGAGGGGGTGTCAGAAGCCCGACCGTCAGCGAGGGCCTGCTGCGTAAGGTGCCCTCCCTGACGGTCGGGCTTCTGACCCTGGCGCTAACCGCATCGTTTGCTCCGGCTCAGACCAATAAAATCCAGGAACGTCTTGAGAATGCGGCCACGCTAATTCGCGATAACCGAATTGTCGAGGCAGAACAACAGCTGAACATCATTTTGCAAATGGCGCCGAACGACGCAGCGGCCCTCAATCTGCTCGGCACCGTTCGCGCTCAACAGAGGAGACTAGACGAAGCGGAGACACTTTTGACCCATGCTGCAAAAATTGATCCCGCGTTTGTGGCCGTGCACATGAACCTGGCCTTTCTTTACCTGCTCAAGAATGCTCCTGAGAAGACAATTCTGGAACTGAAAGCGGTCGTTAATCTCGAGCCGAACAATATTGAAGCGAACTACAAACTCGCGCGCTTGCTGCTTTCCCGTGGACAAATAGACGACTCGATCGGCGTCCTTGAAAAGGCAAAGTCGATACCGTCAGCATCCGCGATATTTCTGGCTCTTCTTGGTGACGCATATTTGAAAAAGGGCAATGCCGACAAGGCTGAAGAGACTTATCTGCTCACGCTCGCAACGCAGAAGAACAACGCGGATGCCATTCTGGGCCTGGCAAAGATTTTTCAAAGGCGGGGAGATACAAAAACTGCCCAGGCGTATCTTTCTCAAGCGCGGGAACTGGCCGGCAACTCTCCCGAGATGCTTTACAAAGTGGGCGTGGCTGGGCTGGGCGTCGGAGTTTTTGACGACGCCCGATCGGATTTGGAGCAAGCCGTGAAGCTTAAGCCGGACGAGCCGGCTTTCTTGATCGCGCTGGGCGCGGCGTGGCTAAAGAAAGCTGACTTGTTTGCGGCCGAGCAGATTTTTCGGCGAACGCTCGAAATTCAGCCGGACAACGCTCAAGCCCAGATGTATTTTGGTTATGTCTTATACAAGCAGAAAAAGTTCAGCGAGGCCAAGGGTTACCTTGAGAAAACGATCAAAGCCGATCCCAGCCTGCCCGAGCCTTTCTATTATCTGGGACTGATCGTCCAGGAAGAAAACGAGGACGAGCAGGCAATAGCACTGTTGGAGAAAGCAATTCAGATGTCGCCGTCGTTCGCGAACGCGCACGTCGCTCTCGGCGCGAGTTACTTAAAGCTGAAAGACTACCCGCGCGCCCAAAAGGAACTCGATCTGGGAGTAAACCTGAATCCTGACGATTCAAAGGCGCACTATCAGTTGGCTGTTTTATACGCCCGGCTCAAGGATCCGAAACGCGCGCAGGCGGAAATGCAAATCGTGGAAAAGCTGAAAGCGGCGGAGCAGTCACAAAAAAAAGAAGGCGATACGTTTGTGATTACGCCGGCCATACCGAATCCGCGTTGACCATTTTGGACATACCGCGAAGCGGTTAAGCAACTGACGTTTATCAAATGCTCTTGTGTTTCGTTGCCGGAATGCGTACGTACTATTACCTCCGTCATTTCAAACTTGTACTAGCGCTCTGGTTGTTGGTTCTCAAGCTATGCCCGATCACTTCCGCCCAGACACCAAAGCCTAACGTCACCTTTGAAGAAGTGCCGGCCAAAAAGAGCGGCATCAATTGGATTCACAACAATGCTCACTCGTCCGATCGCTATTTGCCCGAGACGGTAGGTGCTGGTTGTGCGTTCTTAGATTACGACAACGATGGCTGGATGGACATCTACCTGGTCAATAGCGGGCCTTCAGATTTCTATACGCCCAGTACTCCGCTAAAGAATGCCCTTTACCATAACAACCACGATGGCACGTTCACAGACGTGACCGACAAAGCCGGAGTGGCTGGTGGCACCTTCGGCATGGGCGTCGCCGCCGGCGATTACGATGGCGATGGTTGGGTTGATCTCTATGTCACGAGTTATGGCCGCAATATTCTCTATCACAACAACGGCAATGGCACCTTCACTGATGTGACTGATAAAGCCGGCGTTGCCGCGCCCGGCTGGTCCACATGCGCCGTCTGGTTCGACTATGACAACGATGGCAAGCTCGATCTGTTTGTCTCCAGCTTCGTTGTATACGAAAAGTCTCTGAATATTCTGTGCACTGATGAGGGGTTGAGCCGCCGTTACTATTGTGTCCCGCGCCTTTTCAAACCGCGGCCCAGCCACCTCTTCCACAACGATGGGGGCGGCAAGTTCACGGATGTAAGCAAGGAATCGGGCATCGCCGATTCGCCGGGCAAATCATTCGGGGCAGTCGCCACAGACGTCAACAACGACGGGCTCATGGATCTGTTCGTGGCCAACGATACAATGCCGAACTTTCTATTCATCAATAAAGGAGGTGGAAAATTTGAAGAAGTCGGTTTGGCGGCCGGCGTGGCCTTCAGTGAAATGGGCAAACCGCGATCGGGAATGGGAGTAGACGCGGCGGATTATGATGGCGACGGCTGGCAGGATCTTTTTGTAGCCAACATCGATCGAGAGTTTTTTAGTCTTTATCACAACCAGAAGGATTTGACTTTTACGGATGAGCCCGGAGAAATAGGAACGGCGACGCAGATGTTGAGCGGTTGGGGACTGAGATTCTTCGATTATGACAACGATGGTGATCCTGATCTCTTCCTGGTAAATGGCCATCCCGACGACTTTATCGAGATGCGCGCCACGCGCGTGAAATATAAAGAGCCCTTGCTGATGTTCGAGAATACCGGTCGCGCTTTTAAAAACGTCAGTGCGCAATCAGGCGCCGTTTTCAGTAAGGATTTTTCCGGACGGGGCATGGCCACAGGTGATTTTGATAACGATGGAGATCTCGATGTGCTGATCTCAAACAACGGCGAGACTCCGCTGCTACTTCGTAACGAAGGCGGCAATAAGAATAACTGGCTGGGTCTGCAACTTGTGGCGACCAAGAGCAATCCTGCTGCTGCCGGAGCCGTGATCACATGGCAGGCCGGCGGCCTGAAACGAAGCCGGTTGAAGACCGCGGGTGGCAGTTATCTTAGCTCTCACGATCCGCGCGAGGTGCTTGGGCTGGGCAGCGCTAAGAAAATTGACAGCGTTGAGATTCGCTGGCCCAGCGGCAAAGTTGACAGGCTCACGAATCTGCCAATTAATACTTACCTAAAAGTGATTGAAGGCGAAGGCGTCGCTAAGAGCAGCCTCACCACCGCGAAGTAATATGGCCAAACGAGTTACGAAAACTCTGCTGCTGACTGGCTTTGTCGGCCTTATCCTCGGCCTTTGGCTTCTGCCATCCTCGCGCGGTCAGAATCAGCGTGATGCTTTTTCAAGATGGCGGCCGACTCACGAGCTTGCCGGAGGGCATTATGTGGGAAGCAGCGCCTGCGCTCAATGCCACGCTCTGCTAACAGCAAAGCGGTTGGCGAATCCGATGAGTCGCGCGTTGGCACCGATCGAAAGTTGTGAGATTTTGAAAGCTCACCCGCGATTGAACTTTCGCAACGGTCCCTACAACTACGAGATCGTACGCGAAGGAAACCATAGCATCTATACGATCACCGATGGCCTAAATTCGATTTCCGAACCAATCCTCTACTGCTTTGGCCAAGGCAAAGCTGGTCAGACTTATGTGTTTCAACATCAGGGAGTGTTCTACGAAAGCCGCGTCAGTTACTATCAGGAAATCCAAGCTCTCGACTTCACTATCGTGCATCCGCGTTCGGTGCCTGAATCGCTCGCAGCCGGTCTTGGGCGTCCGATGACCATCGAAGCAGCGCAGGGCTGTTTCGCTTGTCACTCAACCGCCGCGATTAGCGCAGCGCAACTTCAACTCGATCATCTGATGCCCGGAGTTACTTGTGAGGGTTGTCATGGCCCCGGTGAAAAGCACATTCAGGCCATCAAAGCCGGGAGCAGAAAACTGCAAATATTTAATCCCGCGAGAATGGAAGCGGATGATCTGACACAGGAATTCTGCGGCGCCTGCCATGTCAGTTTTGAGAAAGCTCTGCTCATGCCAAAGCAGGGCGGTACGAATAACCTGCGTTATCAACCTTACCGAATCTTTAATAGCCGGGGACACAGCGGCGATCCGCGGATCAGTTGCGTTGCCTGTCACGATCCACACGACAAGTTGGCAGAGGACACCGCTTTCTACGACTCAAAATGTTTGGCTTGTCATCTCACCGCTCGTGGGCAAGCAAAAACTGCCGCGCGCTCGGCGCCGGCCTGTCCGGTTAGCAAGCAGCAGTGCCCAACGTGCCACATGCCGAAGATTGAACTGCCCGGAGCCCACAGCAAATTTACCGATCATTGGATCCGGATCGTCAAACCTGGGGAACCGATACCGAACTGAATGCGACTCCGAAACGGGGCCGTAGCCCGCGCGTCAGCCAGGGCGTTGCACCATCGCCATTGCCTCTCGGGTCGGAATACGCCTTCCCTCACCGCCCCACCCCAGGCGAGATGCTCGACTGGGGACCCCGGAGTCGGGCTACTGCCGCCCAGGCCATTCCCTACGGTTTGGAAGGCGCTGAACTAGCCATCGTCGTCACGCGTTTCTTCCATTCCGCGGGGGTGGTCGAATTAAGCTGCAGTAACTCAGTCGCCGCGATCACCAGTTTCCGCACGCTTGTGATAACGACGAACTCAAGGGCCGCGTTTGGTTTTGCTGCTTCGTCGAGCTTGGCCAACTCTGCATTACGCCACTCCGTTGTAGCGGCGTCACCTGCAGCCAGGTACGCTACGGCTTCCAGTCCTGCTTCCGCGATAGCCGATAAATTATTTGCCAACGGCCTGGCCTCTTGCAGAGCGGGTGAGCGATCGACTATGGGTCCAAGTGCGCGACTTGCAGTTTGCCACTCAGCCAGTGTGTGTTCGAGGTTTGGTCGATAGAGCGCAAAGCGCGGAGCATCGGCTAGGAAGGCATCCACGTTCGAGGCGAACTGGCGAGCCGTTTCGCTGTCGGGCCGTGCTGCATCGACCAGGCCGGTTAGCGGGCTCAGCATGGTCTGCGGCCGCATTTGATAACGGCGGTATTCTTTTACGGGTTCAATTATTGATGCCAGGGTGCGCAATGGGGCAGTGTTCTCACTCGCCACCAGGCGCCGAAGCAACATGCCGTAGTTCCTTTCGTGAGTCAGTCCCAGCTCTTCCAGTTGACGGCTGATTACCGACAAGCGCCGGTACATGTCGTCGACGTCAGTCACATTTCGTGGCGACCAAAGTCGCTCAGCGATGGCGGCCGTGCGTGGCCAGATGCGCGAGTCAATGGTCTCTGGGCTCACCCACTCTCCCCACATGGTCGCTTCCCCGCCGAGAATACGTTTCGCTTCTTGGGCCGTTAGCGTCGTGTCCGGGGGAATTGGATCGGCGAGATAATGTTGCGAGGCAGGAAAGATCAGGTCGATGTAATAGCCCGCCGACAAAATCCCGTTGTAGCCTTTCTTTGCGGCGTCTGCGAGCGATGCCGGTCCACGCCACGAGTGAATCACGGCATCCTTTGGCAGATCCGGATGCAATATCTCTTCCCAGCCAATCATTTTCTTATGGTGTTTCTGTAAGATTTTCAAAATGCGTTGATTAAAGTAAGCCTGCAAAGCGTGATTGTCTTTGATTCCCTTCTCTTTCATGAAGGCTTGAATTTGCGGATTGCGATCCCACTGCTTGCCTTCATTCTCATCACCGCCGATGTGCATGTAGGCATCAGGAAAAAGCGCGGCCATCTCGCCCAGAAAAGCATCGAGAAACTTGTAGGTTTGCTCGCGGGTCGGATCGAGAGCCGGCTCAAAGATTCCGGCGCCGCGCTCAATTTTATAAGGGCCGGGCGCGCTGCCTAGTTCCGGGTAACCAACCAGCCAACTTGTGCTGTGTCCTGGAATATCAAACTCCGGCATTACCCGAATACTACGATCACGAGCGTAGTCAATGATCTCGCGCACCTGGTCCTGCGTGTAGAAGAGACCATCGGAGCCGAGGGTGTGGAGTCTGGGAAACTTCTTGCTCTCGACACGAAAACCCTGGTCCTCCGTCAAATGCCAGTGAAAGACGTTCAGCTTCACTGCTGCCATCGCATCGAGATTCCGTTTGAGGACTTCCATCGGCTCGTAGTGGCGGCCAACATCGATGAGTAGCCCCCGCCATGGAAAGCGCGGTTGATCTTGAATCCTGATGCCCGGCAAATAATATCCGTCGCGATTGCTCTGGAGCAGTTGCAGGAAGGTCTCCAGGCCGCGTAACGCGCCCACAACCGTCGGCGCCACCAGCCGTGCCTGTTTGTCGGTGACCTCCAAACTGTAGCTTTCGTCTTCATTGAGGGAGGGAACGATGTCGCCTGCCCGTTCACATTGAACCACGAGTGTGGCAGTGCTCTCATCGGCCGCGAGTTCGCCTGGCAAAGTCAGAACGGTTCGTCCCGCAAGCCTCGTGAGCATGCGAGCGATACCGGCGCGCAAACGATCGTCTGTAAAGTTCTTAACTGCAACCTTGAAACTGCCGTTGATGGGCAGACGGCCTGTCTGAATTTTCACTGATGCAGGCACAGGCATAAGATTCAGTTGGCTAGGCGCGATCGGTCCAGACACCGTGAGCTGTGCTCGTAACGGGAGGGCCAGGCTCAAAGCAAAGGTTACGGCGAGCACTAAGTTGGCATATTTGACAGTCTTCATGAGTAGCAAGTTTTCACTTTCGTTCCAGTCGCTTGAAGTCTCTCAGTGTGAAACAACCCATATTCCAGCACCACCGTTGTTTCGTTGCCGGCTGATTGTCTAGCGCTCCGGCTTTTCGCCACCGTTCCTACCTTTCGAGAACCTAAGCAGGCGCCAGGCCCAAAGACATAAACCTCCGGCGGCGACGGTGATGAGAAGGAAAAATGGGTCCTTGGCAAGATGCGGCCATTCCATGATGATCCGCAACAGATGCGCCAAGGTGAGCAGCGCAAAGACTACTC
>Ga0209577_10004407_pt1 | contig 13254 bp, 11 predicted proteins | sample GraSoiAngelo_109_FD_185874 | JGI IMG/M metagenome (GOLD analysis project Ga0209577, IMG submission 185874) | Grasslands soil microbial communities from the Angelo Coastal Reserve, California, USA - 14_0903_12_20cm (SPAdes) (version 2) | ecosystem: Environmental > Terrestrial > Soil > Grasslands... | reverse complement strand
AGTGGCACGCCCGACGCGAGGTTCTTGGACCAGCCGGCGATGATCTCGCGCAGCGAGCCATACATCCGCGTCGTCATGAACTCCCGCGCCTGCGCGATGAAGATGTCTTTGCCCGCCCGGACGTAGTTCTGTGCCAGCATGAGGTCGTCGGTGACGCCGTGTTTGACCGCCTCGTGGGTGCCGACGGCTTCGTAGGCGACTCGCGTGGTCAAAATGAATTGCCCGTTCGCGATCGCATTCCAGTAAATACGCGTGCGGTTTACCGATGCGAGATAGGCGAACCGGCTCTCGAGCGCGACGAACACGTGCGGCTGGATCAGCCGTTCCCAGAACGTGCGCATCTCCTGGCGCGGCAGCACCGTGAACAAGTCGACGCGCTCGTCCTGGAGGCCCCGCACCGCGCGCGGCAGCAGTTCGGGTTCGTGCCTCGTGTCGGCGTCGGCGAACAACAGCAGCTCTCCCCGGGCGAGTTGGTAGCCCTGCACGATCGCCCACTGCTTTCCAAACCATCCCGGCGGCAGCTCGGCGCCGCGCACCAGCCGCACCCGGTTGCCGGTGGCGGGTTCGACGATCTCGGCGGTGCCGTCGGTGGACCGGTCGTCCACGACGATCACTTCGATCGGTGAATATTTTGTGGCGAGCACCGATCGGACGCACCGTTCGATGTTGCGGGCCTCATTGCGCGCGGGAATGATCACCGAGACGAGCGGTCCCGCCGTGAGGGGCTCATAGTCGCGCAATCGGGGTCCGTGGATCACATAGCGAGACACGATGAGCAGCAGCGCCAGAATCCACGTCCCCGCAAGCAGCCAGCTCATTTTTTATCTTCGAGCGACGCGACGACCACCGCGCCTGCGAGATCGCCCGTGATGTTCGTCATCGTGCGGAACATGTCGGGAATGCGATCAAGACCGATCAGGACGCTGATACCGGCGATGGGCAATCCGATGGACTGAAAGGCGGGCAGCAGGCTGATCACGCTACCCGATGGAACGGCGGCGACCGTCAGGGAGGCAAGGAACACCGCCGCCCCGGCGGCAACCATTTCACTGATGCCAAACGGGATCCCGTAGAGTCGCGCGATGAACACCACGGCGACGGCCTGAAAGACGGCGCTGCCGCCGCGATTCAGACTGGCGCCGAGGGGCAGCACGAAGCCAGAGACTGGGCGCGGGATCTGGAAGTCCTTGTCGGCAGCGTCGAGCATCGTCGGCAGCGTCGCGAGCGACGTCGTGGTCGAGAATCCCATCAACATCGACGGAAATGCGGCGCGCAAGAATCGTCCGGGCGCGAGCCGGGCGAGCAGGCCGACACTGGGCAGATAGACGACGGCGCTGAACAGCAGCGTGCCGATGATAACCGCGAGAATAAACCACGCCATCGCCCGCACCAGGCTCCAACCAAACTGCGTCACGATCGGCGCGACGAGCGCGAAGATGCCGATGGGTGCGAGGAGGAGCACCCAGTGCACGATCCGGATGAGCGTGTCGGTGACCGCGTCGGCGATGGTGGTGAGGGACGCCCGCTTATCGACTGGCAGCGTTGCCGCAGCGATGCCGAAGATCGTCACGAAGACGATGACCGGCAGCAGGTTCCCGTCCGCCGCCGCCTTGAATGGATTGGCGGGGACGAGCTGCACGATGAATTGGGCGCCCGTCGGGATGCTTCCGGCTGCGCGCCGGATCTCGCCCGAATCGGCGGCGGCTGCGCGCAACGCCACCTGCTGCTCCGGCGTGAAGGCGGCGTGCGGCAACACGACGCTGGCGACGACGAACCCCAGAATGATGCCCGCGAGCGCCGTCCCCCAGAAAAACACCAGCGTCCGCACCACGAGGCGCCCGACGGTACGCAGATCGCCGAGCTTCGCGATGCCCGCGAATAGCGCAGTTGCGATGAGGGAAATCACGACCATCGAGAGCAGGTTCAGAAACAGCGAGCCGACCGGCCGGAGGCTGCGCACGAGATCCGCCAGTCCGGGATGGCCGCGCTGTGACAGTGCCGCAGCGAGGAGGCCGAGTAGGAGACCAGCAATCAGGCCGATTCCCATCCACACGTGGCTTCTCATCGGATGTCGGCTATTATATCGCCATGCCAGACACCACACACGCGCAGGTAAAGACTCCGAAGTGGGCGCTCATCCTGGGGGCCTCGAGCGGGTTCGGGGAGGGGGCGGCACGGGCGCTCGCGCAGGCTGGCTATGATATCGTGGGCGTCCACCTGGACCGCAAGGCGGGCATGGAGCACGTCGCCGAGATCCGCCGCGACATCGAGAAACTGGGGGGCCGCAAGACGCAGTACTTCAACATCAACGCGGCCGATGAAGAGAAGCGCAACGAAGTGCTCGACGAGCTCGCCAGACAAAAGCTCAACATCGCAGTGCTGCTGCATTCGCTCGCGTTCGGCACGTTGAAGGCGTACATCGGCGACGATGTCCTGAACAAAGCCAACATCGACATGACGCTGGACGTCATGGCCCATTCGCTGGTCTACTGGGCGCAGGGAGTCGTGAAGCGCGGGCTGATGGGGAAGGGCGGCCGGATCTTTTCGATGACCTCGTCCGGCTCGACGCGCGTTTTTGCGACCTACGGAGCCGTTTCGGCGGCGAAAGCGGCGCTTGAGTCGCACACCCGGCAGCTGGCGCTCGAGCTTGCGCCGCTGGGAATCGCCGTGAACTCCTTGCGTGGCGGCGTCACCGATACGCCCGCGCTGCGCAAGATTCCGGGCAACGAGAAGCTCATCGACATCGCGACGAAGCGGAATCCGCATCACCGGCTCACGACGCCCGCCGACCTCGGTGGGGCGATCGTGGCGCTGTCGCATCCCGGCGCTGACTGGATCACGGGGAACGTGATCAACGTCGACGGCGGCGAGGAGATCTCAGCCTAACTAGGGACTCGGGACTCGGGATTAGGGACTGGTGAAAAACCTTCAGGAAGCACGGATCAAGCTGCGCGACCACCGGCCTGTTGAAATTCCGTTTGAGAATGGGATGATTGCCGCGTCTGTCGCCGTGATCCTGCACGATGGCGACGAAGGGATCGAGGCGTTGTTCATTCACCGAGCCGTGCGCGCCGGCGACACCTGGTCAGGCCAGATCGCATTTCCCGGTGGCCGCCGCGATCCCGGTGATGCCGATCTCCTGGCGACTGCGATCCGCGAAACGAGGGAAGAGGTCGGCGTGGATTTATCGTCGGCGGAACGGCTCGGTGTTCTCGACGACCTCTACCCCCGGACGCCCGTACTGCCACCCGTCGTTGTGCGGCCGTTTGTATTCGCGTTGACCGCTCGGCCCACGATCGTGGTCAGCCCGGAGGTGCAAAGCGCCTTCTGGGTCTCCTTCCGGGCTCTCCAATCCCCGGGGGTGTCTGGGACCTTTACTGTCGATCATCCTGGCATCCCCAGACGCGCAATGCCTGCATATACACTAGGAAAACACACTATCTGGGGGATGAGCGAGCGCATTCTCACGCCGTTAATTAGCCTAGTTTCTTAGTCATACAAAATCCACATTTTCGCTTGACAATATTTGAGAATTAGGTTAGCCTAACAGCCTGTCTCGTTGACAGGGCTTTTCCGGGAGCTGCGATGAACCCCACGACTCGATCGCCACAACCGCCGCTTACACGGTCCGTCGAAGACTACCTGAAGTCGGTTTTTCATCTCACCAGTCAAGGAGGTTTCGCGACCACGAGCGACATCGCGGAAATGCTCGAAGTCGCGCCACCGTCAGTCAGCGGCATGATGAAGCGGCTCTCGGAGACCGGACTCATCGAGCACGTGCCGTATCGCGGTGTGCAGCTCACATCTCAGGGACGCCGTGCCGCGCTGCAAATGATCCGTCGCCACCGCATTCTCGAATCGTATCTCACGAGCAAGCTCGGCTATGACTGGGGCGACGTGCACGTCGAAGCCGAGCAATTGGAGCACGCGGTATCGGAGAAGTTGATCGAGCGCATGGCGGACGCCCTGGGCGAGCCACGCTACGATCCGCATGGCGCGCCGATTCCGACCGCCGCCGGTGAAATCGAGGAAGCGGAGCTGGTGACGCTCGCGGAAATCGCAGTGGACAGCAGCGTCCTCTTGCAGGAAGTCGGCGACGAGAATACGGAGCGGTTGCACTACCTCGCCGAGCAAGGGCTGATCCCGGGCGTGCATCTGACCGTGATCGACCGGCAGCCGTTCAACGGGCCGACCATCGTGCGCCTGGGCGACGGCACCACCCGCGTCGTGGGTCAGGAGCTCGCGCTGCTGCTCTTCTGCCGGCCGGTCGATGGCGAATAGCGCGATCGACGCGGGCTGGCGCCATCCACGGCTAACGCCCAGCCTCGCCGAAGTCTACCGCACGGTTCCGGTCAAACCGGGAGCGTGGTGGAAGAAGGCGCTGGCGTTCGCCGGTCCGGGATACCTCGTTGCCGTGGGCTACATGGATCCCGGCAATTGGGCTACCGATCTCGCGGGCGGCGCGAGATTCGGCTACACGCTGCTGACCGTCATCCTGTTGTCGAACGTGATGGCCATCCTGTTGCAGGGTCTCGCCGCGAAGCTCGGCATCGTGAGCGGCCGCGATCTGGCACAAGCCTGCCGCGATCACTATTCGCGGCCGGTGTCCCTCTTCCTGTGGATCATCTGCGAGATCGCGATCGCCGCATGCGATCTCGCCGAGGTCATCGGCTCGGCGATTGCGCTGAACCTGCTGTTCGGCATTCCGCTCGCGTGGGGCATCGTCATCACGTCGCTCGACGTGCTGATCGTGCTCTACATGCAGCACAAGGGATTCCGGTTGCTCGAGGCGCTGGTCGTCGTCCTGATTGCCACGATCGCCGGCTGCTTTCTGTTCGAGATTCTCATCTCCAAGCCCGATGCCGGCGCGGTATTCGCGGGATTCATCCCGCGCGCATCGATCCTCAAAGATCCCGACAAACTGTACATCGCAATCGGCATCCTGGGCGCCACCGTGATGCCGCACAACCTCTATCTCCACTCGTCGGTCGTGCAAACGCGAAGCTACGAGGAGACGGCCGCGGGAAAACGGGAGGCGGTGAAGTTCGCGTTCATCGATTCGACAGTCGCCCTGTCCTTCGCGCTCTTCATCAATGCGGCGATCCTGATCGTCGCGGCGGCCACGTTCCATCGCGCCGGTGAAACAGGCGTAGCGGAGATCCAGGACGCCTATCGCCTGCTGACGCCGTTGCTCGGCGTGACGGGCGCTAGCGCCGTCTTCGCCTTTGCCCTGCTCGCGTCGGGCCAGAACTCAACGCTCACGGGAACGCTCGCCGGGCAGATCGTCATGGAAGGATTCCTGAACATCCGGATCCGGCCCTGGCTGCGGCGCCTCATCACACGATTGATCGCGATTGTGCCCGCGGCGCTGACGGCTATTTTTTTCGGGGAGCATGGCACTGCCCAACTCCTGATCCTCAGCCAGGTGATCCTGAGCCTGCAGCTTTCGTTCGCGGTCTTTCCGCTGGTGCGGTTCACCTCGGACCGCCTGAAAATGGGCGAGTTCGTGAACCCTGCCTGGCTCAAAGCGCTCGCCTACGTCGTGGCATTGGCGATCGCGGCCTTCAATGGGTGGCTCTTGGTGCGGATCTTCGCCGGCTGGGTCAGCTGATGTACAAGCGCATCCTCGTGCCGCTCGAAAACGGCCCGGCCGACGCGGCCATTCTGAAGCACGTCAGCGGCCTCGCGAAGCTCCTCGATGCCCAGGTGCTGCTGCTGCACGTCGCGGATGGATGGGCGGCGCGGAACATGGAGCAGCTCAACCTGCGTGAGTCGCAGGAAATGAAGGACGATCGGGCCTATCTGGAGCGGATGTCACAGGAGCTACGGCAGGCGGGGATCGACGTGGACGCGGTGCTGGCAGCCGGTGATCCGGCGAAGGAGATTGCGGCGACTGCCGAGCGGGAGAACGTCGATTTAATCGCGATGGCGACTCACGGGCACTCGTTGCTCAGCGACGTGGTTCATGGCACCACCGCGACAGCATTGCGACATGTCAGCCGGATTCCGATCCTGATGGTGCGCGCGCCTGCTCCAAGGACTTGAGAATCGCGCTGAGACGGCGGTCTCGCGCCTCCCGCAGGAATTCGACCTTCCCCTTGTAAGCCCGTTCAATCGACTGGATCAACGCCCGCTGCTGCTCGGGATCGAGCTGCGCCCAGTGGGCAAGCTGCTGCCACCAGCTCTCGAAGCTCGCCAGCAGGTGCTGCGTGAAGCTGCGGATCCCGCCCTCCCCGGCCGCCAGATGGTAGGTGAGATGCGGGCCGGCGGCAGCCCAGCCGATCGCGGGACCCAGCGAGACGGCGCGGTCGAGATCGTCGACGCTGATGACGCCCTGCAGGACCAGGTCGATGCATTCCCGCCATACCGCGGCCGACACGCGCCCAACGACGTAGCCCGGTATCGACTTCTTGAGGACGATCGGGAAGCGGCCCAGCGAGCGCAGATACTCCACCGCGCGATTCATACTGGCGGCCGACGTACGATCCGCCGGCACGACCTCGACGAGCGGAATCAACTCCGGCGGATTCAGTGGATGTGTCACGAGGCAGCGATCGAGGCGGCGCATCCTGCCGAAGATCTCCGTCGGCGGCAGGCCGCTCGATGACGAGCTGATCAGCGCGTCATCACCGGCCTGCTGTTCGATCCCGGCGAGCAACTTCTGCTTCGCCACCACGTCTTCGTGAATCGCCTCGATGATCCAATCGGCATCCTGGACGGCCTCGGAGAGAAACTGCGCCCGAACCAGCTCCGTGAGACCTCGCTCGACGATGCTCTCGGGCGCGCGATCCAGAGCGACGAGCGCGCGCGTACGCCGCTCGACTTCGATCGACGCGCGTTCCATCGTCCCCGGGTTCAAGTCGAAGATCGCCACCGGCCATCCGGCCGACGCGCACAACGCCGCCCAGCCGACGCCGATGTCGCCGGCGCCAATCACGGCAACCTTGCGCGGAATCGTCACGCCATCGCCTCCTCGACGAGCGCGCCCGCCAGCACGCGCTCGAATAGCAGCCGCCGGACCGGCGGCGGATGGACCTCCATCGCGACGCGCGCAAACGAGCCCTTCGGATTCAGCTTCGTGCGACCCCGGCTCTGGCCGTCGTCCAAGTCGACCGCCAGACGAAGATCGCTGAACGTCAGCACCTCGGGTTGGAGGAGGTAGGCGATGGCGAGGACGTCATTGATCACCGCGCCGTCCAACCCCTCCTGCTTCTTGTGGAATTCGACATAGAACCGGAGCGCATCGTGCAGCCAGGGCGAGTGCTGCGCGAGCCGTTCGACTTCATTCCCCTTGATCACGAGCTTGCGCGTCACGTCCAGCCCGATCATCTCGGTCGGGATCTCGGCGGCGAGGACCGTCGCGAGCGCCTCGGGATCGCACCAGGCATTGAATTCGGAGAACCGCGTCTGATTTCCCGCTGCCTCGATGTTGCCGATCATGGCGACATGACGGCTGACTTTATCGCGAACCAGACCGGGATTCGCGCGCAGCACGAGCGCCAGGCTGGTCACGGGACCGAGGGTCACGAGGGTGACGGGCTCCGGCTGGGCAGCCAGCAACCGCTCGAGCGGCCGGACGTAGTCGAGGATCACACCGGCGGGCGAAACTTCGGCGTAGCCCAGACCGGTCGGACCGTGCGTATCGTCCGCCACCTGGAGCTGGCGTTTGAGCGGCCGGCGGGCGCCGATGCCGAGCGGGACGCGCACCGGATGCTTCACTCTGCGCAGGATCTCGACCGCGTTGCGATAGGCGTTCTCGACAACGGCGTTGCCGTATGAGATCGAGATCGCGCGCACATCGAGCTCGGGCGAATTGAGAGCCAGGAGCAGCGCCAGGCAATCATCGATCCCCGGATCCGAATCGATGATGATCGGGATGCGGGATGCGGGATGCGTGGCTTCGGGCACGCTTTAGGTTAGGCTCCTCACTTCGGAAGTGCAAACGCGATGATCGCGTCGCCGGTGCCCCAGACGTCGCTGCCACCCGCCGCGATGACCACGAACTGGCGCCCACCGGCCTCGTAGGTCATTGGTGTCGCTCGCGCGCCCGCGGGAAGCGTAGCCGTCCACAACTCGCGCCCCGATTCGATGTCAAACGCGTGGAATGCGCGATCGAGCGTGGCCCCGATGAACACGAGACCGCCGGCGGTCGCGATTGGCCCGCCGAGGTTCGGCGAGCCGGGGGCGCCGCCAAAGGTCCCGAGCGGCACGGTCCACTGAATGGCGCCGGTCCCCAGGTTCACCGCCACGAGGGCGCCGAAGGGCGGCGGCGTGCACGGCAATCCGGCGGGACCGATGATGATGCGGCGGCGCATGATGTACGGCGTACCGTTCATGCGGGTGTACTCATAGTTCTTGATGCCTCGTGCCGCATCCTCGCGAAACACGCTGTCGCCGTTAAACCCCTCGGCCGGAATGAGTTGGATGACCGCCGGAACGCGGTTTACAGGGACGACGGCGAGTCCTCGCCCTTCATCTATAGCCATCCCGCCCCAATGGGCGCCGCCGATGTTGCCCGGCTGTGAGAGCGTCCCCTGTGTGCTGGGAGGCGTAAAGGGGCCGTCGTTGCGGAGCGCCGCCAGGATATCGTGACAGGCCGTCTTGGCTTCCGGCGTCGGGCCCCAGGCGTCGTCGGCGGAGTAGCGCAGAGGCACGAGCGGCGGAACGACCGCCGTAAAGGGTTGCGTCGGAGATGCGATCTCACCCGGTATGCTGCTTGGGGGCACGGGCCGCTCTTCCACGGGGAAGACCGGCTTTCCGGTCGTGCGCTCGAGAACGAACAGCATCCCCGACTTGCCTGTCTGGATGACCGCCGGGATCCTGGTGCCATTGCGTGTCAGCGTGACGAGTGCCGGCGGCGACGCGTTGTCGAAGTCCCAGATGTCGTGGTGCACGGTCTGAAAGTGCCACACGACTTTTCCCGTGGACGCGCGCAATGCCACAATCGAGTTGGCGTAGCGATTGTCGCCGAGGCGCAGCCCGCCGAAGTAATCGGGCGCCGGGCTTGTGGTTGGCAGAAAGACGAGATCGCGCTCGGGATCCGTGGCGATGACGGACCAGACATTCGCGGCGCCGGTGCGCTTCGCGCTGCCAGCCTGCCACGTCTTGTACGCGGGGTCGGTCGAATCTTGTGGAATAGGGTCGAACGTCCATTTGAGCGCGCCGCTGCGCGCGTCGAAAGCGCGGACCTCACCGCTCGCGGGCGCGGGATTGCTGTTGTCCGATACACCTGAGCCGACGATCACGAGATCGCCGATGACGGCGGGGGGCGACGTTTCCTCGTAGGCCTGAAACTCGAACGGTGGAACGCGCAAACCGACTCGCAGGTCGACAGCGCCACTCGATCCGAAGGCTGCACACGGCTTTCCCGATGCGGCGTCGAGCGCAAACAGGCGCGCATCGATCGTCGCAGCGAAGATGCGGCGAGCGCAGGCGCTTCCGGGAGCGGCGCGGCTGTCGCGCCAGAAGGTCACGCCACGGCTCACGAAGTCGCCGTAGCCACGATGCGGATTGACGCCGGCATCGAAGCGCCAGCGTTCGGTGCCGGTGGCGGGATCGAGCGCGGCGACGATGCCCGTTGGCGTACTCACATACATCGTGCCGTCCACGACGATTGGCGTCACCTCGAGGGCGGGCGGCCGGTGGCCCATGCCCGACAGGTCCGGCATGCCGGTGTGATACGTCCATGCGACCTGCAGCTGAGTCACATTCTGGCGCGTGATCTGCGTCAGCGGCGAAAACCGTGCGCCGCCGGGATCGCGGCCGTACGCGGGCCAGTCGCCTGGGGACTGGGGGTTGGGGGTTGGGGTCTGGAGGCTAACGAACAGCAACAGTGTCAGCATGGATCTCTTTCGCAATGGTTTGGCGCAGGTGCTGGAATTCGGCGTCGCCACCGAAGCCAAAGATGCGCTCGATTATGCGTCCCTGCTTGTCGAGCAGCACCGAGTAGGGGAGTCCCCGGTAGTGATATATCGCTTTCATGTGACCGCGGCCGACCAGAATCGGGAAGGGCGGGCGGAACTCCGCGACGAACGCGCGCATCTTGCCGGAGTCCACGTCGTCGGAAATCGCCGCGATGTCGAGCTCATCACGGGGGAAGGTCTTGTACAGCTCCGCCATGTGCGGGAACTCTTCGCGGCATGGCCCGCACCACGATGCCCAGAAGTTGACGAGCGTGACCTTGCCGCGATACTCCTCGAGCCGCACCGGCTTGCCGGCGAGGTCGGGCAGCGCAAAGGCGGGCTCGAACAGATCGCGCCCCTGTGTGGGAGTTTGCGCGAGCAGACGTTCGGGGTCCAGCACGCGAATCTTCCCGCGGTGGTCGACCGCGATGGCGGTCGTCGGCGTGCCCAGCACGCGGCTCGCGACAATCTCGCCGGTCTCCCGATCGAGCACGTCGAGGCGCAACTTGGTGGCGGCGGAGTCTTGCCCGCCAAGGACGTAGAGCCGGCCATCCGGTCCTACGGTCATCGCGATGTTGATGAGCGCGTGCTCCACGCGCCGCTCTTTGCCGGCAACGAATCGGGGATCGCGCTCGAGCGGAATCAGGCCCCGCGAGCTGCGCCACACGGGAGAGCCGGTGGGGCCAAGGCGCAGGATCTCGTCGCGGACGAGCGGCGCGAAATAGACCACGCGGTCGGCGAGCGCCACGGGACCGGCGTTGACGAGCTGGGCGAGATACTTGATGTCCGGCACGTGAACCACGCCCAGGCCCTCGTACGGTCCCCCAAGCGAGTCCAGCAGCCAGAGCAGCGGCGCGCTGCCGTCCTCGGCGACGAATTGGACGAAGTAGGGCGAGCGCGAGGCGACGATGCGGGAACCGTCGGTCGCGTAGCACGAAGCGGGAAACGGGCTTTCCCACTCGCGCACCGGCGTCCCGGTCGTATCGAATACGACGCCCTCGCCCGTTCGTTCGGTGACGAGGAGCCTGGAGCCGGGATATGGGGCGATAGCGACGGGACTGGAAATTCTGGGGTTGGTGACCGTGCGGACGACGTGGAGGTCTCCGTCGAACGCAATCAGCCGGCTGTGGGGCGCATCCGGGGCCCAGGAATAATGGCCGATTCTGGCCGCGGGCGAACGGCCGAGAAACAGCAGCGTAAAGCCGTTATCGGCAGCCGGCCGGCAGCCGAGACCCAGAAGTGCGACGAGGAGTATATTTGCGCGCATGAATGGCGAGTATAGAGCGTTGATCGATACATTCGGCAAGGGGTGGGAGCGGGGCGATGTCGAGACGATCTGCTCCGTTTTCACTGAGGATGCAGTGTTTCTCGAGACGCCGTTCAGCAGTCCCGATCGGGGGATGGCGGCGATCCGGGCGTATTGGAAGGACATCCCGCTGTACCAGGCCGAGACCGATTTTTCGTCTGGTGAGATTTACGCCGCAGGGCCATGGTTTGCGACGGAGTTTCGCTGCACATTCCGGCGCCGTCGCACCGGGGAACAAGTGGATGCGCGAGGGGCAATCTTCTGTGAGACCAAAGACGGCAAGATCAGTGAGATGAGGATGTACTGGCACCGCTATGCAGGTGGGAAGGAGGAACCGAAGGCGTGAGCAAGCGAGACGCCTAGAGGCCGAGACGCCGAGCGTACTCCACCGCGATTTCCATCAGCTCTGCGCTTCTTAAACCGATGCTCATGGCAAGATCAACGGCATCTTCCTGTTCCATTTGCTTGTCGATCATCAGATAAGGAATCAAAGCCGCTGATGTTCTATTGCCGCTCGAGCAATGCAGCAAAGCTCTTCGCCCTTCCAGTTTCTTAAGCGCCTCATGCATCTGCTTCATGGTATCGGTCGTGACGGCGCCATGGACGATCGGAAGACTGATGTACTCGAGCCCAGCGGCGCGAGCAGTTGCCGGTTCGTCGAAGGCCCTAGGCTCCATCGGATCGCGATTGTCGAGCACGACCTCACCCCCCGCTGCTTTGAAAGCTTTGAGCTGCGGCTCGGTCGGCTGACCGCCCGTAATCCAGCCCGACACGGGCTCGGCGGCGTTTGGAAGACCTGCTAACGACGTCAGAAGAGCGGACATCGGATAAGAATGCGAAACGTGGAATTCGAAATGCGGAATTGCTTGAGAAGTAAAGTGCCCTCGAAGCATTCAATGAGATTTCGCATTCCGCATTTCGCATTCCGCATTACGGTAGCCATCCACCGGTAAACCCGGCTCGCTGCAACCCACGGATGATGTGAGCATTCCCGCGCATCACGCGCCACACGAAATCGGTGCGGAAGTTTTCGACCATTGCCAGAATCGGCCCCTGATCGATGCCCAGGTAATCGACGTCGAACCAGCCAAGCGTCGGGTCCACGCTGCCGACCTCCTGTTGGCCGGAGGCCGTGAAGGTGGGATTGAAGGCGTCGAGGAAGCCGTAGGTCGAGAACAGATGGTTGCCGTACGTCGTCCGCAGCGCGAGCAACGCGGGAATCGTGAACTCGGGCGCGAACGGCACCGCGCCACCGACGCCCGTGGGGCAGATGGTGCCGTCGTCCCTCTCGTCGCCGAGTGCGACACCGCGGGCGGTGTAGGTGTGGAACTGGCGACTTCTGCCGGCCAGTGTGAGCGTCTTGTTCGCCGGGCCGTCGCAGGCGCTGAGGCCCCAGACGTTAGCGTTGTAGCCGCGCCAACTGCCCGGGTTCGCGATCGCGTAGGCGCGTTGCGACAGTGTAGCGCGGCGCGAGTTCTCGAAGTAATCGATCCCGCGGCCGCTCATGTAGGAGTCCTTGATGTTGCGGAAATCGATCCACACGTGCGAGTACTCGTGGCCGAAGAGCGGGGCGAACTGGACGAAGCTCTGGCCGTAGTAGGTGCCCCACTGATAGCCGCTCACCCACTTGGTCCAGGCGGCCGAGTCGGCGGGGTGCGTGGGCGAAGCGAGCGCGAGGATGTTGAGGATCATCCCCTCGTTGTAGCCGATCCAGTCCGCGTTGATGAAGGCTCCCCCGTTCTCGGGGTGCCACCCCATGCTCACCGCGGGTGGGCGTGCCTCGGCCCATTTCCAGTCCACGCGGAAGTAAATGGAATCGGCGAGGGCGCGGATCTGCTGCTCGGTCGTGTCGCTGCGATCGTAGTAGCTCTGCGCGAACAGGATGCCGGCGAGTAGCAGCGACGTGTCGATGGTGGACAGCTCGACCGTCTGAAAGCGATGGCCGGTTTGCATGTCGAGGAAGTGATAGAAGAAGCCGCGGTAGCCGGTGGTGTTCGACCCGGCGGAGTCCTGCGGCGCGGTCCAGAAGAACCGCAGCGTGGCGAG
>Ga0209577_10004406_pt1 | contig 13255 bp, 16 predicted proteins | sample GraSoiAngelo_109_FD_185874 | JGI IMG/M metagenome (GOLD analysis project Ga0209577, IMG submission 185874) | Grasslands soil microbial communities from the Angelo Coastal Reserve, California, USA - 14_0903_12_20cm (SPAdes) (version 2) | ecosystem: Environmental > Terrestrial > Soil > Grasslands... | reverse complement strand
CAAGAACTGCTCATCCTTGATGGAGGTATCAAGCCAGGCATCACGCGCTTCGGGCAGCAGAATAGCAGGCATCCGATCATGGATGGGCGCAACCACTTCGTTGGGTTCGGTGGTAATAATCGTGCAGGTACGTAACTGCTGCCCATCAGGGCTTTTCCAGCTATCCCACAGCCCCGCGAAAGCAAACGGCTCGTGGTCTTTCATCGTAATATACATGGGTGTCTTAAACCCATTCTCCTTCTTCCATTCATAGAACCCATCAGCAACAATCAGGCAGCGTTTCGAACGCAGCAGCCCCTTGAAGCTCGATTTCTCGGCCAATGTCTCAGCCCTGGCGTTGATCATCCTCGAACCGACGGACTCATCCTTCGCCCACGAAGGAATCAGCCCCCAGCGCAGTTCTGCCAGGTGTGTGGTTCCATTGCGCATAATAGAGACGACATTCTGCGTCGGCGCAACATTGTAGCGCGGCTCGGTCTCCAGCGTCGGCTCAACCCCGAACTTCTCGGCGATAGTTTTTATATTGACGGTAAGTGTGTAGCGACCGCACATATGGGTATCTCCTCGTTTTGGGTAACTGTCAGGAATTGCTCTACATCCTGTTATTATTCTATTCTTTTTTAGCATAGCGCATACGGTTAGCCAAATTCAATTTCGAAGAGTTTGGCACTTCCATTAGAGGCCCGGCATTATCTCCTTAGTGAAGAGAAGGTGTGAATTTTTCTTTCGTTCTTCTCTTCGTGTACACCATATCTAACAACGTTAGCCTTGACATTTCCTTTTGTCAATGGTAAGCTATTCCTATGAAGACGAACATCGTTCGTCTTCAATCATTCGGGCTAAGCAGGCAGACAAAAAGGAGTCGAAGAGAGAAGAAATATGGAAAGAATTATAACCATTATCGGAAAGAATAGCGTTGAATATACAGTCTCGCTGACTGCTGAGCAAGCAGACTACTACTTGCGTCTCGCACAAATGCGCGCTTCGTCTCCTGACGAAGTGATGCATGAATTTTCCGAGTTGATCATCAGCAAGAGCAAGCAGGATGCGCAGCAGGACAAAGCGCAGTACAATTAACAAAACAAAAAGAAGGGAACGGGAAAGACCCCGTTCCCTTTTTTAATTGCCCCTACCGTTACGACTACCTCCATCCTTGCCCGATAATATAGCCTGGCGAGAGATGGATCAATTTAATCCATAGAAATTTCTCAAAATGTGGATAACTATGTGGACAAATGTTCTAATTGTGGAAAACTCCCCACTACTTCCCACACGGGCCTGACAGAAAATTACTGGACAATCACCCTCTCCCCTGCTAGGATGGTACATATTCAAGATTTGGTGAAAGGACATCCTATGACACAAACACAACTAGAAACCTATATTTCAGAACACGAGGGGCGGTTCCTCGAAGACCTTAAGGGCTGGCTGCGTATCCCCAGTATCAGCACCTTGCCGGAACACGCGGGCGATATCCGGCGGGCGGCGGAATACGCGGCTGACCAGTTGAAGCGCATCGGGTTTGAGCAGGTACAGGTCATACCGACGCAGGGGCATCCTCTCGTCTATGGCGAATGGCTCAAGGCGCCTGGCAAACCAACAGTGCTCATCTATGGGCATTATGATGTACAGCCCGTCGATCCCGTGGATTTGTGGGAGTCCCCACCGTTTGAGCCGACTATACGCGGGGATAACCTCTATTGCCGCGGGGCCTGTGACGACAAAGGGCAGACCATGCTCGTTTTCAAGGCATTGGAATCGCTAATGGCGGTCAATGGCCAGCTGCCCGTTAATGTGCGCGTGCTCATCGAGGGCGAAGAAGAGGCCGGTGGCGAGTCGATTGAACACTATGTCAAGACCTATCCCGACCGTTTGAAGTGCGACGCGGCCTTTATCTGCGATACCCACATGCCATCGAAAGAGATTCCCGCGCTGATTACCGGCTTGCGCGGTATCATCTATACCGAAGTGGAAGTGCGCGGCGCCAAGAGCGACCTGCACTCAGGATCGTATGGCGGCGTTGCGCCCAATCCCATCCATACCCTTGCGGTGATTATCAGCCGTCTGAAGGATGCGCAGGGGCACATTTATATCCCCGGACTCTATGACAAGATTCGACCGGCCTCGGATGTAGAGAAAGCCTTCTGGCGCGATGATCCGCTGCATTTCAACGAGACGCTTCTAGAGGAGATAGGTGTCTCAGAGTTCACGGGTGAGGCGGAATATCCCCCATTGGAGCGTATCTGGGGACGCCCGACACTGGAGGTACACGGCATCGTCGGCGGTTTCACCGGCGAAGGCGCGAAGACCGTCATCCCCGCCATTGCGAAGGCCAAGATCAGCCTGCGCCTGCCCGCCGATCTCAAGTCGGACGAGGTATTCACTCTGTTCGAGCGGCGCGTCAAAGAACTGGCCCCCGCTGGCGTCGAGGTCACCGTGCATAGGATTCATGGAGGTGAGGCAGTGATTGTACCGGTCGATGCAGCGCCTATGCAGGCAGCGGCCTCCGCGCTCAGAGAGACTTATGGCAAAGACCCCATTTTCATTCGCGAGGGCGGTTCCATTCCTATAGCCGCGCTCTTCTACAATCTCCTGGGCGTTCCCGTGGTGATGATGGGCTTTGGCCTGCCGGACGATAACCTGCACGCTCCAAACGAGAAGTATTCGCTTTCGCAGTTTTACAAGGGTATTCGCACGGTTTCGCGGTTCCTGCAAAAGATGGGTGAATAACAACACAGGGACGACCTCCGCGGTCGTCCCTATAACTACTTCAGCCCCTGCTCGTCGGCGATCTTCGTCAGCCGATTGCGTATCTCCCATAGCTCCGGGTAGAACGCATCTCGCAGTGTGCGTTCAAGCATCTCCATCGGTGTGCCGCCGGTGCCGATGGAACCTGGGCCGATCATACGCTGCGCCAGCTTGAAGTGCTGTGTGCGGAAAATCTGGAACACTTCGTCGTAATCGGTCAGCGCTTCGGCAAAGGCCATCAGCAGGGGATAGCGATCAGCCTGCATGTAGATGTCGGTCAGCGTGGCCTGCTCATGCGCGAGCAAGGCACAAAAATCATCCCACAGCAGCGGTGAAAGTCTCATTAGCGCATGAAATCCGGGGGAATCGGTGCCCGCTCCGTCATCCAACATTTTGCGGAATCCGTGAAAATCCCAGGGAGACATAGTTTCCAGCATACGCAAATTTTGTAGCATCAGGTGTTGAATCGCGATGACGCGCTGCATCAGGCGTAGGGCTGGCGGCACGTTGAACTCCTGCAACAGGGTACGAATAGTGCGTAGCTCAAAGTCGGCTTCTTTCCACCACAATTCAAATACCTGGTGGACCACCTGGAATTGCAGCTCGTCATGATGCGCTAGTTCGCTCTCAGGTTTTTGCAGCGAAAGCAGTTCTGGGATGCGTAAGTACCGCTCATATGTACTCTCCCCCGGCGCGTGCTTTGCCTTGTGTGGAGTCATACTTTTTACCATAAAACATAGTCTCCTTCTTTGGATACTCCTGGAAACGACGGCGTCTCTCTAAAATAAGCATAGCACAGAACGGTCAAAGTGAGTAGAGTCAAAAGGAAACAGGCGATGACCTGAAAGAGGTTGATGCAACTATTCCTGATGATCTTCTGTTCGACCTTTGGAACCGCCACCAGGCTTGCTGTCTGAGTCTTGACATAGGTGTTAAAATAATCCTCGGTACACACCACTTGAGAAACAGTTTGTTCATGTACCGGATTTGGGTTTTGCTCTGACAATTTCCCAATGACGTACTCATAGATCTCGAGTGCTTCAGCAACTTGCATGTTCATCCCTTTGTCTGTAACTAGGGAACATGCGTTAAACGAGGCGGCGTAGCTCAGTCGGTAGAGCAAGGGACTCATAAGCCCTGTGTCGTGTGTTCGATTCACACCGCCGCTACCAAGAAGATAATAGCAGGAGGATGCCCGTCGAAGGACGAGCATCTTTTTGTCGAAGTACTTCTATCCTTGCATCTTAGACAGCGGTTACCACGCAGAGACATAATTAGCTACTCGACAATCCACAAATGGCAGCAGAAGGACAGGTCTTCCTGTCCAAAAAGCTCTAGATACCGTTCGAGTCACCGGAAATAATGCTGTTCACCCTGGAGTATTGGACTTGCGTGATAATGAACCAATCATTCTACGGGTCTTTTTTGAAAAATATTACAAAGCAGAGGGCTGGGGCGCCGGGTTAGGCCGGGTGTTGCTCCAGATAGCGCCGCAACGGGTTTGCCGGTGGGGCATACCGCGCTACGGCGGAGCGAAGTCCGGGCATGTCGTTCAAGAACAAGGGCAGCCAGAACGCCCGACGCTTGCCGACACCGTTCACCTGCAAGTACCGATACCCAGGAATCAACCACGGCTCGACGGACTCGATTTCGGACCACTCCAGACGATGGTAGACGAGATAGTTGTTTCGGCCGCCAATCCCGTACGGATCGATGTGCCAGCGGCTCGTCCCAACGGTCAAGCCGATGGGCAGCAGCAATGCCACCGCAATCCCGGCGAAGCCGAGCAGGATAACCGCTGCGGCGGCGAGTTTGCCCCCAACAACAAAGATGGCCACGCCCAAAGCTGCAGGCAGTGCTAACAGTGTGAGGGCCATCAACCATGGCCGCCAGAGGCTGATCCGGAAAGTGAGCTGTGACTGTTCCCCCATTCGCTTCCTCCTGAAGGCCTAACGGCCTGCTTCATCATGCTTCGATTCAATAGGTAGCTATAGCATAGGCGGGCAAGATGAAATGCTCCTGAGAAAAAGCTGAGATGAATCTGAGAACTTTTCAGGAGCGCTTCTGGACCTAAGAATAGCAGATGAGTCTTTCCATGTGCTTGTTGTGGAAACAGAAAATCTGCCGCGTGATGCCCTGAGCGATGACGTTTCCAGGGACCTCCTCCGTCGAGTTCCCAATACCACAAGGTGAAGATCAGGAGCTGAACCGTCTTGCTGCGTTTTCTTAACGGGTTTCATTCCTATCTCGGCCTTCCTTTCTAAGGAGAGGAGAAGCCAGCTTTTATTATGGTATCTGGCTCCATCGTATTATAGATGATAGTGAGACAAAAATGCTTGTTTTGACACAGGCAAATGAGCGTGATACACTGCCATGTCTGTGTTTAGGCTGTGGTAGGTGTGGATCGAGAATCAGAAGTTGCCTTGCAGTAATAGCAATGAAAGGAAACTGCAATGAAGTTGAACGCTAAAGGCTTGAGCCATCTTGGTCTTAGAGTCACCGATCTCGCGCGGGCGAAAAGCTTCTATGTTGACACACTTGGATGCGAAGTGGTGAGGGAAACAGATGGGGTGGTGTTAATCAACGCGTATGGATTACTGATTGGACTGCAAGGGGCCGATGCCTACTCATCAAAAGATGATCACTTCGATCCGTTCCGAGTTGGTCTGGATCATCTTGCTCTGGCCGTGGAAGACGCTAGCATGCTTGAAGGCATGCAGCGGGATTTAGATGCAGCAGGGGGTACGCAACCATGGAGTTGAATAAGACCCGGAGACCCATGATAAGTATATCAGTTTCTTCGATCCGGATGGCATTGCGTGGGAACTCTATTCGGTCTCGACTCATCCTTAGGATTCGCCCGGAACCCGGTGTGTCGACGCAGGTGAGCGCATTTGCTCAGGAGCCGGATTGCCAGGAGCGCGATCCAGCTCCAGCCGGTGATGATCGCCACGCGTTGAAATAGTCCGGTCGGTCCCAAGCATACACGCGTTGCCAGCTTTTCACCCGCGTCTAGAGCCCCATTGCGGATAGGACTTGAGATGGGTATTTCACCTTGTCTGCAAAATATCGCCTGGCCACACCTCATCTGGCATGCCATCATAATTATCGCGCACGATCACATACGTCGTTGGAATCTGCTTGCCCGCAATCACTCGTGGTGCAGCTACATAGACGATGGTGCCAGTGAAGCGATGCTCTTTCAGCTGGTAGGTGACCCGTTCACTGATACGATGCTCTGCATATGGAGCTGGTGGTCCATAGTCAGCTTCTAGTTCGTCCATATTTTCCAGGTCAGTCATGAACACTTCTTTCCGATGGGCAGATTCAGATAGAGATATTATACTTCTTCCTGGATAATGACCGTTCTGTGTAGATCATCTCAAATCGCTGCTCACCACACGCTGTATGCAGGTGTTTGAACCGGCGACAGTGAATCTGGTATGCTTGTCAGGAGTGGAATCCGACCTGCTTCTAGAGAAAAGGATTGAGGTATGAGCAATATAGATATTCGCGTAGCAATCGCTGACGCTGTCAACGCATTCAAAACAGAGACCGGGCAATTGCCTATCCGCGTGCAGGTAAGTAGGGTACACCTGAAAGAACTTGAAGACAGCCCCTATGAATTCCCGGATGGCTCTACTATCCCGATTGATTTTGTCGAGGGTATAGCTGCTGGCGTGGTTCGTTGTATAGGTGCTGAAGTAATTAGAGATGAGCTTGAATAGGTATAACTTGTCTCGGTAGGGAAAGAGAAGACAAGGCGTCGGCTAAACCACTATTGATGGGTTATTCACTGCTGCCTTTACAATGCGAATATGGACAGGTGAGTAGTATCACTCACCTGCCTTTCAGATCCTCTCTGCGCTTGATCCGATAATGGCCTGCTTGCCTTTCTCGTCATTCAGCTTTGGGAGGTAGTGGCTGAGGATTAAGCTCGACGGCACGGCCTCCGCTGAGAAGTACCTGCTTAAGACTGGCTAAGGACTGTACTTGCTCCCGCATCACGTTAACAATACCCTCCACAAACAGGATTTCTGCTGGAGTTGTCCATCCAGGCCGACGCATGAGTATGAGCAATTCATCGAAGGCCGAGCCATCGGCCACATCCAACAACTGCCCACTCAGGCTCTTGATCTTGGTTTCAAGGTGAGCAATATGGCGTTCACTTTGTTCAGGCATAACTGTTCCTTTCTTTTCATTTCATTCACTGTAAGGATATCCTCACATACCCGTTGTTCGCTTTCTCGAGAAAGCAAAGGGCTAAGGTCTAACCCGATGGATTGACGCGTGTTACAGGGATTTTTAGCGCAAGCCCCATCCTTTTTACGCATCTTTTTCAAGATTGCGCACTTTTGACTCGCCCAATACAATTATAGTCTGGCTCTCTGAGTTGGACTCGTGGAAAAGCTGAGATGGAACTGAAAAAGCGAGGAGACGGAATAATCTTTCTCAGCCCGGCAATAATATAGTATCTTTGCTGAAACGGGCAGCGATTCGCCGCTCCGCCATCGTTTAAGAGTGGCCGAAGTGGTGAATTCAGGAACAGGCGAAAGGCGTATTGAAGTCTAATAGCTGTATCTGTTCCTGCACTATTTAATAAGGAACGTCTCACACCCTTGAAGCTTGGTGCGCTCATGCTCGCACTTATGGGAACAGTACTCACCATTGGACCCACAGGAAATGGGCGTCTCCCCGGCATTCTGCTGGCGTTAGCGGCAGCGGTCATCTATTCCGGGTATATTCTGGTCGGCAGTCGTCTCATGCCGCACGCCAGTGCCATCGGAGCCTCGACCATCGTCATCTCAGCGGCAGCCGTGGTGTATATCGGCATTGTCGCAGTTCGTGGCCCTGTTTTCCCCAGTACTCTTTCAGGATGGGGAGCGGTGGTCGCCATTGCTCTGATCTCGACGGTGCTGCCCATCGTCACGTTCTTCGCAGGTCTGGAGCGGGTCGGACCAAGCAAAGCCTCTACTCTCTCCACACTGGAGCCTGTCGTAAGCGTTGGGCTGGCTATTCTCGTCCTGGGAGAAGCGCTCAACCCGTTCCAGATTCTAGGTGGCGGGCTGATACTTGCTGCGGTGTTCGTCTGCAGTATTACATGAGGCAAGTAAGCCAGGGCTATACGAATCCTCCTGTCAATTCTTCCACTGTTCGGCAAAAACTCTGATATACTTCTACTAACAACGAAGTTTTTCTTGCAAATCCATGCAGTAAGGAGATGATATGAGCCAACAGATGAATTTGGGAAATCACACAGCCGCACTGGACGAGAAAACGGGCGTACTCACGCTTTACGATATGGGTCAGAGAATGAGACTGTCAGCAAATGAGACGTACAACCTGCTCGTATGGTTGAATGACAACTATCGCGACGCCTTGAGTACACTTGCTCAATCGCAACAAGGACAACGGAGCAACCAGCGCTTCGGCATAGACGCAGAGGATACCTCAGCGCGAGCGCGCGAGGACTGGTCAAATGATGAGTAAGTAATCAGCAGGGTTTCAGCGAAGAATGATCTGATCAATTCACTCCTCCGTATAATAGAAGAAATCATATTTCCAACCGATCTCAAAGGAGGAGTATTGTATGTCGAGCCATCGTGAAGCCCCTGCCATAACGCTTCTTTCAGCCCTCGCAGGCGTACCAACTCTCGCTGCCTTGCAGATGGGCAGCATCTTCGCCTCTGCTGAACTTGAGCACATGGATGCTTCGAGCGGCGAGAAGTGGCATGTCAATCTCAATATCACCGATTTCTATGTCTTCTCGAAGCCTGGGGAGGCGCACAAAACGATCTTGATCATGAACGTCAATCCTATGCCTCCCAGGCTGTCCGACGCATTCGATCCCACCGCCATCTATGAGTTTCGCATCGATACCAATGGAGACGCGGTCGCGGATATAGCGTTTCGCATAACGTTTTCCCCCTATGAAAATGGGCAGCAGACGGCTACTGTGCGCCGGGCGATAGGCGCTCAGGCCACAAGCGATGGCGATAGTGGTGAGATTATCCTGGCAAATGCTCCCGTCTCCTTTCATGAGCAGGCAGAGGTGACAACATCTGGAGCATACACATTCTTCGCCGGCAGCCGCAGCGATCCTTTCTTTTTTGATCTGATGGGCTTCTGTAATAACTTCAAATTTACGGGCAGCGATTACTTCACCGACAAGGATGTGTTTGGCATTGTACTTGAGGTGCCCAACACTGCTCTGGGAGAGCAGACGAAGGTAGGCATGTGGACGCGCGTGCTCTGGTCCCACCACGATGAGTGGCTACAGGTGGCTCGCCTGGGCCTGCCCCTGGTGAACATTCTATTCAACGCGAGCGAGGAGAAAGACCTGTTCAATCGCACCGAACCGGCGCAGCAGAAAGCGCTGTTCATGGATAAGTTTGTGGCGCTGCTTGAATCCCTGGGACATGCTACCGGGCAGGCGCAGGAGATAGCGCAGATGTTCCTCCCGGATATCTTGCCGTACGACTCCTCAAGTGCGCAAGGTTTCTTCAATGGCCGGAAGCTCACCGACGACGTTGTTGATATCGTGCTCAATCTGGTCACCGGAGGCAAGGTCCAGACGGATTTGGTCGGTCCACATACCGACTACCTTGCGACGTTTCCTTACCTTGGGCAGCCACACGGGAGGTAGAATCCATGAATACATTCAGTCGGCGTCGATTCCTGGTGCTCATCGGTGCGGGTGTTGTCGCGGCAGCCGGCGGCGCCATTGCCGTCCATCAACTGATCGCTAATGGGCAAGGGAACACATTGAACTTCCAGGCTGTCGCCGGATTGCCCGCGAAACCATTGCCGAGCTATGCCTCCTATGTGATTGGTGGACAGGTGAATCTCAGCAACGGCACGGGGGCGATCACGAAATATGTCTATGCTGGTCCGCCTGACAGGATGACCACTATTCCCCTGCTGACGAGGGATGTTCGTGTGACCGCTGTGCAGCAGCAGGGGAGCGCCTGGCACATTACGGGTGTGGTGACCAATCAAACGCAACTCCAGAAGGGAGAGGATAGCGCATTCGATATTCGCCTTGATCCTTCTCGTAACCTTGCCCAATCCAGCTTTTTTGGTTCGTCCATCGTGCTAGATTTAAAGAAATTCTCGACTTCCTCTTAAGAATCCATATTCTTCAGTTAAGGGATGTGCACTTCACATCCTTCCCAGCTGCCTCCCTCGTGGGTGTGCCTTTCTCACGTGGAGAGGGAGGAGTCAGTCTTCTTACAAAGGTTGAGTTTTCTTAACCTCCTTCCCTCATTCATCATGTTTTCATTACCAATTCATCACAGATAGATAACCCTCTATCTGTGCCCGAAACTCTTTCTTCTATAGTAGTTGATTAATTTGCTATTGATTAAACTCAACGAAAAGTGTATACTAGTTGAGGTTTTTATTTTGTAGTAATGTTCTATAGTTGTATGCTTGTTTATTGTTTCTCCACCAGAAATGAGGGAACTCTTGTCACAATACCCACCGCCGTCACAACCAGGTCAATCCGGGCCAGATCAACGGAATCCACAATGGCCACAGCAACCACTGCCTTATCCGCAACCGCAAGGAAATGGGTACCAACAGCAACCGCCGTATCCACCACAGCAATCCAGTCCGCAATGGCAAACGCCACCACCACCATCGCAGCAACCTGCTGAAGGTACATGGCAACCACCGTCGCAACCATTGCCACCATCGCCTTATCCCCAGCAATATCCACCTCAGCAGTGGCAGCAGCCACTACAGCAACAGCAATCGGGCGTATACCCACCTCAAATGCAACAGCCAGGCATGTACCCACCAGCGCAGCCAATCATGGTGATGCCACAACAAATTGTCAATGTAAACATCCAGCAAAAGGAGCACGGGCTATTCATGCGAGCCTTGTATTTCATCTTCATTGGCTGGTGGGCGGGCTTGTTCTGGCTAAACATGGGCTATTTCTTCGTTCTTACTGTTATTGGCCTGCCGGTGGGCCTCATGATGCTGAACCGACTTCCAACCGTCCTCACCCTGAAGCCTGCCAGTCAACAGGTGAATATCAACATCACAGGTGGGGTAACGAATATCAATATTGGTGGAGCGCAACAAGTGAGTTTCCTGATCCGCGCTGTGTACTTTGTGTTCATTGGCTGGTGGGCAGGCCTTCTTCTCGCGTGGGCTGCGTATGCGCTCTTTGTGCTGGTTGTGACTATTCCCCTGGGCGTGATGTTGCTGAATCTACTCCCAACGGTCATCACTCTGCGTAAGAACTAACAAAGAAGGCTCACAAAATGCATTTGTGAGCCTCCAATTTCACTTGGGTACTTCGGGGGTTCTTTCAGTCAGCACAATTGGTCATTTGACAATCCGCAAAGTCTGTTGTATGATATACAGGCCGACGCGGGGTGGAGCAGTGGTTAGCTCGTTGGGCTCATAACCCAAAGGCCGGAGGTTCGAATCCTCCCCCCGCTACCAATTTCCTGGTTACGGCACTATATCGACGCGGGATAGAGCAGTGGTTAGCTCGTCGGGCTCATAACCCGGAGGTCGCAGGTTCGAATCCTGTTCCCGCTATTCTTTATTTTTGGCGTGTATTGTGTTTTACGCGTTGCTGCGCAGGTGCAGGGCCTGGGCTTCGGCGAAGCGGGCCTCCTGCCGGCGGTGCAGGCCTTTGAGTGCGTCGGCTTTGCGCAGCCAGTGGTCGGGATCGTTGGGGCGCAGGCGAATGGCTTCATCGGCGGCACGCAGGGCTTCATCGTAGCGGCCTAAGCGATTGAGTACCAGCGATTTGTTGTGCCAGGCGGTGGTTAAGCGCCGGTTATACTGCAGGGCGCGTTCGTAGGCGGCAAGTGACTCCCCATAGTTTTTCAGGTTGTAGAGGGTGTTGCCCTTGCCGTTCCAGGCCAGCGCGAATTTCGGATCAATATCGAGCGCGTGATTGTAGGCTTTCAGGGCGTCGAAGTGGCGTCCGAGCTGGCGCAGGACACCTGCTTTGCCGTTCCAGGCTGCTGCGAGATGAGCATTCAGTTGGAGGGCGCGATCATAGGATTTCAGGGCAGCGTTGTAGTCACCTAGCTCGTCCAGCACGTTACCGCGCCGGTTCCACGCCTCGGCGAAGGTATCATCGATGCGAATGGCTTGCCCATACATGCTCAACGCCTGTTTCAGCTTGCGCTGGGCATAGAGCGCCTGCCCCTTGCCAAATGAGGCATGGGCGTTGTTGTTATCCAGGTCGAGAGCTTCCTGGAAAGCTTTCTGTGCATCTTTGAAACGACCCATCTCGTAGAGCACCAGTCCCTTATTATTCCAGGCCTGCACTAACTGCGGATCGAGACGCAATGCCATTTCAAAAGCGTCCAGAGCCTGCGGGGGTTTCCCCAGGGCATTGAGGGTCGCGCCTTTGCCATTCCACGAAGCGGCATTATTTGGGTCCAGCTCGATGGCGCGTTCAAAGGCGATCAGCGCTTCCTGGTGACGGCGCAGGCGGCTCAGAGCGGTTCCTTTGCCATTCCAGGAGGTGATAAGTGATGGGTTCAGTTGCAGGGCGCATTCAAAGGAGGTGAGCGCTTCCGAGTGCTGCGCGCGCAGGCCCTGGGCAAGGCCATAACCCTGCCAGGCAAGCGGGTTGGTATTGTTGTTCTTCAAAGCCTGGTTATAGAGAGCTACCGCCTCATCCAGGCGTTTCTGTGTATATGCTCGATAGGCCTGATCGAGCAAGGGATCAGTCGTTATAGATGACAGGGTTGTGGGCGTCATTTTGGTAGTGGCGCGTTCTAAAGCCTGTAGGACATCCTGGGCGCTGGCGGGCCTGCGCTCGCTATCCATATCGAGCATTTGTTTGAGCAGAGCTTCGAGCGCAGGATTGACGGCAGGGTTGACCTGAGAGGCGGGTCGGAAGAAAAATGGCTGCTCGCTGGGGTCTATTCCGGTCAGCAGGTAATGCAACAATGCTCCCAGACTATAGATATCTGAGCGCGGAGTGCTTTGCGCCTTGCCATATTGTTCGGGCGCGGCATAGCCAGGTGAGCCGAGCGCGACGGTGTCGTGTTGTTTGCCCGGCTTGAAGATACGCGCGATGCCAAAGTCGATCAGAAAAATATGCCCACTTTCGCTCATCATCACATTGGCGGGCTTCAGGTCGCGGAAGACAATCGGCGGCTGGTGTGTATGCAGGTAATTCAGCACATCGCAGATTTGTTGTGCCCATCGGACAACCTGGTCTACTGGGAGCGGACCGCCACCGATTTTAGCAAGATATTCCTCCACCGTCTGGCCTTCAATAAAGTCCATGACGAGATAGGAGCGTTCATTTTCGGTGAAATGCTCATAGATGCGCGGCAGGTTGGGGTGCAGCAGATCGGCCAGCAGGTGCGCTTCTCGTTCAAAGGCGGCTTCGGCCTCCTGTAAACGAGCCGGGGGCAAGCCCGCGCTGCTCATTTCTTTGATGGCGACGGGACGATTGTTGAAGCGGGTATCGGCGGCTTTATAGACCGCGCCCATACCACCCTGACCAATGCAACTGAGC
>Ga0209577_10004403_pt1 | contig 13260 bp, 14 predicted proteins | sample GraSoiAngelo_109_FD_185874 | JGI IMG/M metagenome (GOLD analysis project Ga0209577, IMG submission 185874) | Grasslands soil microbial communities from the Angelo Coastal Reserve, California, USA - 14_0903_12_20cm (SPAdes) (version 2) | ecosystem: Environmental > Terrestrial > Soil > Grasslands... | reverse complement strand
ACAGCAGGACACGGCCGCGCTCTCGAAATCCACCACCGCGCGACAGGCCTACGACCTGATTTCCAACAACTTCGGGGCAGGGGTGAACGGGCCGTTGCTGATTGCGGTCAAGCTCGGATCTCCAGCTCAGAACGGGACCAAGGATCCCCGGCTAGCGACGCTGCAGAAGGACGTGTCGGGCACGTCAGGCGTGGTGGCCGTGACGCCGATGCAAATCGACAAGGCGGGCACGACCGGATTCTTCAACGCGATCTCCAACGCAGGGCCTGCCCAGAAGGCGACCACGAATCTCGTGAACCGGCTGCGCTCGACCACGATTCCGAGCGCCGAGAAGGGCACCAACATGACGGCGGACATCGGGGGCAGTACGGCTGCCTACGACGACCTGGCGTCCAAGATCTCGAGCAAGCTGCCCCTCCAGATCCTGGTGGTGATCGCGCTCAGCTTCGTGCTGCTGATCCTCGCGTTCCGCACGCTTGTGGTCCCGCCGCAGGCAGCGGTCATGAACCTGCTCTCGATCGGCGCCTCCTATGGCGTCCTGACGGCGATCTTCCAATACGGCTGGTTGCACAGCGTCATTGGGCTGAGCGGCTCGGTGCCGATCGTCTCCTACGTGCCGCTGTTCATGTTCGCGATCCTGTTTGGGCTCTCGATGGACTACGAGGTGTTCCTGGTCAGCCAGATCGAGGAGCACGTGCACGCCGGCGAGGACAACAAGAGCTCAGTGATATCCGGTCTAGTGACCAGTGCCCGGGTAATCACCGCCGCTGCGCTGATCATGGTGTTCGTGTTCGGCAGCTTCCTGTTGAACGGCGATCCGACGGTCAAGCAGTTCGGGGTGGGTCTGGCGATCGCGGTGGTGCTCGACGCAACCGTGGTCCGCTGCCTGCTCGTTCCCGCACTGATGGTGCTGATGGGCAACCACAACTGGTACATGCCGCGCTGGCTGGACAAGCTCGTTCCACACGTGAGCATCGAGGGCGCCGAATTCTTCGCAGCGCGCGACCGGCTGACGGAACCGGAGCCCCAACCCGTCCCGGTGGGCGCGGGCGGGAAGCGTGCGGAGTGATGTGGTGGGACGTCGTCATCAACGTCCTTTCGCCCAGCCGGTCACCGAAGCTGGTCGAGCGGTCCCTGGATCGCATCATCGACGGGGGCGGCGCGTTGCGGGTGGAGCCGTGGGTGGCCGGGGCGTTCAAGGACCGGCTGAACGAGAGCGGCTGGCTGGCCGGCGAGGAGGTGGTCGCAGCGGGCTGGATTCAGCAGGGAAGCCCGCCGTCGCTCCTGGCGATGATCACCGGAGCGGCGCTGTGGCAGATGTTGAGGACGCGCCGCTCGAAGTCGCTTCCGCGTGAGTTCGTGCTCGCCATGACCCCCGAGCGTGCGGTGGCGTTCGCCCTCAGCCCCTGGAAGGAGGGCGAGCGCAACAGCACGTCCGCGGTCGGCGTCGCCGTCAGCATCAAACCGGAAGAGCGCGGCTCGTGGCCGCGCGGAGGGGTCTGCCTCACCGACTTGCACACGCGGGTCAGGACCAGGGGCGCGACGCTCAAGCTTCCGGGCGAGGAGCCGGTTCCGGTCACGTGCTACGGCGATCCCAGTACCGACGAGCTGGTCGAGACGCTCAGTAACTAGCGTGAGCGTTGCCCGCAACATCTGCGCCTGCTCGCCGTTGGGGACGAGCTTGACAGCGGCGACCAAACATACGTTCGCGATAGCCGGCCAGTGTGACGGGCGGATCGGACGTCGTCGCCTGCGCGTGCACGACGCGCGGGACTGAGCATCGAGCGTCGGGCTTTAGAGGGGCGTCAGAATGAGCGTTGCTTGAGAGCTGGCGAAACGCTCCAGGCGAGGCCCTGTAGCTCAGCGGTAGAGCACCAGACTCATAATCTGTGAGACGGAGGTTCGAATCCTCCCGGGGCCATGGCGCGTTATTGGGTTCAGGTAGGCTGCGGGCCATGCTCCTGCTGGGCAACGCAGCACTCTCCCAGACGATCGCGCTGGCCGTGACGTTCTTCGTCGCCATCGGGGTGATCGTCAATCTGCTCGTCGTCTACATCGTCGGCGGGGTGCTCGCCGAACGCAGAGAGAACCAGGAGCGCCGCGAACGAGGCGTCTGAGCCCTGCGCGCGGGGCGGTCAGGCGCAAACGAGCCGGCTGAAGGAACGTCACGGTAGGGCGTCGAATCAGATGCCTGCCGATGAAGCAATCCGTCACGACTACGCCGGCGCGCGCCAAGATAAACGGCTCGTCGCCCGCCGGAAGCTCCTCTGAGGGTCATCAGGCGCTGTCCGCGTACATACGGGCGCGCTTCGACGACTTCTCGCGCTCGCAGAAGGACGTCGCCCAATACATCGTGGACCACCTGGACGAGGCGGCCTTCCAGACAGCCGAGGAACTGGCGCGCCGCGCATGCACCTCGTCGAGCACGGTGGTGCGCTTCTCGCAGGCTCTGGGCTTCGAAGGCTTCCCCGAGCTTCAGCAGGCGGCTCGCGACGAGTACCGGCGCCGTCCGCCTGACGCCGGAGCGGCCGCGGTCGCGACCGCCCCGCTGTTCTCGCTCGACCACACCGAGTTCGAGGCCGCGCTGGCGGCCGACCACGTCAACGTGGAGGAGACCGCGCGCAAGCTGTCGCGCTCGGCGGTCGAGGCGGCCGTCGACGCGATCGCAGCGGCCGAGAAGATCCTCATCGCCGGCACCGACCAGATGGCGTTCTTCGCGAGCTACTTGCGCCACCTGCTGATGCTGCTCGACCTTCGTGCCGAGATCGTCGCCGGTCCGTCCCAGGAGGCGCTCGGAAGGCTCAGCCGGATCGACGCGAACACGCTCGTCATCGGCCTATCAGCCGGACGTCCGCACCCATTGATCACACGGACGATGAAGCTCGCGCGTCACCGCAAGGCGCCAACCATCGCGATCACGGACGCGACGATGTCGGAGATCGCGCGTCTGGCGCGGATCCGTCTCTATTACTCATCGAACACGCCCGCGTTCGTTCGCTCCCACGCCGCGCTGCTGTCGGTGATCCAGGCGCTGGCCTACGGCGTCTACGCGCGCGACTCGCAGCAGTACGACGTGCGCATCAAGGCGTTTCGCCTGAAGTGAGCGCGTAGCGCTACCGAGGGGCGACGTACAGCGACTGCAGTGACCGCCCGACGCGGCCCTCGCGGTCGTACAGGACAGCCTCCGATAAGCCAACCCCGCCGGTCAGCACCCGCATCCGGGCATCCAGGCAGATCCACTCGCCGACCGGGAGCCGCTCGATGTACACGGTCAGATCGGGGTTGATGAACACGTACTCGGCCCAGGAGACCTCGCTCGCGATCCCGTTCGGGAAGTCAGCTGCGGCGGCCAGCCGCTGAAGTCCCGACGGCTCCTCGCCCGCGACCAGCGGGACGCGCAGGCGAAACCAGGCGGTCGACGGCCCCGGCTCGCGGAACCGGCCGGCTACGAACCTGAGCTCCATTGCGTCCCCCGGGAAGGTCGTCATTCCCCACTCGAACTCGGTCGGTTGGCCCGCCTCAGGACCCGGCGGTACCGGACTGTCCGAGCCAGCGTCCGTCCCGGCGACGGCCACCCGGAGCGCGCGAGCGTGGACGAGCTCGGTCCCGTCGGGCGCGGTGATCGACCCCTCGAGCAGCTGAACGCGGCGTCCGGGGCGCAGCACGGAACAGGTGACGTCGAGCTCCCCCAGCGGCACGGGGCGGAGCAGCTCGTAGGTCACTCGCGAGAGCATCAAGCCCGAGTCGCCGTCGACCTGCTCGAATGCCCGCATCAGCAGCGCTGCCGGCGCGCCGCCATGCTGGGCGTTCGGGTCCCAGGGCCCGCGAGCGAGCTCGGTCGCGAAGAATCGACCGCCCGAAGATGTGAATACCGCCGTTGGGGGCATGGGGCCGGAAGCTACACTCAGAGCGCGATGAGCGACCCGTTCGACACCCCGCGCGACGAGGCGACCTTCACGGTCAAGGCGGGCCTGGCCGAGATGCTCAAGGGTGGCGTGATCATGGACGTCGTCACCCCCGACCAGGCAAAGATCGCCGAGGATGCGGGCGCGGCGGCGGTGATGGCGCTCGAGCGCGTGCCGGCCGACATCCGCCGCGACGGCGGCGTCGCCCGGATGTCAGACCCGGAGATGATTCGCGGGATCCAGGAGGCGGTCACGATCCCCGTGATGGCCAAGGCGCGGATCGGCCACTTCGTCGAGGCGCAGGTGCTCGAGGCGCTCGAGGTCGACTACATCGACGAGTCGGAGGTCCTGACGCCCGCCGACGAGGCCAACCACATCGACAAGTGGGCGTTCAAGGTGCCATTCGTCTGTGGCGCCACCAACCTCGGTGAGGCGCTGCGCCGGATCGGCGAGGGCGCGGCGATGATCCGCTCGAAGGGCGAGGCCGGCACTGGCGACATCGTCGAGGCCGTGCGGCATTTGCGGCTGATCCGCAGTGAAATCGGTCGGATTGGCGCGCTTGACGACGCACAGCTGGCGACCGCCGCCAAAGAACTCCAGTCTCCACTTCACCTTGTCCGTCAGGTGGCCGCCAACCGCAAGCTGCCGGTCGTCCTGTTCTGCGCCGGCGGGATCGCGACCCCGGCCGACGCGGCACTCGTGATGCAGCTCGGTGCCGAAGGCGTGTTCGTCGGCTCCGGCATCTTCAAGTCCGAGGACCCGGAGCGGCGTGCGCGCGCGATCGTTGAGGCGACCACGCACTTCAAAGACCCGGCCCGGGTCGCGGCCGCCTCGCGAGGGCTCGGCCAGCCAATGGTCAGCTTGGAGACCTCGAAGCTCGAGCAAGAGCAGCTGCTGGCCCCGCGCGGCTGGTAGGAGTGGGGAAGACCACCGCCGACACGCGCGGGTCGAGGATCGTCGGCGTCCTGGCGCTGCAGGGCGGCTTCGAGGCGCACGAGAAGATCCTCAGATCTCTGGGCGCCGAAGCGCGTGAAGTGAGGGTCCCGGCGGACCTGGAGGGGCTCGACGCGCTGATCATCCCCGGCGGTGAGTCGACCGTGATGACCCTCGGCATCGAGCGCGAGGGGATGGCCGAACCGCTGAGAGCGCTCGCTTCGAAAGGAACTCCGGTGCTGGGCACCTGCGCAGCGATGATCATGCTGGACCGCGACCACCTCGGGGTGCTCGATATCGGCACCGAACGCAACGCTTTCGGGCGCCAGCTGCGGTCGTTCGAGGCCGAACTGGAGCTCGACGGGATCGGCCCGCTGCACGCGGTCTTCATCCGCGCTCCCTGGGTGACCGAGCACGGGGACGGTGTCGACGTCCTCGCGCGCGTCGACGGGCACGCGGTCGCCGTCCGTCAGGGAAACGTGGTCGCGGTCGCTTTCCACCCCGAGCTCGCAGGCGAGACGCGGCTACACGAACGGCTGCTGGGGATGAACGGGTCGCGCTAGTGGGGGACGGGCTCGCGAGAGCGCTCGCTGTAGGCCCGGAACTCGCGCTCGAATGCGGCGAAGTCGAACTCCGGCATCCCGTCGGGCCCAGGCGGCGGGCGCTCGTCGGAGGGCTCCTCGCCTCCCCGCGGCGGGTCCTCGCCTGTGTCCTCGCCCCGCGAGAGCCACAGCGTGAACGCGCACAGGCTGATCCCCGCGGCGTACACCAGCGCGGCCAGCGTCGGGTGATCGGTCAGCGAGGCGACCGCGCCGACCGCGTACAGGCCGAGGGCGGAAAGTACCAGCCTGCGTAAGTCGGTGGACGGCACGGTGCGTCGCGGAGCGTGACCATACGCGCCCACGAAGATCATCGCCCCGAGGGCGATGGCAAGCACGAGCTTCCACGCATCTGAAGGGGGCACGAACATCGCCTTACCCCGATGATCGACCTCTGACACGCAGAAATCAAGGGGTCGGGCCGATCCAACGGACGGACGGCGGTCGGCCGCCGCTCTACAGCACCAGCCCGTGGCGCATGGTGTTCTCGCACACGGTTCGGGGCTCCACGAAATGCACCAGATAGTCGGGTCCCCCGGCCTGCCCGCCGGTCCCGGACAGCTTGTTGCCGCCGAAGGGCTGCCGTCCGACCTTGGCGCCGGTGGTCCCCCGGTTGACGTACAGGTTCCCGACCGGTGTGCGGGCCCGGACGTAGCGGACGGTTCTGGGATCGCGGGCGAACAGACCGCCGGTCAGGGCGTAGGGGAGCTGCTCGACGATCTCGCAGCCGTGGGCGATGTCGCGGATCGGCTCGACGGTCAGGAGCGGGCCGAACACCTCTTCGGAGAGCACGGGCGAATCGGGCGAAAGCGACGCAGCCAGTGTCGGCGGGCAGAACCAACCCCGCTCGGGCACCGGCTCGACCCGCGCGGCGATGCGGCCGTCGGCCGCGGCCTGTTCGGCGTAGCGCGCCACGCGATGCTGCGCATCCTGCTCGATTACCGGCGGCACCTCGGTGCCCAGCTCCGAGGCCTGCCCCACGACCAATACCTGGACGGCACCCGCGAGGCGCTCGAGCAGCGTTTCAAAGATCGCCTCGTGAACAAGGACCCGTGCAGCCGCCGAGCATTTCTGGCCGGCGTACACGAACGCCGAGGACACGATCCCGGGCACGGCCTCGTCGAGGTCCGCGTCGGAGTCGACCAGCACGCAGTTCTTGCCGCCGAGCTCGGCGACGACGTGCTTGAAGTGATGCTGCCCGGGGGCTGGCTCTGCGGCCGAGCGCATGATCTCGCGACCCACGGCCAGCGAGCCGGTGAATGCGATTCCGTGCACGCCGGGGTCGGCGATCAATCGGGCGCCGGTATCGCCTGCGCCCGGAAGCAGGGAGATGGCCTCGGGCGGGACGCCGCCGGCGCGCAGTGCCTCGACCAGTTTGAGCGCGCAGGCCGGCGATTGCTCGGCCGGTTTGAGCACCACCGCGTTGCCTGCCGCCAGCGCCCCGCCGGTCATCCCGCACGGGATCGCGATAGGGAAATTCCAGGGCGAGATGACCGCCACAACGCCCCGCGGCACGTAATGGAGCTCGTTGCGCTCCCCGGAGACCTGGACCAGCTCCCGACCTGATTCGAGCTCGACCGCGGCGCGCGCGTAGTACTCGAGGAAGTCGATCGCCTCGCACACATCCCCATCGGCCTCTGGCCATGGCTTTGCGCACTCCCGGACCTCGAGCGCCGCCAGCTCGAGCCGGCGCTCTCGCATCCATGCCGCCGCGCTCTGGAGCGCTCGGGCCCGCTGGGCCGCGGTGCGGGCGCCCCAGGTTCTGGCGCCCTCGCCGGCGGTCGCCACGGCGGTAGAGACGTCGGATTCGGTGGGGCGGACTGTGCGCGCGACGAGCCGCTCGGGATCGCCGGGGTCGGTGGAGGCCATGTGCTCGCCGTCGGTGCGGTTGTCGGTGCCGACCATCACCGGCACCGCCAAGGGGAGCTCGTGATCGACCTTGTGTAGCGCATCCTCGATCCGGGCTCGGACGGCGGTGCGCCGCAGCTCGAGGACGGGCTCGTTTGCGAACGGGATCATGCGGCCGGCGGCGCGAGCAGGACGTCGAGCGACTCGCCCTGTGCCGTGCGGAACAGGAACGAGTCGTTGCTGGTGTTCTCGAGCAGCCTGCGGACGAGATACGCCATGCCCGCCACCAGGTCGCCGACCGGACAGTACGTACGCACCCGGAAGCCCTGGCGCGCGAGCGCGTCCTGGAGCTCGTCGCCGAGCCCCCGCAGCACCTGGAGCTCGAGCTCCGAGTCGCTGCTGCCTAGCAGCCGGTTGACTGCGATCGCGTGCGCCACCGACCGCAGATTGTGCGACGCGATCGCCACCCGCACGGACGGCCGCGCCGCGAGCAGTCGCTGGGTAAGCGCCTCGAAATTACGATCGCTATCGGCCTTGATCTCATACACGGGCGCGGGCCAGCCGTGCTGGCGTGACTCGGCCAGCTCGTGGTCCCAGTAGGCACCCTTGACGAGCCGGATTTGGAGCGGCGCCGCACGTTCTGTCGAGGCCGCCCATTCGAGGATCTGGTCGAGCTGCTCGCCGGAGTCCCGCAGATACGCCTGTAGGACCAGGCCGGCGGACGGCCCGACCGCGAACTCCGGCTCCGCAAGCAGCTCAAGCACGAGCCCCAGCACCGCCTCGCGCGAGTCGAGGGACTCCATATCGATGTGGATGTGGGCCCCACGGTCGCGGGCCTCGGCCAGCAGCGGGCGCAGTCGTGCCGCGGCGTCGCGGCGGCCGAGCGCGGGCGCGTCGGGTCGCAGCAGGGGCGTGAGTGCCGAGACCTTGACGGACAAGTTCGCGCGTGGCACCGCTCCGCTGCCATCGCGCTCGAGTAGCGGGCGGCTCGGCCAGGCACCGACGGGCGAGGACAGCTCGCGGAGAGCGTCGGCGCAGCGGCGGGCGTAGGCATCGGCTTCATCGGCGGTCATGGTCGCCTCTCCAAGCAGGTCGACCGTGCTGGCCACGCCGCGGTCCCAGAGGTGGCGCAGCACGCCGAGCGCTGACCGCGGGGTCTCGCCGACGATGAAGCGGTGGGCGAGATGGCGGACGCCACCCGCCGCCGCGGCTCCGAGCGCGGCGCGCCCCGCCTTGGTGTGTGAGATGCGCATCGCGGCGGCGATCGGCGGTGGGGTCTCCGGGACCTCGTCGAGGACTCCGGCCAGGTGTCTTGCGAGGTCGTCGAGCGAGCGGCAGGCGGGTGCGACGTCGACGAACCGGAACAGCGCGGCACGCAGCTCGGCATCAGCCGACGCCATTTCTATCGCGCGTGTATCCAAAGCCCGCATCGGGTGGCGGGCAGCCGAGGGGAACGCGGCAGCAACCTCCACACCGATCCGGTGGATCTCGCGCTCGAGGGTCTGGGACGTCAGGGTCATCCTCCTTTGAGGATTCCGACCGCACGCGCAACTATCAAGAGCTTCGCGCTCGGGCTAAGCGGCATCGTGTCGGTCGGGCTGAACGCGGTCGAGTCAGTGAGCGACACGTACAGGTAATCGATCAGGCTCGGACTCCAGCCCTTCGGCGTGACCTTGGCCCCATCGTCGGTCATCTGCTGGAACAGGAAATCTGGCTGCTCGTCATCGCCAAGTCTGCGGGCCACTGGTCCCCCGCGATCGAGCATCCAGTACCAGAGCCCGAACAGCAGCACGTTGGTTACCCACAGCACTACCCCCGCGAGGAGCAGCGCATGTCCGTTTGCCCGTCCGCCGCGCAGCAAGAAATGCGAGAGCTCGATGAGGGAGAAGAGGTTGACCGCGCTCACGATCGCGATCAGTGCCATCGCCATGTTGCGCCGTGCCGGCGAGTGCCGCATCCGCGGGTGGGGCGATGCCGACGCCAGGCCCACGAGCAGCAGACCCTCAACCGCCGGCAGCAGCCACGTTGGTCCAATCGTGAGCTTCTCGGGCAACGAGAGATCGAGCGTGAGAGCGCCGGCGACGACCAACTGGGGCCCCAAGAACGGGTCTAGCCGCTCGACGGCGGCCTCGACCCGGCTGGTGCGCTCGCGGGATTCGTCCTCCACGGCTGAGATACTCGCACGCCATGTGGCGAATCACGGCAGCGCTCGCCGCCGCGCTCGCGCTGGGCGCGTGCGGCTCCTCTACGCACAACACGGCGGCGTCGGCTCCCACGACGGGCTCCGCGCCGACCCCCACCACGCACACGGGCACGACAGTCACCCAGACGGTGACCACTACCACGCCCACGACGACCCCCACGCAGTCGAACATCTGCCGTGCCGCCGCGCTTCACCTGTCGTTCCTCGGCGGCAACGCGGCGACCGGTCACGGTCTGGTCGGCTTCGCCCTGCGGAACGTGAGCTCCAGTAGCTGCCACACCTTCGGCTATCCCGGGATTCTCTTCCTGGACCAGGCTGGAAACCCGCTCCCCACCACCACGATCCGCACCACACACGACTTCTTCGGCACAGCGCCGCTGCGCTCGCTCGCGGTCGCGCCCGGCGAGACGGTGTCGTTCCGAATCGGGGTGACGCACTTCGGCCCGAATGGGTCAAACACAGGCTGCACCACCGCCGATGGCCTCCAGGTGATCCCACCGAACGACACGTCGACACTGCGCGTCACGATCGGCAATGGCGGGGAGTACGAGTGTCAGTCCGCGAGCCTGAGCCCCGTGCAGCCCGGCACCTCGGCCTACCCCTGAGCCACGAAGCGGACCACTCCATCCTCCTCGGTCTCGTCTGCGAGACCGTCGCGGACCAGCAGGTCCATGTGGCCGAGCACTTCGGAGATCGTCAGGAATGCCTGGGTGACGGCGACGTTGCCCCACATTTCGAGCGCCAGCTCGTACGCGCTCATCGGACCATCTGACAGCAGCTGCAGCAACTTGCGCGCGCGGCGCTCGTGCATCCGCAGGCGCTCGTGGATCAGCGCGCGGTGGTCGCCGATCGGGTCGCCGTGTCCCGGGAGGACGAGGTCGGCCGCCAGCTCGCGCGTGGCGCGCATCGAATCCATGTAGGTGATCAGCGGGTGTGCGTGATCGCGCGCTATCAGCGCGTTCGAGGAGATGTGTGGCAGCAGATGGTCGCCGCCAATCAGGATGCGCCGCCGCTCGTCTAAGAACACGGTGTCTGATGGACTGTGCCCGGGGCGGTGCAAGACGAGCAGCTCGCGGTCCCGGAAAGAAAGCCGGTCGCCGTCGCGCAGCTCTTGCGTGACGGTGCCACCCGAGCCGAACGCTCTGAACGCCGCCCCCACCGCTCCGAGCACTGTTGCCAGCTCGGCAGGGATTCCGTGGCGGCGCATCACCCCTTGTGCGAAGTCGTCGTCCTCGGTCGCGCTGCGCTTGAAATCGGCGAGGTAGGGCCCGAGCGAGTGAAACGCCGCGATCTCTGCGCCCGAGCGGCGCGCGAGGATCTCGAGCAGGCCGACGTGGTCCATGTGCTGGTGGGTGACAACGATCAGCTCGATGTCCTCCACCGCACGGCCATGGGCTGCAAGCGCCTGCTCGAGCTCGTCGAGCGATTTCCCGGAGTTCGGGCCGGTATCGATCAGCGTCAGGGGCTCGTCCTCGATCAGGTAGCAGTTCACGCGCCCGACCAGGAACGGGGTGGGAATCGGAAGCCGATGGATGCCTGCGCGCTGGGCAGTCTCGCTCAAGAGCGGATCACGGCGAGCACCTCGTCGCGGCGGCGCTCCATGTCCTCCCGCGAGCGCAGCGACTCCAGGCACAGCCGCAGCAGCGGCTCGGTGTTCGACGGGCGGACGTTGAAATGCCAGTCCTCATAGTCGACCGACAGGCCGTCGAGCCGCAGCTGGGAGGCGTCGGAATGGAGCTCGGCCAGCTCTTCGATCTTCGCCTGCTGGTCGACGACCTCTGAGTTGATCTCGCCCGAGACGAAGTAGCGCGACCGGTAGGGCTCAAGCAGATCGGACATGCGGGCGTCCTGGGTGGAGAGCAGCTCGAGGATCAACAGCGCCGGAAGCGTTCCCGAATCGGCGCAGTAGAAGTCGCGGAAGTAGTAGTGACCCGAGACCTCGCCGCCGAAGACGCTCTCGGGGACCTCTCGCATACGGGTCTTGAAGAACGCGTGCCCGACGCGGTTGATCAGAGCCTTCCCACCCGCCCGCTGCACGGTGTCGGGGACGGCGCGGCTGGCGCGGACGTCGTAGAGGATCGTCGCGCCGGGGCGTTTGCGCAGCATCGAGTCGGCGAGCAATGCGGTGAGGAAGTCGCCGTCGACGAACGCGCCGTTGTCGTCGATGAAGAAGCAGCGATCCGCGTCGCCGTCCCACGCGATCCCCAGATCCGCGTGCCGCCGAGCGACCTCGGCCATGATGAACTCGCGATTCTCGGGCAGCAGCGGGTTCGGCTCGTGGTCGGGGAAGTTGCCGTCGGGCTCCCAATAGCACTCGATCACGTCGAGCCTGAGCCGCTCGAGCAGGGGTCCGATCATCGGGCCGGCCATCCCGTTGCCGCCGTCGACGACGACGCGCAGCGGCTTGACCGAGTCCGGTTCGATGAAGCCGAGCGCCGCGCGGTGGAACTCGTCATAGAGCGAAACCTCCTCGACAGCGCCACCGCCGGGCTCTTCGCCGAGGCCGTCCTCGATCGCGGAGCGCACCTGGTCGATGCCAGCGTCTCCGGAGAGCGCGATCGCCCCGCGCTTGACGAGCTTGGCGCCCGTGTAGCGCTTGGGATTGTGCGAGGCGGTGCACATCAGGCCGCCGTCGAGATCGCGCGAGCCGACCAGGTAATAGAGAATCTCGGTCGCGACCTGACCGGCGTCCAGGACCGTCGCGCCCTCGGCGCACATCCCCTCGCGGTAGGCGATCGCGAGCTCCGGCGCTGTGAGCCTCATGTCCCGGCCTAGCCCCAGCCGCAGGTCGGCGGGGGGTTTGCCCTCGAGCTCGCTGATGACCCGTGCAAACGCACGGCCGATCGCGTGAGCTCCGGTCGCGTCGATGTCCTCGCCGTACAGGCCGCGGACGTCGTAGGCCTTGAAGATCCCGGGATTTGCGATCGCGCCCATCGATCGGAGGCTATCTAGACTTGACCGACGTGTCCGGACACAGCAAATGGCATTCGATCAAGCACAAGAAAGCCGTCGTCGACGCGCGGCGCGGCCAGCAGTTCACCAAGCTGGCGCGAGCGATCACCGTCGCCGCCCGTGAAGGCGGCGGAGACGCGGACGGGAATCCGTCGCTGGCGCTCGCGATCCAGAAAGCTCGCGACGCCTCGATGCCCAAGGACAACATCGAGCGTGCGATCGCCAAGGGCACCGGTGCGGCCGCCGACGCCGAGCAGATCGAGACGGTCCTGTACGAGGGCTACGGCCCGGGCGGCGTCGCGCTGCTGATCGAGGCGCTGACCGACAACCGCAACCGCACGGGCGCCGACATCCGGCACGCCTTCTCCAAGCACGGCGGGAGTCTCGGCGAGCCTGGTTCGGTGTCCTACCTGTTCGACAAGCGGGGTGTGATCGTGATCGACGCGAGCCGCTACGACGAGGACGACCTGATCGCGGCGATCGACGCCGGAGCGGAGGACATCGCGCTTGACGAGGACGTTTTCGAGGTGATCACCGACCCAGGGGATCTGCCACAGGTGCGCGCCGCACTCGAAGTCGCCGGTGTCGGGATGGACAGCGCCGACGTCTCTCAGCGACCCAAGTCGCGGGTGCCGGTGGACGAGGCCGATGCGGGCAAGCTGATGAAGCTCATCGACGCGCTCGAAGAGCTGGACGACGTGTCCTCGGTAGACGCGAACTTCGACGTCGAGGCAGGGGTCCTCGAGCGGATCGCGTCTTAGTGGTCGGCGCCGTGGATGCGGTGGCGACCACAAGCTCGCTACCCTGCCACGCTCCCCAT
>Ga0209577_10004402_pt1 | contig 13262 bp, 9 predicted proteins | sample GraSoiAngelo_109_FD_185874 | JGI IMG/M metagenome (GOLD analysis project Ga0209577, IMG submission 185874) | Grasslands soil microbial communities from the Angelo Coastal Reserve, California, USA - 14_0903_12_20cm (SPAdes) (version 2) | ecosystem: Environmental > Terrestrial > Soil > Grasslands ... | reverse complement strand
CTGGTGCCCGTTTGGCCCGGAGCGAACTGGCTAGAGCGCGAAATTTTCGATCTGTTCGGGATTCGCTTTAACGGACATCCCGATTTACGGCGAATCCTGCTTCCCGAAGATTGGGAAGGCTATCCGCTCCGCAGAGATTTTCCTGTTCCAGGCTTCCGCGATGTGCCCGACACAGGAGACGTCTTCAAGAAGAGCCGCATTTTATGACAACCGTTGAAACCGTAACCGGCACAGAAAAAACCATGGTCCTCAACATGGGACCGCAGCACCCTTCCACGCACGGCGTGCTACGCATTGTGCTGGAGCTCGATGGCGAAACGGTGGTGAAGGCGGTTCCCGACCTCGGTTATCTGCACACGGGCATCGAAAAATCCTGCGAAGACAAGACTTATTCGCAAGTCATCACGCTCACCGACCGCATGGATTACCTGAATCCGCTGGGCAATAACCTGGCGTATTGCCTGGCGGTCGAAAAGCTGCTGGGCCTGGAAGTGCCGAGGCGTGCGCAATACATCCGCGTGATGATGGTCGAGCTGCAGAGGATTTCCTCGCACCTGGTGTGGTTGGGAACGCACGCCATCGACTTGGGCGCGATGTCCGTATTCCTCTATTGCTTCCGCGAACGGGAAGAAATTCTGAAAATTTTCGAAATGTTCTCGGGCCAGCGCATGATGACTAGCTACATTCGCATCGGCGGAATGGCGCTGGATCCGCCCCCGGGCTGGCGGCAGGCAGTGCAAAAAGTCTTGGATATGATGCCTAGCCGCGTGGATGAGTACGAGGAGCTGCTCACGCAAAATCCCATTTGGATCCGCCGCACCAAGGACATTGGCTATATTTCGCCGGAAGACGCTATCGCTTTGAGCATGACCGGCCCGACGCTGCGCGCTGCAGGCGTGCCGTACGACAACCGCAAAGTTTTCCCGTACTCGAGCTATGAGGAATTCAAGTTTGACGTGCCCACCCGCACGGAATCGGATTGCTATGCGCGGTATCTGGTGCGGGTGGCGGAGATACGCGAAAGCCTGAAAATCGTCAAACAGGCCATGGAAAAAATCACCGACGAAGGGCCTATCAATGCCGAAGCGCCAGGCATCATCCCGCCACAACGCGAAAAAATGAAGACGGAGATGGAAGCGCTCATCTACCACTTCAAAATTTTCACCGAAGGATTTTCACCGCCGCCGGGAGAAGCGTTTGTTGCCGTGGAATCGCCACGCGGAGAGCTGGGCTGCTTCGTCGCCAGCGACGGCTCGCCAAAGCCGCTTCGCGTGCATTTCCGAGCTCCGTCGTTCATCAATTTGCAGGCGCTGCCCAAACTTGTCCAAGGGCAATTAATCGCGGACGTGATCGCCTGCATCGGGACAATCGACATCGTGCTCGGAGAAGTCGACCGGTAGCCATGCAACTTTCCCCCAAACTTTCGGCCAAATTTGAGAAGCTGCAAACCAGCTATCCGCAGAAGCGCAGCGCCCTGATCCCCATGTTGATGTACGCGCAGGACGAAATCGGCCACATCAGCGACGAAATGATCGCCGAAATTGCGCGCCGGCTGGACCTCAACAACGTACAGGTCGAGGAAACGCTGGCCTATTATTCGATGCTGCACCGCAAGCCCATGGGCAAGCATCATGTGCAAATCTGCACGAACGTGGCGTGCATGCTGAAGGGCGGCTACGAAATCCTCGAGCGCGCGAAGAAACGCTTGGAGATTGGCCACAAGGAGACCACGCAGGACGGCGTATTTTCTCTTGAAGAAGTCGAGTGCATTGGTGCGTGCACCGGCGCGCCCGCCATGCAAGTGAATTACGACTTCTACGAAAATCTGACACCGCTGAAATTCGACCGTATTATCGAGGAGTTGGACAACGGAAAGCGCCCCGAGCCTGAGCCCGTGACTTCCGGCGCGCTGCATGACCGCAACGTCCTCGAGACGCCGCTCATCAGCCGCCACTGGGGCATGAAGGATTCACACAAGCTGGAGGTCTCCGTGATGCAGGGCGGCTACAAAGCGCTCGAAAAAGCGCTGAAGGAAATGACGCCGGACTCCATCATCGAAGAGGTGAAGAAATCCAATCTGCGCGGGCGCGGCGGAGCGGGCTTCCCCACCGGAATGAAATGGTCGTTCGTGCCGAAAGATTCCCCGAAGGCGAGATACGTAATTTGCAACGCCGATGAGAGTGAGCCGGGAACTTGCAAAGACCGGCCGCTGATGGAAATGGATCCGCACCAGTTGATCGAAGGCATGGTGATCGCCGGCCGCGCCATCAATTCGCACCAAGGATTCATTTATATTCGCGGGGAATACCGCTACGTGCTGAACATCGTGGACGCCGCTATCGCCGAAGCCTATAACGCAGGCTGCCTCGGAAAGAATATTCTGGGCACGGGATTTGATTTTGATTTGCTGATTCACACTGGCGCTGGCGCGTATGAATGTGGCGAAGAGTCAGCGCTGATGGAATCGCTCGAAGGCAAACGCGGCTACCCGCGCATCAAGCCCCCATTTCCCGCCGTTGTTGGGCTGTACGGCTGTCCGACAATTATCAATAACGTGGAGACCCTCAGCGCGGTCCCCTCCATCATCCGCGAAGGCGGCGAAGCTTACGCCAACTGCGGCACACCGAAAAATGGCGGAACGCGCTTGCTTTGTGTCGCCGGGCACGTGCGAAAGCCTGGGATATACGAAATCCCCCTCGGGATGAACATGAAGAAGTTCATTTACGAAGTGGCCGGCGGAGTCCCGGACGGAAAAAAACTGAAAGCCGTGATTCCCGGAGGCAGCTCCTGCCCGCTGCTGACCGCGGACGAAATTGACATCCCCATGGATTACGATTCGCTGGCCAAAGCCGGCTCGATGCTCGGCTCCGGCGGCATGGTGGTGATGGACGAAGACACCTGTATGGTGGACATGGCGCGGCGCATCATGCACTTTTACGCGCATGAATCGTGCGGGTGGTGCATCCCCTGCCGCGAAGGAACCTCCTGGCTGCGCAAAACGCTCGAGCGTTTTCACGCGGGGCTTGGGCGCGAGGAAGACATTGACCTCATTGCGGACCTCGCGAAAAACATGCTTGGCCGCACGTTCTGCCCGCTCGGCGACGCGGCCGCCATGCCGACCATCAGCATCATGAAAAAATGGCGCGGCGAGTTTGAGGATCATCTAAAAGGGCGTTGCGCTTACAAATCCGCGGGAGCGCTGGTTGGGGCAAGGTAAAGGCTTTCCGCAAAAGCTAGAAGAAAAAAATAAAGATCCATGCCAGACCTGAAACTCATCAAGCTGAAGATTAACGACCGCGAAGTGCAGGTGCCGCAAGGCACGCTGGTCATTGAAGCGACGCGGCGCATCGGGACGGAAGTGCCGTCGTTTTGCTACTACCCGGGGCTTTCGCTTCAGGCAGCGTGCCGCATGTGCCTGGTGGAAGTCGAGAAAGCGCCAAAGCTGCAAACCGCATGCACGCTGGTGGCCATCGACGGCATGGTTGTCCACACGGACACCGAGCAAGTCCGCCAGGCGCGCAAGTACATGCTCGAATTCCTGCTGACCAATCATCCACTAGACTGCCCCGTCTGCGACAAGGGCGGCGAATGCGAGCTGCAGGACATGGTATTCCGCTACGGCGCGGACTCCAGCCGCTTCGTGGAAGAAAAAATTCACCGGCCGGAAGAAAAATGGTCCGACCTGGTTTATTACGATGCTCCACGCTGCATCTTGTGCTTCCGCTGCGTTCGCGTCTGCGACGAAGGCATGGATGTGAAGGCGCTTGGTGTCGGCATGCGCGGCGCAAATAGCGTCATCATCCCGAACCGCGGCGATCACCTCGAATGCGAAGAATGCGGCATGTGCATCGACATTTGCCCCGTAGGCGCGCTGACCAGCGGCACCTATCGCTACAAAACCCGCCCGTGGGAAATGCAATACGTCCCGACCGTATGCGCGCACTGTTCGAATGGATGCAAGACCACGCTGAGCGTGCGCAACCACGAAATTTTGCGAGCCAACAACCGCGACCTGAGCGGCATCAACAAAGATTTTCTCTGCGTCAAAGGGCGCTTTGGCTTCGATTTTACGAACCATCCGGAGCGCACCCGCCAGCCGTTGCTGCGCAAAGGAGACAAACTACTCCCCGTTTCCTGGGAAGAAGCCGCGCAAGTTGCCGCAACCAAATTGAAAGCCGCGTATGATGCCGGTGGCAAGGACGCCATTGGCTTCATTGGTTCAAACCGAACTTCGAATGAAGAGAATTATCTCTTGCAGCGTTTTGCCCGCGCCACTTTTGATACCAACAACATCGATCATCATCGCACCGCGGATTACGCAGGGCTAGTCACCGCGTTGGGCGGGCAAGCCGCCGATTCCCTTCTCACCATGGAGCAGTTGTACGAATCGAAAGCTGTGCTGGTCATCGGCAACGACCCGACCAATCAGAATCCACTCGTGGCCTGGCAGATCCGCAGCGGAATCCGCCATTTCGGCACCAAGCTGTTTCTCATCAATTCGAACGAAATCAAGCTGAAGCGCCAAGCCAAGCAGTTCGTAAGAATCGCAGCCGGCCAGGAGCACGCCGTTTTGAAGTGGCTGGCGCGCGAAGAGGGCCAGCTCGCTCCGGAGCTTGTCGAACAGCTTGTCCAATTGAAAGCCGCTCTCGAAGCGGAGAGTGACGTGGCAATTGTCTTTGGCGCGGAAATCTCCGGAGCAGCCATGACAACGCTCGTGGCCTTCGGTTCGAAGCTCCCGGGCAAGACGCGCTACCTGGCGCTCGCCGATTATTCGAATTCGCGCGGCGCGGGCGACATGGGGCTGCTGCCGGACCGCTTGCCCGGCTACGCGCACGTGGACGACGCCAAAGCACGGGAAGCGTTCGAACAGCTCTGGGGATGCGTGCTTTCTTCAAAACCGGGACTAACCGCGCCGCAGATGGTCGAAGCCGCTCAGGCGGGAAAGTTGAAAGCGCTCTACGTTGTTGGCGCGAACCCGCTCGCCCATTTTGGCAAGCCCGGCGAGGGACGCGGCAAACTCGATTTGCTCATCGTGCAGGAAATGTTTTTGACCGAAACGGCCAAGGTCGCGGACGTCGTTCTTCCCGCGACTTCGGCTTACGAAAAGGACGGCACCGTCACGAACACTTCGGGCGAAATCCAGCTCCTTCGCAAGGCTGCGGAGGTGATGGGGCCGCGCAGCGATTTCGACCTGTTGCGCATTCTTTCCCATCAACTCGAAAAACAAGGACTCGGTAAAGCGTTTCATTACAAGACGCCCGGAGCCGTGTTCGAGGAAATTCGCAAGGCCGTGCCGGCCTACAACGTGCCCCTTGCCGGCTTGCTGACCGGCGGCGCCGAGGCCACGCGCGTGCAATTCGCCCGCAACGGCCACATGCCTTACGACGTCCCTGTAGGGCTGATTCGTTCCGCGAACGACACGCTTTTCACCAGCGGCACTCTGGGCCGCTGGTGCACCATGATGGAATCCTTGCCGGAGGCGCACACCTAGCCGTGCATTCTCTCTTCGCCACAAAGGACGATCTCTACATCACGCTTGCTAAAGTCTGCGTGCTCCTTTTCGTCGTGCTCACGGTGAACGCCTATCTTACTTGGTTCGAACGCAAAGTGGTGGCTCACATCCAATCGCGCTGGGGTCCGCATCGCGTCGGCCCGCACGGCTTGCTCCAGCCTTTGGCCGATGGCTTGAAGTTTTTTTTCAAAGAAGACCCGACGCCCGCGGGCGTGGACAAATTTGTGTACCACCTGGCGCCGCTTCTCGCATTGGCGCTGGCTCTCACCTCTATCGCTCTCATTCCGTTTGGGCCGGATCCCATTCGATGGCATGGACACGACATTTACCTGGGGATCGCGCCGCTCAATCTGAATGTCGGTATCCTTGCGTTGTTCGCCATCACCGCGCTGGGCGTGTATGGCGTTGCGCTCGCCGGCTGGTCCTCGAACAGCAAATATCCGCTGCTCGGCGGGCTGCGCAGCTCCGCGCAAATGATTAGCTACGAGTTAACGCTGACCATGTCCGTGGTGGGCGTCCTGCTGATGGCAGGCAGTTTTAACCTGCGCGATATCATCGACGCGCAGGCGCGCCATCCGGAGCGAGGTATTCTCGGCTGGAATGTCTGGCCGCAAATTCTCGGCTTCTTCTGCTTCTTCACCGCGGCGGTCGCGGAAACCAACCGCGTGCCCTTCGACTTGCCCGAAGCCGAGTCCGAACTCGTCGCCGGCTTCCACACCGAATACGCCAGCTTCAAATTCGCGATGTTCTTCATCGCCGAATACACCAGCATGATCACCGTCTCGTGTTTGTGCACCATCATGTTTTTCGGCGGCTGGCTTTCTCCCTTCCCCGCTTCCTGGACTTTCACGCATTATTTGCCCTCGGTCATCCTGATTCCCTCCGGTTTGTGGGTCATCATGGACGGCTTGCACTACGAAACGCTCTTCGGGCGGATCGTTTTGCCCGGCATCGGAACGGCCATAACGGCCCTGGGCCTGGCTCTTATCGTACTGCCCCACCAGTACAACGAGTTTATCCAGGCGCCGTTCTGGTTCCTTTCCAAGGTTTTGCTCTTCCTGTTCGTTTACGTATGGATGCGCGGGACGCTGCCACGTTTCCGCTATGATCAATTGATGGCGTTTGGCTGGAAACTGCTTTTGCCCGCTTCCATCGTGAACGTGATTCTCACCAGCTTCGTGATCCTGGCGAAGATGCAATGGGGTCACCCATGACGGCGCCTCTCCTTGTTTTTTTCCTTCTCGCTGCGCTCGCAGTGATCGGAGCTGTCAGCCTGATTTTGCAAAAGCATCCGATTCACAGCGCGCTTTCGCTGATCGTGGTGATGGTGGCGCTGGCCGGGCTTTATTTGTTGATGGGGGCGGAGTTCGTCGCCGCCGTGCAGATCATCGTCTACGGCGGCGCCATTATGGTGCTGTTTGTTTTCGTCATCATGCTTCTGAACGCCGGCGTGGAAGAGCACACCAGCCTTTCGAAACTGGCCGGCCCGCCCGGATTGCTGCTGGTGGTGGCGCTGGCGGCGTTCGTGGCGGCAACCATCGCGAAGTCCGGCGCAAGCGCGCAGGCCGCAGCGCAAACCGGAGCGCTCTCTTCCACCAAAGGCATTTCCGAAATGGTCTTCAAGGATTTTGTTTATCCGTTCGAGTTGACTTCGTTTTTGATTCTTGTGGCCATTCTCGGCGCAGTTGTTTTGGCGCAGCGGGAGAAAAGCTGAAATGGTCCCGACGAACTATTACGTCATCCTGAGCGCAATTTTGTTTGGCTTGGGCGTGTTCGCGTTCATTTTCAAACGCAACGTCATTACCATTTTCATGTCCATTGAGCTGATGCTCAACGCCGTGAACCTCGCTTTTGTGGCCTTTAGCCAGGCGCTCGGCAAACTGGACGGCCAAGTTTTTGTTTTGTTTGTGATCGTGGTCGCGGCGGCGGAAGCGGCCGTGGGACTGGGAATCATCATCTTGATTGCACGCAACCGGCAAACGCTCAATGTCGAGCGCGTGGATCTTCTCAAACTCTGATGCCTGCACATCCGATGCTCGAGTACTTGTGGATTGTTCCGCTCCTGCCGCTGCTCGGCTCGGCGATCAACGGGCTTTTCGGTGCGAACTGGCCCAATAAATACGTCACCGCGACGGCTATCAGCTCGACGGGACTTTCCTTCCTCTCGACCCTCGAAGCCGTCCGCGAATTTTTCGATTACTTTGGACAAAGTCATGAGCCGTTCCGCAAGGAGTTTTTCACCTGGATCACGGCGGGAGATTTCCGCGCTGGCTTCGACTTGCAAATGGACCAGCTCACCGTCGTCATGGTGCTGGTAGTAACTGGCGTCGGTTGGCTCATCCACATTTACGCTACCGGCTACATGGCGCATGAAGGCGGCTACTACCGCTTTTTCTCTTATCTGAATTTGTTCATGTTCTTCATGCTCATCCTGGTGCTGGCCGCGAATTACGCGCTGCTGTTTGTCGGCTGGGAAGGCGTTGGGCTGTCGAGCTACCTGCTCATCGGTTTCTACTTCCTGAGAGAATCCGCTTCGGATGCCGGCAAAAAAGCGTTCATTGTCAATCGCATTGGCGATTTTGGCTTCATGCTGGGCATGTTTTTGCTCTTCCGCGCGTTTGGCACATTGGATTTCACGCAGCTCTTCGCCAAAGCGGACTTGTGGCCCAAAGACGCGATGGGGCAGTTTGGCACGCTGACGATTGCATGTTTGCTGCTGTTCATGGGCGCGACGGGAAAATCCGCGCAGCTTCCGCTTTACGTCTGGCTTCCCGACGCCATGGAAGGCCCAACCCCTGTTAGCGCATTGATTCACGCCGCGACGATGGTGACCGCCGGTGTTTACGTCGTCGAGCGCTCGCACATTCTGTTCACGCACTCCCCGACGGCTATGCTCGTGGCCGCCATCGTGGGCTGCGCCACAGCATTTTTCGCAGCGACGATTGGCTTGGTGCAGACCGACATCAAGAAAGTTCTTGCGTATTCCACGGTCAGCCAGCTCGGCTACATGTTTCTCGCCTGCGGTGTGGGCGCATTCACCGCGGGCATGTTTCATTTGATGACCCACGCGTTTTTCAAGGCTCTGCTCTTCCTTGCCGCTGGCTCCGTTATTCACGCCATGGGCGGCGAGCAGGACATGAACAAAATGGGCGGCCTCGGCAAGAAGATTCGCTCTACCTACTGGACCATGCTGATGGCAACATTGGCTATCGCGGGCTTTCCTCCTTTCGCAGGGTTCTTCTCGAAGGACGCGATATTGTTCTCTGCTTTACAGAGTGCCGGCGGCGGCCGCATTCTTTACGGCTTGGGATTATTCACCGCGCTGCTCACCGCGTTTTACATGTTCCGGGTGATCTTCCTCACGTTCACCGGAAAGCCGCGGTACGACGAAAAGAAAGTTCACGTGCACGAATCGCCCTGGAGCATGCTCGGACCGCTGGTGGTGCTTGCGGTCCTCTCCCTGGTCGGCGGCTGGTTCGCATTGCCCACGTTTTTTCACGGGCCAGATTATTTCGCGAATTTCCTGACCCCGGTTTTCGGCGGCGCGCCGGAAGCGGCGGACGCTGGCGCCGAAGCCGCGGCGCATGCACTCGAACTGATTCTTGCCGGAGTGGCCTTTGGTACGGGATTGCTTGGTCTGGCGGTCGCGTATTGGTTGTACGTCAGCAACCCGCGTAAACCGGACGAACTGGCCAAGTCCATGAAGCCGACGTACACCATGTTGCTGAACAAATATTACGTTGACGAGCTGTACACAGCCGCAGTCGTGCGGCCACTGCTCTGGCTGTCGACCAACGTGTTCTGGAAGGGCGTCGATGTCACCGGAATCGATGGCACCGTGAACGGCATTGCTCACGGCACGACAGCCATTGGCGACAGCGTGCGTCATTCGCAATCCGGCAACACGCGGAGTTACGCCGTATGGGTCGTGGCCGGCGCGATTGTCGTGCTCGCCGTCATTTTCTTTTGGTCTGGCGCCAGCAAAACTGTTTTGGGGTTGGTGCGCTGATGCTCTCCGGCGGACACCTCCTTTCGGTGCTGATCTTCTTCCCTGCCGTCGGCGCGCTTGCGCTGCTGATGCTTCGGGGCGACGATCACAAGTTCATTCGCTCCACCGCCATGCTCGTCGCGGCTGCGGAATTTCTTTTTTCGCTGCTGCTCCTGCGCGGCAGTCCGGTGGGGTCTTCCGGATATCATCTCGAAGAATTCGCCAAATGGATTCCCGCGCCACCCATCCACTATCACCTTGGCGTCGACGGCATCAGCATGTTCCTCGTCCTGCTGACCACCTTCCTGACTCCGATTTCGGTCCTGGCTTCGTGGAACAGCATTCAGACCCGCGTGAAAGAATTTTTCGTGATGCTGCTACTGCTCGAAGTCGGCGTGGTGGGCGTTTTCTTCTCGCTCGACCTGTTCCTCTTCTTTCTTTTCTGGGAATTGATGCTGATTCCCATGGCGCTTCTGATTGGCATTTGGGGCCATGAGCGCCGCGTGTACGCTGCGGTGAAATTCGTTCTCTACACCATGGCCGGCTCGATTCTGATGCTGGTCGGCATCATCTGGCTCTACAACGCCACGGGCACGTTTGATTTGCCGACGATTCAACAAGCGCTGGCAAATGGACAACTCATTCTCGAGCCGCGCACGGAAATGCTGCTCTTCCTGGCGTTCTTTTTTGCGTTCGCCATCAAAGTGCCGCTCTTTCCGCTGCACACCTGGCTGCCCGACGCGCACGTGGAAGCGCCGACGGCCGGTTCGGTTATGCTCGCGGGCGTGCTGCTGAAGCTCGGCACGTACGGCATGATGCGCTTCTGCCTGCCGCTGTTTCCCGACGCTGCGCATCGCGCGGCGCGCTGGGTCGCCGTGCTGGCGATCATCGGAATTATTTATGGCGCGCTGGTTTCGATGGTGCAGCCGAATTTGAAAAAACTGGTTGCGTATTCTTCGGTCAGCCATCTTGGGTTCGTGGTGCTCGGCATTTTCGCGTTTCACAACATTTCCATGCAGGGCGCGGTGTACCAGATGCTGGCGCACGGAATCTCCACGGGCGCGCTTTTCTTGCTTGTCGGCATGCTCCACGACCGCCGGCACACGTTCGAAATCAGCGAATTTGGCGGACTTTCCACGCCCATGCCGAAGTTCGCGGCGTTTTTCCTATTCGTGGCGCTTTCCTCGCTGGGACTGCCTATGCTTAACGGCTTCGTTGGCGAATTTCTGATTCTGCTCGGCACCTATCAGCGGCACTGGGGCTGGGCCGCGTGGGCCGCGCTCGGCGTGATTCTCTCCGCGTGCTACCTGCTGTGGTCGTACCAGCGCGTGTTCTTTGGCGAAGCCACCGGTGAGAAAAACCGCACACTGCCCGACGCTTCGGTTCGCGAGCAATGGATTCTTGCGACCATGGCGGCGGTCACGCTGTGGATGGGCATCGGCTCGCCATTCATCACCCGGCGCACCGCGGCGGCCACGCAAACCGTGATGGATCAAATCGAACCGCAGCGCGCGTACGAAACAGCACTGCCAGCGGGCGTGAAACCGCAGGGCAAGAATGTTTCCACAAACGAGACGGCGCAAGCGAAGGGGGATTTTCCGGGCGGCGCGGCGACAATTTCCATCAAAAGGCTGGGCGTCCGTTAAATGTTGCCGCAAGCCATCGACGCGTATCGCGTACTGCCCGAATTGATCTGGTGTGGCTTCGGCGTGCTCGTGATGCTGCTGCAGCCGTTCGTGCGCGGCCGGCAATTGTTCACGTTCCTGGCGCTGCTCGGCTCGCTCGCGGGAACCGCTGCGGCGTTCGCCTCTTTCCTTCACGGCGGACCGGGCTTCTCCGGTCTGGTCCAGTCGGATTCGTTCACTTTCTTTTTCCGGCTGCTGGTGGGCAGCGTTTCGTTCCTCGTGGTGCTGGCAGCGGGGCCCTATCTCGATCGGGAAAGACTGCCGGTCGCGGAGTTTTATGCGTTGCTATTTTTCGCCACCGCGGGCATGGGCGTGCTGGCGTCCGCGCAGGAACTGCTCACCGGTTTCATCGGGCTGGAGATGAGCTCGATTTCGAGCTACATCCTTGCCGGCTACAGGCGCGATTCGTTGAAGTCCAGCGAATCGGCGATGAAATATTTTTTGCTGGGTTCGTTCGCTACAGCGTTTTTCCTTTATGGCATCGCACTGGTTTATGGCGCGACGGGCACGACGCGGCTCGACAAAATGACCGCAGCCGATGTGACGTCGACCGGCACGCTGTTGAAACTCGGCCTTGCGATGATTTTGATCGGGCTGGGCTTCAAGGTCGCCGCGGCACCATTCCAGGTGTGGACGCCAGACGTTTACGAAGGCGCGCCGACGCCAGTAACGGCGCTTTTTTCCGCGGGACCAAAGGCTGCTGCGTTCGCGCTGCTGTTGCGCATTTTTGCGACGGTGCCCGCGGCGACACAGTACTGGTTCTGGGCGTTCTGGGTGCTCGCCGCGCTGACCATGTTCGCGGGAAACCTTGGCGCGCTGGTGCAAACCAACATGAAGCGGCTGCTGGCGTACAGCTCGATTGCGCACGCGGGATACATCCTGGTCGCGTTTGCCGCGGTCACGTCCATGGCGCAAGCCGGATCGGCGGAGGCGGCGCCGGCTTATGCCGCGGTGCTGTTCTACCTCCTGAGCTACGCGCTGATGAAGCTGGGCGCCTTTACCGTCGTTTCGCAACTTGGCGGCTTCGGGGAGAAAAACCTGTCGCTCGACGATTACGCGGGACTGTCGCAGCGGCAGCCGTTTGTCGCGGCGATGCTGAGCATCTATCTGCTGTCGCTGCTCGGACTGCCGGTGACGGCGGGCTTCTTCGGCAAGTTCTACATTTTCAAGGCGGCGGTAAATTCGCATTTGATTTCGCTGGCCGTGCTCATGGCCATCAACAGCGTGATCGGCGCGTACTACTACCTGCGGGTGATTGTCGTGATGTACATGCGCGAACCGAGCGCGGAAGCGGCGGCGCCGGTTCCCTTCCCGCTCGGAGTGAATGCAGTTCTACTCATCACGTTTGTGGGAACGATTCTATTCGGCGTGTACCCGAATCCCGTCATCCATTTCGTCCTGCGGCCGAATCTGCTCGGGCACTAAGGCGCCAATCCCAACTTGAACGGGTGGGAAGCCAACCTCCAGTACATGCCTCTTCGGACGATCGGCCTCGTTGCGGATTTCGGAGGAAACTATGGAGCACTCCCGGGCAATTTAGGTAAGGAGAGCACGCACGTAAACACTTACCTGTTGGGCCCTCAAATCTGTTTTCCAGGGCGAATCTCGCCGTTCGTGCACGCTTTATTCGGCGGGGCCCATGAGTCTACTGGCAGCGGCGCGGGCAATCTCTACCTCTTCCCTGCGCATTCAAGCAACGCGTTTACTCTGGCACTAGGAGGCGGCGTTGACGTCAAAGCGCTCCAGTCTGTCGACGTCCGCCTGATTCAGGTTGAGTACCTGGGTTCAAGTTTTCCCCCGGCTTTCAGAACCAGGCGCGCTCATCGGCCGGTTTGGCATTTCACTTCTGATCGCTGGTGATCGCCGACTCGGAGGCGGAAGCTCCCGGGCCGTTTGCATTTTGCAGCGACAAGACAAGGGGACGGGCTGAAAGCCCGTCCCTTATATCCACGAAGGCGTTAGACTTTGAGGGCGATCATGGCAAGGGTGAAGAGCACCAGGGTCTCGACGAACACCAAGCCAAGGATCATGGCCGCGCGAATTGCACCGGCGGCTCCGGGGTTGCGCGCCATGCCTT
>Ga0209577_10004401_pt1 | contig 13265 bp, 12 predicted proteins | sample GraSoiAngelo_109_FD_185874 | JGI IMG/M metagenome (GOLD analysis project Ga0209577, IMG submission 185874) | Grasslands soil microbial communities from the Angelo Coastal Reserve, California, USA - 14_0903_12_20cm (SPAdes) (version 2) | ecosystem: Environmental > Terrestrial > Soil > Grasslands... | reverse complement strand
CGGCTACAACCATTGCGGGATCGACTATTCCTTCGATCGGGGTCAGCACTGGGGAGACCAGCTTCCGCCCTTCTACCAATACATCCTGAACGATGGGCACACGGCCGACGCCGCGAGCGACCCGATGGTCGTGTTCGACTCCCGGAGCAACGCCTATTTCGGCTGCGTCGTGTTTGACGTCATCGCGGCGGCCAATGGGATCGTGATCACCAAGTCCAACGCCGCGTTCGGGGGCACGGTCTTCCACACCCCGGCCCCCGGACCCACCCAGAGCCTCTCGAACAATCCCCCCGGCGTCGTGGCCAACGACAACGACCCTGCGATCTTCAACGACAAGCCGTTCATGGCCGCGGACGCCAATCCGGGCAGCCCCAAACGGGATAACGTCTACGTGACCTGGACGCGCTTCCGGTCGTCGCCCGACGGCCTCACGACCTTCGAGAGCCCCATTTACTTCGCCCAGTCCACGAACGGCGGGGCGACGTTTTCTCCGGGCGTGGAGATCAGCGGGACCAGCGATGCCTGCGTCCTCGGCAACCTCTTCGATCTCGCGGAAGCCGCCAACGAGTGCAACTTTGACCAGGGCTCCTGGCCGGTCGCCGGTCCGGATGGCACCCTCTACGTCTTCTTCAACAACAACAACACGCCGACGCTCGTCGCCCAGCAGATGATGGTGAAGTGCCTGGGGACCGCCGACTGCACGAAGTCGGCCAACTGGGTCGGACCCTTCAAGATCGCCGACGACTTCGACACCCAGCCCTTCTCCGCGCCGATCGCGGGCTGCGGCGCCGACCGGCAGTGCCTGCCGCCCAACGGCTACCGGTTGAACGACTACGGCGCGGGCGCCATCGACCCGACCGGCGAGGACGGAGGGCGGCTGTACTTCTCCTGGTCCGACTTCCGCAACGCCGGGCCGTGCGCGACAGACAGCGACGGCTTCCCCGTCGAGCCGTGCGCCGACCACAACAACGACGTGTTCATCGCGTCCTCGAACGACGGCGGGCAGACCTGGTCTTCGCCCAGGCTGGTGAGCAACGACGATGAGAGCGGAGCGGCCCAGTGGCAGTCTTGGATGGCCGTGGGGCCCGACGGGACCGTCTACGTCGCCTATTACGACCGCCAGTTCGGCTGCGAGTCGACAGGGTGCAACGACATCACCCTGGCCGTATCCACCAACCGCGGGCGCTCCTTCAGGCACTTCCGCCTCACGACCGCGTCCATGCCCAACCTGACGGACGCCAACAACCCCATGGAGTCAGGCTTCCTCGGGGACCACATCGGCGTTGCCGCCAATGCGTCCGGCGCATATGTCGTGTGGGCCGACACCCGGCCGCGCGCAGGGACGGTGCCGGAGGAGGACGTCTACTACGTGTTCTTCCCCCGCAGCACCGTGGGCAAGCCCAGGGACGACTAGGCACGTTCCTCACCGCGGGCTTCGGGCCGGGACCGGCCCGAAGCCCGCGCCCGTTTCCCCCCGGAGCCCTGGGGGCCCGACCGATCCCGAAGGAAACCCCCGCCGATCGTCGTATCCTCTCCGAAAACACAGGCGGTGCCTTGATGTGGACTCGGTGCTGGCCCTGACGATGCTGTCGCCCCCGGGCCTCGCCGGGCGCGCCGCATGGGCGGCGCAGAGCCGGCCGGTCAAGGTGGGACTGGCCGTCGGCATCACCGGGGACATCTCGGTCTACGGCGAGCCGATCCGCAACGGCTTCCTCCTCGCGTTCAAGCAGATCAATGAGCGGGGAGCCGTGCGGATCGACCCGATCCTCGAGGACACCGGGGGCGGCCGCGACGGGGCGATCAATGTCTTCCAGAAGTTCATCCAGCGCGACCAGGTCGCGGCGATCCTCGGCCCGGTCTTGAGTTCTCAGGCGTTCGGCGCCGACCCGCTGGCCGTCCAGGCGGGGGTCCCGGTCGTCGGCGTCAGCAACACCGCGAAGGGGATCCCGGAGATCGGCGCCACCGTCTTCCGGGTGTCCGCCCCGGAGGTCCTGCAGATCCCCAAGTCCGTGGCCGTCGCCAAGCAGGTGCTCAATCTCCAGCGGGTGGCGGTCCTGTACGACAATGCCGACGACTTCACGGTGTCTGGCTACCGGACGTTCGCCGACGAACTGCAGAAGAACGGGATTCAGGTCGCCGACACCATCACCTTCGCCCGCGGGGACAGCGACTTCTCGGCGCAGCTGACCAAGGCGAAAGCGGCGGGGCCGCAGGCGATCGTCGTCAGCGCGCTGGCGCGCGAGGGCACCCTGCTGCTGATCCAGGCGCGGAACCTGGGGATCACGGTCCCCTTCATCGGCGGGAACGGGTTCAACGACACCAACATCATCACCCGCGCGGGGGCGGCCGCCGAGGGGTTGATCGTCGGGACCGCGTGGGTGCCCAGCGCGCCCACGGCCGTGAACCTCAGATTTTACGACTCCTACCGGGACCAGTACAAGAAGGAGCCCAATCAGTTCGCCGCCCAGGCCTACGCGGGCGCCCAGGTCGTGGCCGAGGCGGTCCGGCGGGCCGGCCTCACGGGCGCCGAAGACATCGGCACCCAGCGCAGCAAGATCGCCGAGGCGCTCACGACGATCAAAAGCTTCGAGACCCCCCTCGGCAGGATCGGGTTCACCGCGACGCGCGACGTGGACCAGCCGCGCACGTACGTCGCCGTCGTTCGGCCGGTTCATTGAACTGAACCCGCCGAAGTAGGCGCGCGGCGCAGAGGGTGGGACCCTCCGCGCCGCGCCCCGCGACATGACCGTCTTCCTGCAGCAGCTCATCAACGGCATCTCCCTGGGGTCGGTCTACGCGCTCTTCGCGCTCGGCTTCACGCTGATCTTCGGCGTGCTGGAGATCATCAACCTGGCGCACGCCGCGATCCTGGCCGTGGGCGCGCTGCTCGCGTACACGCTCTTCACGTCCCTCGGCGCGGGCCTCGTCATCGCGCTGCTCGGCGCCTCCATCGGCACCGGAGTGCTCGGCATCGTCATTGATGTCGTGGCCTTCCGGCCGCTGCGGGCCCGGCGGGCGGGGCGCCTGGCGTCCCTGATCACCTCCATCGGCGTCGCGCTGATCCTCGTCAACCTGGCGCAGATCCTCTGGGGGTCCGAGCCGCTGAGCTACCCGCCCGGGACCGTGCCGCTGCGGTTCTTCACGGGCGGCGGCCTCACCGTGAGCCTCCTACAAATCCTCGTGCTGGCGATCACGATCCTCCTGCTGATCGGCCTCCGCTTCCTCCTGATCCGCACCAAGGTGGGAGTCGCGATGCGCGCGGTCGCCGAGAGCCCGGCGACGGCGACCCTCCTCGGGATTCCCTTCGACCGGGTCGTGGTGTTCACGTTCTTCCTCAGCTCCGCGCTGGGCGGCGTCGCGGGAGTGCTGATCGGCATGCTGCTGCAGGGAAGCGTCTCCCCGTTCATGGGCAACGCCTACGGGCTCAAGGGGCTCGCGGCGATCATCCTCGGCGGCATGGGGGACATCGGCGGCGCCGTGCTCGGGGGCCTGGTCATGGGGATCGGCGAAATCATGATCGTCCAATACCTGAACAGCAGCTACCGGGATGGGGTGGCCTTCGGGCTGCTGTTCCTCGTGCTCATCGTCCGGCCGACAGGCCTGCTCGGTCAGCAGCGCAGCCGGGAGGCCTGATGGCGGCCGGGGCCCGGGCGGGCGCCGGGATGGTGAGATGACGCCGCTCTTGTCCTTCTACAACGCCTACAGCACGCTGATCCTGTTCTCCGGGGTCGCGGCGCTGCTCGCCCTCTCCATCTATGTGACGCTGATGGCGGGCCAGCTCTCCCTGGGCAACGCCGCGCTCGCCGCCATCGGCGGGTACGCGGCCGCGATTCTCACGCGCGACTTCCACGCCCCGCTCTGGGCCGCCCTGCTCAGCGGCGCCGGGCTCGCGACCGCCGTCGCGACGATCATCGGCATCCCGTCCCTCCGGCTGCGCGGGGTCTACCTGGCCATCGCGACGCTGGCCTTCGGCGAAGTCGTCCGCGTCATTGCCCTCAACCTCACGATCACCGGCGGGGCGCTGGGCCTCGTGGGGATCCCTCCGCTCGTGACGTTCTGGCACGTCTACGGCATCCTGGCGCTCGCGGCGTTTTTCTTCTACCGTCTCGAGCGCTCGCGGACGGGACGGGCGTTCGCCGCGATCCGGGAAGACGAAACGGCGGCTCAGGCGATGGGGATCCGCGTCACCTACTACAAGGTGCTGGCCTTCGCGATCGCCGGGTTCCTCGCCGGGCTGTCGGGCGGGCTCTCGGTGCACTTCACCTACATCATCAACCCGTCGCAGGCGAGCTTCTCCGAGGCGGTCAACATCCTCACCTACGCGATCTTCGGGGGCACCGCCACCTTCCTCGGACCGATCGTCGGCGGCATCGTCTTGACGGTCCTCCCGGAATCGCTCCGATTCCTCCGCGAGTACCGGCTGCTCATGAACGGCGCCACCCTGGTGCTGGTGACGATCTATCTTCCTCACGGCGTCCTGAGCCCGCGGCTCTGGAGGGGGCGGCATGCTCGAGTGTGACCACGTCTCGGTCGCGTTCGGGGGGCTCGTGGCGGTCGACGATGTGTCGTTCGCGGTGGCCGAGGGGGAAATCGTTGGGCTCATCGGGCCCAACGGCGCGGGGAAGACCACGCTGTTCAACGTCATCACCGGCTTCCTGCGCGCCACGACGGGCCGGGTGCGGTTTCGCGGAGACGCCATCGGCGGCGAGCGGCCCGACCGCATCACCGCCCGGGGGATCGCGCGGACCTTCCAGAACATCCGCCTGTTCCGGGAGATGTCCGTCCTCGAGAACGTCGTCATCGGCCGGCACATCCGCACGCGCGCGACCCTGCTGGAGGCGGTGCTGGCCGCGCCCGCCCACCGGAGGGAGGAGGCCCGGGTGCGGCTGCGGGCCCGCGAACTGCTCGACCTGGTCGGGCTCGGCCCGCGCGCGCACGAACCGGCCGGCTCGCTCCCGTACGGCGAGCAGCGCCGGCTGGAGATCGCGAGAGCGCTCGCCACCGAGCCGCGGCTCCTGCTCCTCGACGAGCCGGCCGCGGGGATGAACCCGGCGGAAACGCGGGCGCTCACGGCCCTCATCGGCTCGCTCCGCCGGGACGCCGGCCTGACCATCCTCCTGATCGAACACGACATGAAGGTGGTCATGGGCGTGTGCGATCGCATCGCCGTGCTCAACTTCGGCCGGAAGATCGCCGAGGGCACCCCGCTCGAGGTCCGGACGGACGCGGCGGTGGTGGAGGCGTACCTGGGGGGCCGGGCGGCGGGCGCGCCACCGAGGCGCCGGGTGGCCGCGGGCGCGGACGTGCTGGCGCTGGACGACGTCAGCGCCGGGTACGGGCCCGTGGACGTGCTCCACCGGGTGTCCCTGCGCGTGGGGGAGGGACAGATCGTCGCCCTGATCGGGGCGAACGGCGCCGGCAAGACGACCCTGCTGCGCACCGTCTCGGGCCTGGTGCCCTCCCGCCGCGGCCGCATCCGCCTCCACGGGGCGTCCATCGAGCGGGCGCGCCCCGAGCGCATCGTCGGCCGCGGCGTCGCGCATGTCCCCGAGGGACGGCAGGTGCTGGCCCGGATGACCGTCCTGGAGAACCTGCGCGCGGGCGCCTACGCGCGGAGGGATCGTGAGGTCGAGGACGACCTCGCCGCGATGCTCGAGCGCTTTCCGGTGCTCCGGGAGCGCCGGAGGCAGATCGCCGGCACGCTCTCGGGCGGCGAGCAGCAGATGCTGGCGATCGCGCGGGGGCTCATGTCCCGGCCCCGCCTGTTGATGCTCGACGAGCCGTCCCTCGGCCTGGCGCCGATGATCGTCGGACAGATCTTCGGGATTATCCAGGAGCTCAACGCCCGGGGCGTCCCGATCCTCCTGGTCGAGCAGAACGCCCACCTCGCCCTGGAGACGGCGGATTGGGCGTACGTCCTCGAGATGGGCCGGATGGTGAAGCAGGGCGAGGCCGATCGCCTGCTCGGGGACGCATCCGTGCGGCGGGCCTACCTCGGGTAGGGCGGACGTCCCCGCGGCCCGGCGGCGGAGCGGCGGCCTACTTCTTCCGAAACTGGCTCAGGATCTGGTCGGCCTGCTGCTGGGCGGCGGCCAGCGCCTGATCCGCCGTCTTCGCCCGCGTCAGCGCCGATTGCAAATTGTCCGAGAGCACCTTCTGGACCTGGGCGCTGTTGTGCGAGGAGAGTTCGGCCTGGGCGTACGGCAACTGGTCGCGCGCCACGAGCGCCTGCGGGAACTGGGCGGTGTAGTCCTGGTAGAGCCTGATGCTGAACGCCGTCCTGCGAACGGCGACGTAGCCGGACGCCGCGCTCCACCTGGCGGCCTGCTGCGGGGCCGTCATCCACTGGATGAACTCCCAGGCCGCGGTCTTGCGCTCGGCGGGGATGTTCTTGAAGATGTACAGGTCCCCGCCGCCCGTCGGCGTGCCGTACTGCGTGTCCGCGGGCATGAACGCCGTGCCAAACGGGAACCCGGCATTCTTCCTGACGAACGTCAGGCTTCCCGTCGAATGATAGATCATCGCGAACTTGCCGGCGACGAACTGGGTGGGGAGGGTGCCCCAATCCGTGACGTTGCCCGGCTCCACCTTCATGTCCTGCAGCCTGAGCCAGAAATTCAGAGCCCGGTGGGCCGGCGGGGTGTTGAAGAACACCTCGGTGCCGTCGTCGTTCGCCAGCCGCCTCGCCCCCGCCTCGGCGGCGAACCCCTGGAACAGCCAATAGGTGAAGCCCGTGGTCGGGATCCCGACTCCCCACCGGGTGACCTCGCCCGACGCGTCGCGCAGCGTCAGTTGCTGGGCGTCCCGCTCCAACTCGGCCCAGGTCTTCGGGGGCGCGTTGGGATCCAGCCCGGCGCGCTCGAACGCCTCCTTGTTGAAGTAGAGAATGATGGTGCTGCGCTGAAACGGGATGGAGTAGGTGGTCCGGCCGACCCGCGCGTTGAGCCAGAACGCCGCGAAAAAGTCCTGCCGGAAGCGCTCCCCACCCGACCGGTCGATGAACCCATCGAGGGGGATGATGGCATCCATGTCGAGCAGGGTGAACAGATCGGTGGAGAGCAGCACGGCCACATCGGGAGGGACGCCTCCGAGGACGGCGGCCTGGGTCTTGGCCATGGCCTCGTCGTAGCCGCCGGCGAAGACGGGGGTCACGTGGGTGCCGGGGTGGGCGTTGTTGAAGTCGGTCACCAGGCCGTCCATGACCTTGGCGAGCGCCCCCGCCACGCTGACGGGATAGAAGAACTTGAGCTCAAGGGCCGCGCCTGCCCGCCCGGCCGCCCACAGCGGGAGTGCGAGCACGAGCGCCGCCAGGACCGCGCACACGCGTCTTGCCTTCGCTCCACTCCTCATCACACCCATCCCCCCTCGGCCAACTTCAGGTGCCGTTCCCTTGGTTCCACTCCTCGCGTTGATTGGCCTTTACCGGGGGCCCGACAAGCACTCCTGCCGGGCTGTGGAGCAGGGAACGCGCCTTCTCGCGCTCAATTGTGGGAGCAGCCCCGCGTTCGGCCGCGGAGGGAGACCAGCGACCCAGCATGAGCGAAGACCGCCCCGGACGCGCCTCGAGCCCGAAAGCCTCCCGCTTCCTGGGACGCGGACGGTCCGCCGGGCAGCCCGGCAAGGCCGGCGGGCGGCAGCCCCTCGGGGTGGCCCACCGGGGGGCGTCCAAGGAGTCGCCCGAAAATACCCTCGCCGCGTTTCGCCTCGCGCTCCGCCTCGGCGCGGAGGCGGTGGAGTGTGATGCCCGCCGCACCCGGGACGGACACGTCGTCGTGATCCACGACCACGCGCTGGACCGCACGACGGACGGCCGCGGGCCGGTCGAGTCGCACACGCTCTCCGAGATCCGCGGGCTGGACGCCGGCCGGTGGTTCGGGCCTCAGTTTGCCGGCGAGCGGATTCCCCTCCTGGCGGAAGTCCTGGAGGCCGTGCGCGGGAACGCGCTCGTCAAACTGGAGATCAAGAACGATCCGGTCCCCTACGACGGCATCGAGCGGCAGATCGTCGACATCGTCCGCGGCCTGGGAATGGAGGACGAGGTCTTCGTGATGTCCTTCGATCACGAGTGCGTCCGGACCGTCCACGCCCTGGCCCCGCGCCTGGCCACGGGGATCCTCTACTCGGGCCGGCTGGTGGACGCGCCCCACGCGGCGCAGGCTGCCGGGGCCGACGCGCTGTGCGTCCACCGCGGCTACGTCTCCCCCCGGGACGTCGACCGCGCTCACGCCGCGGGGCTCGGCTTCTTCGTCTGGACCGTCGACGACGAGGAGACGCTCCGGCGCTGCGTCGCCTGGGAGGTCGACGGGGTCACCTCCAACGACACCCGGTTGATGCTGCGCGTCCTGGTGGGGCCGCGTTTCGGGACGTAACCGGGCCCCGGCCGCGTGAGGCGGGAGGCGAAGCGTGGACGCGCTGAAGGCACGGATCCGTCGCGACGGGCGCAATCTCGGCCACGGCATTCTCAAGGTCGACGGGTTTCTCAACCATCAGATCGATCCGGCGCTGATGAACGAGTGCGGCCGGGAGCTGGCCCGCCGCTTCGCGCCGGCGAGGGCCACCAAGGTGCTCACTGCGGAGATTTCGGGCATCGCCCCGGCGCTGAGCACGGCGCAGCACATCGGCGTCCCCGTCGTCTACGCGCGGAAGGACCGGCCGATCACCATGCCCGACCAGGTGCTGCTCACCGTCGCCCCGTCGCACACCAAAGGGCGCACGGTCGAACTGATCGTCTCGCCCGAGTACCTGGCGGCGGGCGAGCGGGTGCTGATCATCGACGATTTCCTCGCCACCGGCCAGACGATCCTCGGCCTCGCCCGTCTCGCCAAAGCCGCGGGCGCGACGGTCATCGGCATCGGCGTGGTGATCGAGAAGGCTTTCGAAGGCGGGCGCGCCGCCCTCCGGCCCCTGGGAGTGCCGATCGAAGCCCTGGCCATTATCACCGAGATGCGCGGGGAGGAGATCATCCTGGCCTAGGGGGGCGGCACTCGTCCCGGTCTCGCCCGAAGGGAGGCGTGGACTAGATCAGTCCTCTTTGACATTTTATAAGCCAAAGCTTATAATTATTACATCGTGGCTGTGTCCAAAGCCGTGCGCTTGCGGGAGTTCTACCAGCGGCTTCGGACACTCCCTGCGGCGGGCGGTTTTGAGGAAGCATGGACTCAAATCAGCAGGACACTTAACCAAGTGGAGGATGAGATGTCCGGCGTGCCTTACGATCCGTCGAAATGGCAGACGGACGGCCGGTTGTATCCGCCGCAGCGGGACAGCGAACGCGCCTTCAGCGGACATCCGAAAGTACGGAGATTCCGAAGCCTGAAACACAACACTCTGATCGGCGAGAACGGATCAATCGAAATCAGAACTCTCAAGAACCAGATCGTGTTCTCGAAAGCGGGGGCGGATGGCAAGGAGGCAATGGAGCAATGAGTCAGATCGAGACTGTCAAACAGAAACTTCGGGCGCGTCTCCCTGGTGTGTCAGCGGTCATAGATGAGCCTCTGAGACCAGATGGCCCGTGGATGCTGGACGTTGCGCTTGATAATCGCGCTGTCAACATCGAATGGCGCCCACACCGCGGCTTCGGGATTTCTTCCCAGGAGCCACATCGAGAAGGCTACTACGGCGAAGGGCCTGATGAGATCCTCTCGACCGTGGACGAAACTGTGGGACGAGTGGTTGAGCTAATCAAGTCAGGAGCGAGCACAGCGGCTCCATCGGAATTGACATTTGGAGAACTACGCGAGCGACTCAGTCTCTCGCAAGCACAGCTGGCTCGGCGACTCAGGGTCTCACAGGCTGCAATATCTGAGCTTGAGAAGAACCTCGTGAGGTCACAGTTGCAAACGGTGAGAAAGGCAGTGAAAGCGCTTGGTGCCGAGTTAGAGATCCGGGCGGTTCTGCCGAACGCGCGGGCCTTTACACTTAAGCTCTCGGAAGACGGCGCTACCAGATTTCGTCGTGGTGTTCGGTCTCGTAAGCGCCGATCCACAAAGCGTCGTTAGACATGAGGCTGGCCCCGCGAGCCGAACCAGCGGCGGTAGCGACCAACGAAGGAGCCGTGGAGAACACCTCCACGGCTCCCCCGCGCAGCGGTTCGCGGTACTCGGAACGTTACTTACTTGGATGACTCTTATCCCACTTCAGAGCCTCCATCAAATCTTCCCGCGCCTGCCGCAGATCGGCGATGGCCTTCACCCGATAACCGCCGTAATCGCGCTGGTCATGCTGCAGCTCGTCGATGGCCCGCTCCAGCATCTGGTGCACGCGCCTGATGTTCCGCGCGCTGCCGTATTCGCCCCGCGTCGGGGGCTTCTGCCCCGGAGGCATCTGATTCGGGGTCGTGGTCTGAGCAAGCGCAACACCAGATGCGGCGAGCGTCGCGGCGATCCCCGCGATTGTGGCGAGAAACTCCTTGCGTCTCATTGCGATCGACCTCCCTTGACCCGCTATTCGTGCTACGAGCAGGTGACCGAGTCTCGGTACAAGGAGCGAACGGGGAGCGCGAAGAGTTCCCGCATCAGTCCCCCGAAACGGACGCTTTCAGGGGCCGGGGAGACGGCACCCCCAGCTTCGGGCTTGGGCGGAAGGTCTCGAGGACCTTGGAGATCGCGGTGAAGTCTTTTTGGATGTGCTCTTGATCGTTGATGGTCGCCCCCCCGACGGCGAACCCTGTCTTGCCGATCGTAAAGAACGCCAGGACCCCATAGAAGGAAGGCGAGCCGCTCCCAAAGTCTGCCGTAAAGTACATGAAATATGCCTCGCGCCCGGCGATCTTCGCCTGACCCTCCTGGGTCAGCGTGAACCCGCTGGGCAGGTTGGGGGCAGCGCGGCGGCCGAACGCCTCGGGAGAGACGGGCGCCGGGAGGTCGAGCGCGGCCAGGGCGAGAAAGGGCGTCCGGCCGGTGTCATCGGGTCCGTTGACCGCCATTGCCGACAGCACGTAGTCGGCGAGCCGGCCCTTGCGCAGCCCGCCGAGGAACCCCTCGCTGAACGGGGAACTCCCAACGGTCCAGTCCGGAGGGACGCTGATGGTAAAGAGTCCCTTGGTGTCCTCGACCGCCCGCAGGGGGGCGTCGGCTGAAGCCCGGCCGATCGAACCCGCACCCAGGAGCACGACACAGAGGGTCCCGAGCACCTGCCGCCACCTCGTTGCCCGCATGGAGTGTCCCCTTTTTGCTGACCCGACCCGCGGGGCAGCACCCATGTAATGCCCTGGAGCGCTTTCCGGCACGACATGGCGGGAGGAGGCCGAGCGCCTGGGGCGCCGTCTTGGCGCCGGCCCGGCCGGCTCTACCGATCGAGGCGCGGGTCCAGCGCGTCCCGGAGGCCGTCTCCCAGGAAGTTGAAGCCCAGCACGGTGACAAAGATGGCCGCGATCGGGAACAGCGCAATATGGGGGGCGATGTCCAGGAAGTCTTTGGCGGCAAAGACCATCGCCCCCCACTCGGGAACGGGAGGCTGGGCGCCGAGCCCCAGGAACGAGAGGACCGACGCGGCGAGGATCGCGGACGCCAGACTCAAGGTCGTGGTCACGATGATCTCCGACGACGCGTTGGGCAGGATATGCCGCACGACGATACGGCTGTCGGCGGCCCCCACCGCCCGGCTGGCATCGACATACTCCTGCGCGCGGACCCGGAGCACCGCGCTGCGCGTGATGCGGACAAACGACGGAATCGTCGCGATGCCGACGGCGATCATGGCATTGGTCAGGCTCGGACCGAGTGCGCCGAGGATCGCGATGGCCAGCAGCAGCCCTGGGAACGCCAGCAGCACATCCACGGTCCGCATGATCGGGTTGTCGAGCCTGGGAAAGTAGCCGGCCAGCAGGCCGAGGGTCACCCCGCAGACAGACGCGATCCCCACGGAGATCACGCCGATGCGGAGCGAGATCCGGCTGCCGTAGACCACGCGGCTGAAGAGATCGCGGCCCAGGTTGTCGGTGCCGAAGACATGCTCCCGAGACGGCAGCGCCATCCGCTCCCGGATGTTGGGGCGGGCAGGGTCGTAGGCGGTGATGAACGGCGCCAGCAGCGCCGCCAGGACGACCAGGCTCAGGATGGCTCCGCCGATCCGGACCTGCCGGGACCGCCGCAGCCGGCGCCGGAGGGTCGGTGCCCGTCGTGCCGCGGGCGGAACGGGCAGGGAGCGCGACACCTTGCCCACGCCGGCGTCAGTCGAACCGGATGCGCGGATCGGCCATGCCGTACACGAGATCGACGAGCAGGTTGGTGAGGACGAACGTCACGGCCGCCAGCAGCACGGCGCCCTGCACGATCGGAAAGTCCCGGGCGAGGATGGCCTGCACAAGGAGGCGCCCCATGCCCGGGAGCGAGAAGATGCTCTCGGTCACCACGGCCCCGCTCAGCAGGAACCCGAACTGCAGCCCGATCACGGTGATCACCGGCAGCAGGGCGTTCCGGAAGGCGTGCCGCACCACCACGAGCACCTCCCGCACCCCCTTCGCCCGCGCGGTGCGCACGTAGTCCTGGGTGAGCACCTCCAACATCGACGAGCGGGTGAGCCGGGCCAGGAGCGCGATCGTGCCGCTGCTCACCGTCATCGCCGGCAGGGCGATGTGCCGCCACCCGTCGAGGGTGGTCAAGGGCGCGAAGCCTCCGATGGGGAACCACCGCAGTTTCACAGCAAAGACCCACAGGGCGATCAACCCCAGGGCGAACACGGGCATCGCCGAGCCGGTCAGAACCACGAAGATCGTCGCCAGGTCCAGCGGCGAGTTGCGGCGGTACGCGGCGAGGATGCCCAGCGGCACGGACACGGCCGTGGTCCAGAGGACCCCGACGACGGCCAGCGTGAGCGTGACCGGAAACGTCGTGATCAGCCGCTCCAGCACCGGCTCGCGCGACCGGATCGACCGCCCGAAGTCGCCGTGCAGGATTCGGCCGAGGTACTGGCCGTACTGCACGTACAGGGGCTGGTCGAGCCCCAGCGCCCGCTCCACCTCACGCACCACCTCCGGGGGAGCGTCCGGGCCCGCCACGACCAGGGCGGGGCTCCCCGGGGTGAGGTGGAGGATCAAAAACACCAGCATCGAGACGCCCAGGAGGACGGGGACCGCCCGGGAGATGCGCCTGAGAATATACGCGATCATGCCGGCGGGTCGGCTAGGGCTTCAACTCCAGATCCAGCATCTTGTAGAGGATGTTCGAGTGCATCTTCGGGATCACCAGACGGGGTGAGGCGATCACGACGCGCCGCTCGTGCACCAGCGGCACCCAGATGGCGTTCTCGACCACGAGCCTCTG
>Ga0209577_10004399_pt1 | contig 13268 bp, 10 predicted proteins | sample GraSoiAngelo_109_FD_185874 | JGI IMG/M metagenome (GOLD analysis project Ga0209577, IMG submission 185874) | Grasslands soil microbial communities from the Angelo Coastal Reserve, California, USA - 14_0903_12_20cm (SPAdes) (version 2) | ecosystem: Environmental > Terrestrial > Soil > Grasslands... | reverse complement strand
TCCGCCGGCACGTCCAGCCAGGCGTCCTCGAGACCGAGGACCTGGATTCCGGGAGGCAGGGCTGAGCGATCGATGGTGTTGTCCGGCCGCGTCGCGGCCAGCAGGCCTTCCAGCGGGAGGCCCTGCGGACATGCCAAGGTGCCCAGCCGGTCGGCCACCGCCACGATCCGCCAACCTCGCGCGACCAGGGAGCGCGCCACCCCGCGGCCAACCGTACCGAAGCCCTGCAGGCTGGCAGTCCGGTGGGACCCGCGCAGGCCGTAGGCCTCGGCGAAGCGGCAGGTCGCTTCACTGATGCCATAGCCGGTGACGGCCTGGCAATGGTCCCACAGCTCGGCCCAGGAACAGGGCAGGACCTCCCTGGCATCAGACTGACGGAGGTCGAAGCCGGCGGCGTCGAAGATCAGGTCCCGGTCCCGGTAGCCGATGCCCTGGTCGCTGCCAAGGTAGACGCCGCGGGCAAACAGCGGCCGCACGGCCAGGCCGAAGGCCCTAAGGACGCGATCGCGCTCAGGCCCATGGGGCAGGCTGCTGACGATCCCCGCTTTAGCGCCGCCGATCGAGAGCTCGGCGAGCGCGAGCTTGACCGACATTCGATGCGACAGGGCGCCGAGCTGGTCGGGCGTGACGTCCGGGGTCATCCGCACGCCCCCCATCGCGCGGCCGTCGACGAACGCGTCCACCACCAGGTAGGCGCATAAGCCGGCACGCTCGTCGACCAGCGACCACGACTGTTGTCCGGCGGAGGGCGCCCCGCGTCCGACGGCGAGGCCCACCGATTCGCGCGCGCTCGGGACCGGGTAGGTCTGGTGCACAGTTCCTGGACGGGCGCTCCCGGCCCTGCCCGGGCAGGCCGAAATATCCGTCCGACTCTGACGTTAGAAGGGCACGGCGAGGCAAGGAAGGGTTAAACCGGCCTGCTTTCAGGCCGAATCCGACCTCAGAATCTTTTGCGCCTCGGCGGCTGGCTTTGCGTACCTAGGTCGACTTTTTGCTAGCGCAACTGGACCCCGACCCGCGCCGCGAAGATGTCGGACTTCTTGCCGCTGCTCGGGGTGGCGCTGCCCCAGCTCAGCACCACCTGGCTCGTCGACAGGGTCGAGATCCCGAAGGTGTCGCCCGGCCAGACCGAGGGATCGCCGAACTGGGTCGACACCTGCGCCGGGTCGGAAAGCCAGCCGCGGGTGACGGAGAAGGTGCGCAGGTACTGCGCGTATCCCTGTGGGTTGCTGTCGGAGAGCCAGCCGACGAACGCGATCCCCGGTCCGCCGCCGGCGACCTCCATGATGTGCGGCACGTCGAGGCGATCGGCCGGCGCCTGCAGCGGCGCCGACCAGGTCTGGCCGCGGTCGGTGGAGAACGAGAGCCATCCGACGTCGTTGGCGGACCCGTCCGGGTTCGTGCCCTGCGTGTCCCAGGTCGCGTAGAGGTTGCCGCCCGAGTCGATCCCGATCGCTCCGTCGATCCACCACTCGGCCAGAGACATCGTCCCGCCCGAGGCTCCGACCCGCACCGGAGCCGACCAGGTCTGCCCCTGGTCGCTCGAGGCGGTGAAGTAGCTGTAGGCAGGGTTCATCGTGTACGTGGTCGTGTTCGTGATCTGGTAGCCCTGATAGAGCACGTCGATCCGGCCGTTGGGCTCGACCACCAGGGGTGCGCTGTCTCCGCCGCTGGCGGGGAAGCCGGGACTGATGTGGCTCTGCGCGCTCCAGGTCGCGCCATGATCGGTCGACTTCTGGATCACGACGTTGAGGTCGCCGGTGGCGAAGGCACAGCTGCCGCTGGTCGCGCAGATGTAGGTTACTGACGTCCGTTCCGGTCCGTAATCCCAGGTCAGGTAGACCGTGCCGTCGGGGCCTACGGCGATGAAGTCGCGGTCGCCCCAGTTCTTGTGGTCTGGTGGCAGCAGCGAGCTGACCTGGGGAAAGGTCACTCCGTGGTCGAAGGAGGCGGCGACGACGGGATACCAATCCGTGCCGCTGGCCAGCATGAAGGCGGCGTACACGGTGCCGTCCGGCGCGACGGCGACCGCCGGGTCCCAGGAGTTGACGTTCGAGCCGACCGAGCCGGGCAAGGAGATCGGAGCCTGGAAGCTGAGGCCGCCGTCGACGGAGCGGCCGAAGCCGATTCCCTTGCAGCCCATCCAGGTCTCGTAGACGTAATGCAGTGCGGGATCGACCGCCTGCTCCACCTCCGCGTTCTGGCCCGAGCATGAGCCGCTGACATCGGTGATCGGCCCGACACTGTAGGTGGTCGCCGCCGCGTACGCGGCAACCGGTCCACAAAGGCCGGCCATTGCACCGGCCAGGACGGTGACGCCGGTCAGGATTCGGTGGGCGCCGGGTAGAGATTTCGTGCCGCACACTTTCGGCGATCGCGGCCGAAAAGTCAACTGCTCAGGCTGGCCACAAACTGAGATGTCGCTACCACTCCGGGACACGCCCTCTGGACGGAGAGCGGATGCTGTCAGCGCTCGCGGTTAAAAAGCGTGAAAGACTTGACTCATTCCGCGCGGCTCGATAACATGCGCTGCGGTTAACCAGGGAGGCGACCGGCCGCACGTATCCTCGCGCGGGGGCAATTTCAACCTCTATCACCTTCAGGGGGTGCACATGAGACTTGGCTACCGATGGTTTGCCGTGGGCGCAGCGTCGGCGCTGACGCTCCTCTCGACGATCGGCGCATCGGCGAACGTTCCGCTGACCAAGATCAGCTCCGATCCGTACACGAACTCGACCAGCCAGCATGCGACGCAGGTCGAGCCCGACACCTTCTCCTTCGGCAACACGATCGTCGCAGCCTTCCAGGAGGGCCGCTTCACCGACGGCGGCTCCTCTAACATCGGCTGGGCGACGAGTGCGGACGGCGGAACGACCTGGACCCATGGGGACCTGCCCGGGACTACGGTCTACGCCACTCCGGCGGGATCTTTCGCGCGCGACACGGACCCCGCGGTCGCCTACGACCCGAAGCGTGGAGTCTGGCTCATCGCCCAGCTCCCGCTCGACGCCAGCGTGAACGGCGCCGGCGTGATCGTGAGCCGCTCGACCAATGGCGGCACCGTCTGGGGCAACCCGATTACCGTCGTCCCGCCAGGCGGGATCAACAGTGACAAGTCGTGGATCGTCTGCGATACCTGGGCGTCGAGCCCCTTCTACGGCAACTGCTACATCCAGTGGGACGATCACGGCGCAGGCAATCTGATCTACATGAACACGTCGACTGACGGCGGCCTGACCTGGGGTCCCAAGACCACCACCGCTCAGGGCATCGCCGGGATCGGCGGGCAGCCCGTCGTGCAGCCCAGCGGCACCGTGGTCGTGCCCCTCGACAACGCCAACGAGACCGCGGTCGGCGCCTTCTCGTCGACCAACGGCGGCGCCAGCTGGGGTAACGTCACGACCATCACGTCGATCAGCCATCACACCGACGCGGGCAACATCCGCAGCGGTGCCCTTCCGACCGCGGAAATCGACGGTGCCGGCAAGGTCTTCGTCGCCTGGTCAGACTCGCGCTTCATCAGGGCAGGAAAGGCGAACGACATTGTCTTCACCAGCTCGAGCAACGGAACTACCTGGTCGGCGGTGACCAGGATTCCGCTGGATGCGACCAACAGCGGCGTCGACCACTTCATCCCGGGCCTGGCCGTCAACAAGGCGACCTCGGGAGGGAGCGCGCACCTCGCCCTCTACTACTACTACTACCCGGTGTCAAACTGCACGAGCACGACCTGCCAGCTCAACGTCGGCTTCAGCTCCTCGGCCAACGGTGGCGCGAGCTGGACCGCGGGCAACATGCAGGCCGGGCCCATGACTCTGAGCTGGCTGCCCAGCACCACTCAGGGGGTCATGGTCGGCGACTACATCTCAGCGTCTTACAACTCAGGCGGCACCTCGCACGGCGTCTTCGCAGTCGCGAATCCCAACAACGGCAGCGTCTTCGACGAGGCGATGTACACCAACACGGCCGGTCAGGCATCGGCGACCGTTCTGGCCGCCGACAGCCCGAAGGTCTACGGATCGGCGAACGCAGCTTCCTTCGGCGCCTCGAACCAGTCGCACACCTGGCGCTAACGGCGCTCAGCAGAGAGGCGGGACCGGGTCCCGCCTCTCTTCGTTTTAGTTCAAAGCGACGCGTTCCTTCAGGGGGTGCAACCACGATGAAGGGCTTTCGACTGCTCGCTCTGGCGGCGGCTTCGGCGCTGGCCCTGCTCACCTCGATCGGCGTATCGGCGAACGTCCCGCTGACGTTGCTCTGCAGGGATCCCTATACAAACGTGACCGGCCAGCACGCCACGGAGGTCGAGCCCGACACCTTCTCCTTCGGCAACACGATCGTGGCCACCTTTCAGCAGGGCCTCTTCACCGACGGCGGCTCCTCCAACGTCGGCTGGGCCACCAGCTCCGACGGCGGCTCGAGCTGGACCTGCGGCTCGCTTCCGGGAACCACGGTCTACGCCAACCCGCCCGGACCGTTCGCGCGCGACACGGACTCATCGGTGGCCTACGATCCGAAGCACGGGGTCTGGATCATCGCCCAGGTGCCGCTCAACGCCAGCTCAACCGGGGTCACCGGCGCCGGGGTCATCGTCAGCCGGTCGACGAACGGCGGCACGGCCTGGGCCAACCCGGTCACCGTGGTTGGGCCCAGCTCCTCGATCGACAGCGAGAAGTCATGGATCGTCTGCGACACCTGGACCTCGAGCCCCTTCTACGGCGACTGCTACGTCATCTGGGACAACCGCGCCGCCGGCGACCTGATCGCGATCGACACCTCGACCGACGGCGGCTTGACCTGGAGCCCGCAGGCGACTGCCGCCCTGAACCTCGATGGGACCGGCGTGCAGCCCGTGGTCCAGCCCAACGGCACAGTGGTGGTTCCATTCGACACCCCGAACCAGACCTATCTCAAGGCCTTCACCGGCGGCGGCGGCGGCTGGGGCAGCGTCGTGACCATCGCCAAGCTCCAGACCCACACCGAAGCCGGGAGCCTGCGGAGCAGCCCGCTCCCGACCGCCGAAGTCGACGGCGCCGGTAAGGCCTTCGTCGCCTGGCAGGACTGCCGCTTCGAGAGGAACTGCACCGCCAACGACATCGTCTTCAGCAGCTCGACCAACGGGACCACGTGGTCGGCCGTGGCCCGCATCCCGATCAATCCGGTGGGTAGCGGCGTCGATCACTTCATCCCGGGGCTGGCCGTCAACAAGGCGACCTCGGGTAGCAGTGCACACCTCGGGCTCTACTACTACTACTACCCAGTCTCGAACTGCACCACCTCGACCTGCCAGCTCGACGTCGGGTTCATCTCCTCGACCAACGGCGGCACGAGCTGGTCGGCCGCGACGCAGCTGGCCGGCCCCGTGAACCTGACCTGGCTGGCGAACACCACCCATGGCTACATGGTCGGGGACTACATCTCGGCCGACTTCAACTCGGGCGGGACCTCGCACGGCGCCTTCGCCGTAGCGACGGCTCCCAGCAGCGGCGTCTTCAACGAGGCCATCTACACCAACTCGACCGGCCTCTAGGCGGCGGTGCGAAGCCTTCGACCTGGCGCTAACGGCGCTCAGCTGAGAGGCGGGCGGTCCCGCCTCTCACCCCTCCGTCCGGCCCCGGCCTAGGCGAACGCTAAACTCCTCACAGTAGGGGAGGAGGCGTGCGCCAGTATCTGAAGGAATGGAGCCCGGCCCTCGGGCGCGAGATGGAAGTCCTGCGCTTCGGCGGGACTGGCCTGCCGCTGCTCGTCTTCCCCACCTCGCAGGGTCGCTTCTACCAGTGGGAAGACTTCGGCATGGTGGCCGCCCTCCAGGACAAGATCGAGGCCGGCTACATCCAGCTCTGGTGCGTCGACAGCGTCGACAGCGAGTCCTGGTACGCGCCGGGACCGCCGGCCGCCCGGGTCCAGCGTCACCTGCAGTACGAGCGCTACCTGCTCGATGAGGTTCTGCCCCGTCTCGGCGGCCGGCCGGTGGCGGCGGGCACCTCCTTCGGGGCGCTCCACTCCCTCCTCCTCGCGCTCCGCCATCCCACCCGGCTCAACGGCTTCGTCGGTCTCAGCGGCGCCTACGACACCCAGCGCTGGCTGGACGGCAACCAGGAGGACCAGGCCTACTTCATCAACCCCATGGCCTTCCTGCCGGGACTCAGCGATCAAGCCTACCTGCGGCCGCTGCGCCACATGGAGAAGAAGGTGATCGCCAGCGGAGAGCAGGACCCGAACGTCGCCGAGTCTCGCCGGGTGGGCATGCTCCTCCAGGAGAAAGGCGTAGGCGCCCGCCTCGACCTGTGGCCCGGATGGGCCCACGACTGGCCCTACTGGAAGGAGATGATGCGCAAGTATGTCTAGGCTGGTCGGGCTCATGGTGGGGCGGGAGAACACCTTTCCCCAGCCCTTCATCGACCTGGTCAACCAGCAGGGAAAGACCGATGGTATCGCTGCCGAGCTGGCCAGCCTGGGAGGAAACGGGGAGCTGGAGGCTCCCCCCTACGCCGTGATCGTGGATCGCATCTCGCATGAGGTGCCCTACTACCGCGCCTTCCTCAAGAGCGCCGCGCTGCTGGGCACCGCCGTCATCAACGACCCCTTCTGGTGGGAGGCGGACGAGAAGTTCTTCGAGTGCACTCTGGCCCGCAAGCTTGGCGTCGCCGTCCCGCGCACGCTGGTCCTGCCCAACAAGGACTACATCCCTGACATCGACCGCGAGCGGTCGCTGCGCAACCTCAAGTACCCGCTCGACTGGGAGCGACTCGTCGCCTACGTCGGCTTGCCGGCGGTCCTCAAACCCAATACCGGGGGCGGCTGGAAGGACGTCTACATCGTGCGTTCCATGGAAGACCTGCTGCGCGCCTATGACGGCACCGGGCAGAAGACGATGATCCTTCAGGAGTTCATCGACTGGCAGGACTACGTGCGCTGCATCTGCGTCGGCCGGCGCCATGTCCTTCCCATCCGCTACGACCCGCGGCTTCCGTTCCACGAGCGCTACCAGATCCACCGCCCGGTGGAGGGGCAGCTCCGGGACCAGGCGATCCGGGACGCGCAGACGCTGACCGAGGCCCTCGGCTACGACATGGACACCGTCGAGTTCGCCGTCCGCGACGGGACGCTCTACGCCATCGACTTCCTCAATCCCGCTCCCGATTTCGACAACTTCTCGATCAAGGAGGACAACTTCCGCTGGGTGCTGACCCGCATGTGTGACCTGGTCCTCTCCTACGCGCGCGGTGAGGCGGTCCCGCCCTGGCGAGGCGAGCAGCGCTGGTGGCGGTACGTTCGGCCGTGAAGGACCCGGTCGCCGTCTACCATCAGCTGCTCGATGACGGCGGGCTCTCCGCGGACTGCATGGAGGCCCTGCGCGAGGGCCAGCGACGCAACCGGCTGATGTTCGGCGACCGCCCCGTCTCCATGACCCTGCGCCCGCAGCTGATCGGAGCGGCGCGCTACCGCGCCGCGGTCGAGGCCTCGGAATCGATCTACGCCGCGCTGGGCCGGCTGGAGCAGGTGCTCCTGCATGACGAGCGCCTGCGCGCCGAGCTCGACCTCGACCCCGAGGAGGAGCGGCTGGCGCTGATCGAGCCCGGCGGCGCCTCCTCCTCGCCCTCGGCTCGGATCGACGGCTTCTTCACCGACCAGCTGCGCTTCGTCGAATACAACGCCGAGTCCCCGGCCGGGATGGCCTACGGCGACACGCTGACAGCGGTCTTCGAGCGCCTCCCCGTGATGCGCGCCTTCCGCAAGCGCTTTCGCATCCGGTCCCTTCCCACCCGGGCACGGCAGCTGGGCGCCATGCTGCGCGGTTTCCGCAGCTGGGGCAAGGAGCGAACCCCGGTGATCGCGATCGTGGACTGGACCGGTCTTCCGACCACCGCCGAGTTCGAGCTCTTCCGCGACTACTTCGAAAGCCGCGGGGTCAAGGCGGTGATCTGCGAGCCGCGGGCATTGGAGTTCCGGCACGGCCGGCTCCAGGCCGGCGGTGTCCCCGTCAACCTGGTCTACCGCCGGGTCCTGACCAGCGAGCTTCTGGCCCGGCGTGACGAGGGCCGGGCGCTCGTCGAAGCCTACGTGGCGGGCGCGGTCTGTGTGGTCAACACCTTTCGGGCCAAGCTGCTGCACAAGAAGATGAGCCTGGCCCTCCTTTCCGACGACCGCTACGCGCCGCTCTACACCGCCGGCCAGCGGGCGGCGATCGCCCGCCACGTGCCCTGGACGAGAAAGGTAAGGCAGGGAACCACGACTCGCGGCAGCGAGCGGATCGAGGACCTCGCCGCCTACATCGCCGAGCACCGGGCCGACCTGGTGCTGAAGCCGAACGACGAGTACGGCGGCAAGGGCGTGGTCCTCGGCTGGACGTCCTCGCAGGCAGACTGGGAGCGCGCCCTCGCCGCGGCCCTGGCCCAGTCCTCGGTGGTCCAGGAGAAGGTTCCCATCCCCCGCGAGACCTTCCCCATCATGCTCGACGGCCTGCGTTTCCTCGAGCTGGCGGTGGACATGGACCCATACCTCTTCGACGGCCGCGCCAGCGGCTGCCTGACCCGCTTGTCTTCGTCGGCCTTGCTCAACGTCACAGCCGGCGCCGGCAGCGTGGCCCCGGCCTACGTCGTGGAGGGCGCGGCGTGACCGACCCCTGGCTGACCATCGGCATCGAGGAGGAGTTCCAGATCGTCGACGCCTCCGGGCAGCTGAAGTCCCACATCGACATCCTGGTCGCGGCCGGGGAGGCGTCTCTGGGCGAGCAGTTGAAGCCCGAGATGCTCCAGTCGGCCGTCGAATTGACCACCAGGATCTGCGCCAACATCGACGAAGCCCGGGCCGAGATCGTCCGCCTTCGCGGAGCCTGCGCCGCCCTCCTCCAGCCGGCCGGACTGCGGATCGCCTCGGCCGGCACCCACCCGTTCTCCCACTGGCAGGAGCAGCAGATCACCGAGAAGGAGCGCTACAAGCTGCTCGAAGAGGAGATGCAGGATATCGTGCGTGAGCTCCTGATCTTCGGCCTTCACGTCCACGTCGGCATCCCGGACGCGGAGCTGCGGATCGAGATCATGAACGAGGCCCGCTACTTCCTGCCCCACCTGCTGGCGCTCTCCACCTCCAGCCCCTTCTGGCTGACCCGCGTCACCGGGCTCAAGTCCTATCGCAGCGTGATCTGGTCCCGCTTTCCTCGCACCGGCATCCCGCCTGAGTTCTCCTCGGCGGATGAGCTCTCCAACTACGTCGAGCTGCTGGTCAAGACCGGCTCGATCGACGATGGGAAGAAGATCTGGTGGGACCTGCGACCGCACGCCTTCTATCCCACGCTGGAATTCCGGATCTGCGACGCCGCCACCCGGGTCGAGGAGACGGTCTGCCTGGCGGCGCTGATCCAGGCCATCTGCGCCAAGCTGGTCAAGCTGCGGCGGGCCAACCTCGGCTTCCGCAAGTACCAGCCGGGACTGATCAACGAGAACAAGTGGCGCGCCATCCGCCACGGCCTGGACGGCAAGCTGATCGACTTCGGCAAGCAGGCAGAGGTGCCGATGCGCGACCTCGCCGTCGAGCTGCTCGACTTCATCGACGACGTCGTGGACGAGCTGGGATCCCGCCAGGCGGTCTCTTACGTCAACGTCCTGCTCAAAGAGGGGACCAGCGCCGACCGGCAGCTCAAGGTCTTCGAGGAGACGGGCCATCTGCACGCCGTGGTCGACCATGTGGCCGCGGAGACGATCGCCGGCGTCCCCGTGTCGCTCCCTACGTGAAGAGCGTGACCAGCGCCGCGCCCAGAAGCGCGATGGTCCAGATCAGGTCGACGTTCAGCCAGGCGCGGCGCAGGAAGGCGACGCCGTAGCGCTCGTAGACCACGACCGCAACCAGTGCCATCACCGCCAGCAGGGCGGCGGTGTGCAGGGTGGCGGCGAGCAGGCCCTCCCAGGGGGATAGGCCGGCCGCGTAGGCGACCAGCCCCAGGTCCTGGTTGGCGCCGCTGGGCGGCAGGCTGAGCAGGATCGGCACCAGCATCAGGCCGGCGCCGTGCGCGGACGACATCAGGAAGGACCAGCCGAACAGCCCGCGGAGCCCGACCCGCATCCCGAAGCCACGCGGATGAGCTTGCTGCCTGTAGATGCGGTAGCCGGCGAAGGCGAGCAGCAGGCCCGCGCCGCCGGCGCGAAGCGCCTGGGGCGCGATCACCAGCTGAGCGAACGCGACCAGGACCACCACGGCGCCGATCGCGGCCTCGTGCCCGATGGCGATCGGCAGGAACGACTGCCAGAGGGCGGCCCGCCGGCGCTCCTGGAGCCCGCGCGCCACCGCGAAGAGCCAGCCCATGCCCGGGTTGAGCCCGTGGTAGGCGCCGAGGAGCACGAGCACACCCCAGGGCCACCACCAGCGGGTCATCGATCGTTCGCGTCAGGCAAAGCAGTAGGAATCGGACGAGGCATCGCCGCCTTCCAGGTGAATCTGGTGGTAGCGCTGTTCGGACTGGACCAGGAACCTGCGGTCGATGGACAGCCCGCCCGCCGGATCCGCGTCCAGGCGAACGATCCATCCCTTCAGCCCGTCGGGATAGAACTGGTCGTCCCATGAGTTGTAGAGCCCGTTGCTGAGATAGACGCGCTTGCCGTCGCGGCTGACCTCGACCATCTGCGGCCCTCCGTTCAGCGGACCGGAATCCGGATGGGCGGCGCGCCGAACGATGCCCCCCAGGTGAACCGACCCGGTCTGCCTGGGGTTGAACGGATCGGAGACGTCGTACTGCAGGAACTGGCCCGTGCCCCAGCAGGAGACATAGAGGAAGCGGTCGTCCAGCGAGAGGTTGATGTCGGTCACCAGCGGCGGCACCGCCTTGAATCCCTGGAGCAGGGGAGGCAGCTGCTTCGGATCCGCGGGCTCGGCCGGGATCTCGATCACCTTGCGTACCTTCCAGGTCCCGCCCTCGAGATACCAGGTCCAGACCGAGGCGCTCAGGTCCTTGAGGCTGGTCACCACGCCGACGAAGCCGTAGGCGCGGGTGGGATCGTGAGCCGGGCGCAGCTCGAGCACCATCTGCTGCTCGGGGCCCAGATCGATCGCCTGGCGGTGGCGTCGCTTGGGCAGGTCCCAGACGTGGATCTGGTGGCCGTACCCGCCCTTGAGCAGGATCTCCGGGTTGACCCCGTCCTCGACCATCTTCGGCGTGCCCCACTCGCTGGTGAGCAGGGTGTCGTAACCGAGGTGCCACCAGAAGTCGTAGGCCAGGTGCTGCGGCCCACGGTCCAGTTCCCAGCGGCCGCGTACCTCGAAGGTGTTGTGGTCCAGGATGAAGATGCCGCCCGGGCCGTCGCCGTCGGGCGCGCCCAGGGCGCTGACGTAGATTCCGTCGGGGCCACAGTGGGTGGTGTGCGGACGGCTGTAGCCGGCGCGGTTCGCGATCTCCTGCGCCTCGACCGTCTTGACGATCTTCAGCGCGCGGCCGTCGGGCTTGGTGTCGATCACGTAGATCCGTGAGGAGCGCAGTCCGGGCACGAGCAGGTAGCGGCGCTCGATGTGGGGATGCGCGGCGTAGGGGCAGAGCGCGGAGCTGCAGGCGTTCCAGCCGAAATGGTGCAGCTCGTCGCCGGAGTTGGGCATGGTCAGGCTGGAGATGACCTTGCCATAGCCCGCTGAGGCGGCGTCCGCGTCCAGCACGGCGAGGCCGTCGGGGCCCTTACCAGGGTTGACGATGACCGCGTAGGCGACCGTCTCCGGCGGCGCCTGCATGGCCAGCTTCGGCGACGGATAGAACGTGGGGTCGGCCTTCAACAGGGTTGCCATCTGAAGCTCTCCTTCCTCGGCTGAAGCGGCGCCCGCGCCGGATTGTTGACTTATCCCATCGGGTCAATCATCAATCGTGCCGACACCATACCTGCTGGAGCGGCGGGTGGTCAACTTCGCCTCAGCGCTGGCTGACCGGCTGCTCCAGGCTGAAGCCGTAGTCGAGCAGGGCGCGAGTCTCGGCGAAGGTGTTGTCCGACCCCAGGAGCACCGCCACCAGGTGATGGCCGTCCCGTGCCGCCGTGCTGATCAGGCAGCCGCCGGCGGCGCCGGTCCAGCCGGTCTTGAGCCCGCTTACGCCGGGGTAGCCGGCGAGCAGCTTGTTCAAAGTCCGCAGGTGATATGCCTTGTGGCTCGCGGTGGCCGGAATGTCGATTGCCTGCGTACCGGCGATCGCGGCCAGGGTGGGGAAGTGAGCGTCGAGGTACGCGGCGGCGACCGCCAGGTCGGAGGCCGAGGCGTGGTGGCCCGCGTCGTCGGCGCCCCAGGGATTGGTGAAATGCGTCTGCCGCAGGCCCAGGCTGGCGGCCAGCGCGTTCATCCCCGCGATGAACTGGGGCTCAGGCAGGATGGCCTGCGCCAGCGTGACCGCGGCGTCGTTCCCGGAGGGGAGGAACATGCCGTAGAGCAGCTGGCGGACCGTGACCGTTTCGCCCGGCGTGAGCCCCATCACGGTCGAGTCCCAGGGGATCTGGCTACGGGCGGCCGAGGGAACGGTGAGCGAGCGGTCGAGGTCGGAGACGGCGCTGACCGCCTCCATGGCGGTGAAGATCTTGGTCAGGCTGGCCATCGGTCGAGGCCGATCCGGGTCGCGCGCCCAGAGCACGCGGCCGCTGTCCACGTCCACCAGCACACCGGACCTGGCGGTCAGGGCCTCGGGCGGAGCGAGGCTGGCGAAGACCGGGATCGGCAGCGCCGGCTGGGCGCCCACGATCTCCGCAGCGGGCCGGGCTGCGGCGGCAGCCGCCTGGGCCGGGGCGGCAGGCGCCAGGACCCGCCACCCCTGGACGCCGGGAAGGAATGTCACCGCGGCCACCAAGCCCGCGACGAGGAAGGTGGCGACGCAGAGGGCGAAGGTCCGCAGGCGTCCCATGCTGGGTAGGACGCGAGTCTAAGGCAAAAGGTTGTGTCGCGCCAGGCATGATGGAACCATGCCCGAGTCCCTCTGGGCGACCTTTGACTGCTACGGCACCCTGGTCGACTGGCGCGCCGGCATCGCGGGGGCGATCGAGCGTGTCGCCCCGGGGCGATCCGGCGAGCTGCTTCCCCTCTACTATCGCCACGAGGCCTCGGTACAGGCCCAACGCTTCCGGCCCTACCGCGAGGTCCTCAGCGAGTCGCTCCGTCGCGCCGCCACGGAAGCCGGCGTCCGGCTGGGGGCCGGCGCCGAGAGGTCGCTGCCCGAGAGCCTGCCCGATTGGCCGGTCTTCCCCGACGTCGAGCCCGCGCTCTCCGCCTTGCGCGAGCGCGGCTGGCGGCTCGCGGTCCTCTCCAACATCGACTCC
>Ga0209577_10004397_pt1 | contig 13269 bp, 8 predicted proteins | sample GraSoiAngelo_109_FD_185874 | JGI IMG/M metagenome (GOLD analysis project Ga0209577, IMG submission 185874) | Grasslands soil microbial communities from the Angelo Coastal Reserve, California, USA - 14_0903_12_20cm (SPAdes) (version 2) | ecosystem: Environmental > Terrestrial > Soil > Grasslands ... | reverse complement strand
GAACAGCCGCACGGGCGGACCGTCGGCGAGCTCGTCCGGTTGGTCGAGCGCGCGCCCCTGTCGGATTGGGTGAAAGAGCGGGCCGCGCGCGCGTTTCGGCTGATCGGCGAGGCCGAGGGTCGGGTGCACGGGGTCGCGCCCGACAAGGTGCACCTCCACGAAGTCGGGGCGGTGGATGCCGTGCTCGACATCGTCGGCGGGATCGAAGGCTTCGCCCAGCTCGGCGTCGAGGCGGTGTACAATTTTCCCGTGGCAGTGGGGAGCGGTTGGGTCGAGGCGGCGCACGGCCGGTTGCCCGTGCCGGCACCCGCCACGGCGATTCTGCTCGAGGGCGTGGAGCTCGCGGGTGATCCGGGCCCGGTGGAAGGGGAGGCGACCACGCCGACGGGCGCGGCGCTGGTGCGCGTGCTCTCCTCGGGTCCGCCGCCGGCGCGCTGGCGCATGGTACGGAGTGGGTGGGGCGCGGGACAGCGCAACCCGCCGCATTACCCCAACGCGTTGCGCATCCTCGTCGCGGAGCAGGCGGCGGAAGCTGGGCGCGTGGTGCTGCTCGCGACCGACGTGGATGACATGAGCCCCGAGTACGTGGAGCCGTTGCGGCAGGCGCTGGTGAGTGCCGGCGCGCTCGACGTGCAGACGTGGCCCGTGCAGATGAAGAAAGGCCGCTCGGGCTTTCGGGTGGAGGTGATGGCGCCCGAAGAGCTGGCGGAGGGAGTGACGGCCGCGCTGTTCCGTCACAGCACCACGGCCGGGATCCGTCGCTGGGTGGCGGAGCGCGCGACGTTGCCGCGCCGCCAGGTGACCGTGCAACTCTCTCCCGAGGTGGCTGTGCGGGTGAAGGTGCTGGAGCAGCCGGACGCCGGGGAGGGGGGCGTCCGGCTCAAACCGGAATACGACGATGTGCTAGCCGCCGCGCGGGCGCTCGGTCGCCCGCCGCTCGAGATCGCGCGCGCCGCCGAGCGCGACGCGGAAGCGCTCGTCGCCAAATCTAAGGAGTGAGTGAGCATGACCGTGAAGCCAAGCGTGGCCGTCCTCGGTGCGTTGCTGGCCGCCGGCGTCGCCGCGCCCGCCGCCGCACAGCAGTGGGCGGCGGCCAAGTGCGACCTCAGTACCAAGCATTACCTCGTAAACAGCGGGGTCTTGTACCTCCGCAGCGCGACCGAGACGAAGTTCGCCGACAAGCGGGCGAAAGATCTCAAGGATGCGGACAAGGTGTTGCACGACGCACTGACCACGGGAGGCCAGGACAAGAATCCGGCCGCGTGGTATTACCTGGCGCGCTACTACGCCCTGCAGAACGATCTCGCGGGCGCCGACACGGCGTTCGCGCGGGCGCAGGCCCTCGCGCCAGCGTGCAAGGAAGACATCAGCACGTGGCGCCGCGTGTTCTGGGTCCCGGTTTTCAATGACGGCGTCAAGGCGTGGCAGGCGGGCAACACCGACTCCGCCATTGCGAGCTTCCGGCGCGCCAACGCGATCTATGGCGGCGAACCCTCGGGGTTCATCTACCTGGGGACGCTGTTCGCCAACGCCAACCAGCCCGACTCCTCGGCGAAGTACTTCAAGCTGGCGGTGCCCGCCGCGAGTGATGCGAAGTTCGCTAAAGAGAAGCGCGACGCCCTGTTCAACGTGGCGCGGGTGTACCATGCGGCGCAGCGTTGGGACGACGCCGTGCCAGGGTACAAGGACTACCTCGCCGCCTACCCCAGCGACGTGCAGGCGATGGCCGGGCTCGCGGCGGTCTACTCCCAGCAGGGCAAGCGCGATGAAGCCGGGGCGCTGTACAACCAGATCCTGGACCACGCCGATTCAGCGGAGGCCACCGACCTGTTCGCCGCGGCGCAGGCGGTCATCAACGCGATCCCGAACGAGCCGGACACGGTGCCGGTCGGCAGCAAGTGCCGCAGCGACACGCGCGCGAAGAACAAGACCCTGACCGTGCGGCAGATCGCGACGCGCTGCGCGGCGGTGACTGACGACACGATCAAGGCGTTCCGGGCGTCGATCGCCCCGCGCTACCGGCTCGCGGCGCGCGCCTACGAGGCGGGCCTGGCGAAGGACCCCTATTACCGCGAGGCGCTCTACAACCTGACCGGGGTCTATTATCTGGTCGGTGACACCGCCAAGGTGCTGCCGCTGGCCCAGCGGCTGGTCGCCGTCGATCCACTGAACCGCACCAGCCTCGCCAAGCTCGCCGGCGCGTGGCAGATCCGGGGCAACAAGGATTCGACGCTGCACTATCTCACGATCGCAGACTCCCTGTCGCTCGAGGTGAGCGTCGGGACGTTCACGCCCAGGGATTCCGGCGTCGCGCTGAGCGGCCTGTTCACGAATCTCAAGACCAAGGCGAGCACTCCAACGGCGGTCACGTTCGAGTTCGTGAACGCCAAGGGCGAGACGGTCGCCACGCAAAAGCAGGACATCCCGGCGATCGATGCGAGCGGTAACCACGCGTTCGAGCTGAAGGTCACGGGAGCAGGGATCGTGGCCTGGAGGTATCGGAAACAGTCGCCGTGAGGCGCCTCCTGCTCGGGCTCGCCGTCGCCGCGTGCTCGGCGCTCGCCGCTCCCGCGGCAGGGCCCCCGGGGTGGCGGCTCGTATGGCACGACGACTTCGACGGGCCCGCCCTCGACGCCACAAAGTGGGTGCGGGAGACCGGGGGCAACGGCTGGGGGAACGGCGAGCTCGAGTTCTACACCGACCGCGTCGAGAACGCGCACATCGAGGCGGGCTTCCTGGTCATCGAGGCCCGCCGCGAGTCGCTCGCCACCCGCGGGTACACCTCGGCCCGGCTCAAGACCCAGGGGTTGGGCGCGTGGCAGTACGGTCGCATCGAGGCCCGTATTCAGATACCGCGCGGGCAAGGGCTGTGGCCCGCTTTCTGGATGCTGGGCGACAACATCCCCACCGCCGGCTGGCCCGCGTGCGGCGAGATCGACATCATGGAAAACATCGGCAAAGAGCCCGGCCGGGTACACGGTACGGTGCACGGCCCGGGGTATTCCGGCGCGCAGGGCGTCAGCAGCGCCTACGACCTGCGCACCGGCGCGTTCGCCGACACGTTTCACGTCTACGCCATCGAGTGGGAGCCGGCTGCGATTCGCTGGTACGTGGATGACGTGTTGTACAAGACCGTCACCCCGAAGGACCTGCCGGGGCGGTGGGTGTACGACCACCCCTTTTTCGTCATTCTCAACGTGGCCGTGGGTGGCTACTGGCCGGGCAGTCCGGATGCAACGACCGTTTTCCCGCAGACGATGCGGGTGGACTATGTGCGGGTGTACGAGAAGCGGGGCGGGTGAGCACGCCGGCCGCGTTGCTGCTGCTGGCGGTCATCCAGGCGGTGCCGTTGCAGAACCGGGTTGACGTCTGGACCGCGCCCTCACTCGAAAACGTCTTTCGCAACACGACGAAACCCGCGCGCGCCGCCACGAGCATTCGCCTGACCGCGGCCCGCGGCGAAACCGAGTCCGCGCAGATCGTGCTGCGGGCGAGAGACACGTGCCTCGACTCGGTTCGCGTCGAGCCATCCCTCCTGATCGGCACCCGTGGGCGCCGGCTCGCTCCGGGCGCCGTGCGCGCCAATTGGATCGGATATGTGTGGCTGAGCCGCAACTCCGACCACACTCCCGACAGCGAGCTGGTGCGCCGTGCACCGGACGACTTCCCCGACCCACTGCTCGACGATGAGAGCGTCACCCTGTGCGCGGGGTCGAGCCAGCCCGCGCTGGTGCGGGTGGCGATTCCGCGCGCCATTGAGCCCGGCGTGTACAACGGCACCGTGTCGCTGCGAGCCGGGGCCAAGCTGCTCTCGATCGTCCGCGTGACGGTCGACGTGCTGCCGGTCACCTTGCCCGAGCTCCCGTCCCTCAGGGTAACGCACTGGTTCAGCGCTCGGGCCATCGCCCAACAGCATCACGTGGAGGAGTGGAGCGAGCAGCACTGGGGGCTGCTCAGCGCGTATGCCGAGGATATGCGCGCCCACGGGCAGACGATGTTCGAGACCGATCTCGAGCTGATACGCGTCAGCCGCGCATCCGACGGCTCGTACGCGTTCGACTACGGCCGGTTCGATCGGTGGGTCCAGCTCTGCTTGGCCGCGGGCTTGAGCGATATCGAGCTGATGCATGTCGGACGTCGCACGGAGCCGTGGGCATGGTCCAACCCGTTCGAGCCGTCGCCGCGTCCCGCCGTCGTCGCCGCGAGCGGCGATACCACGCAAGTGCCGCTCGAGGATTTCCTGAAAGATCTCGAGCGCCACCTGGTCGAGCGTGGCTGGATCGATCGCGCGGTCATCCACGTCGCCGACGAGCCGATCGTGGAGAACGTCGATTCCTGGCGCGCGCTCTCGCGCCGCGTGCACGCGGCGGCCCCCCGGTTGAAACGAATCGAAGCCGTCCAGGCCCCGGATTTCGGGCGTGACCTGGAGATCTGGGTGGTCGAGCTGAGTTTCCTGGAGCGGTGGTACGGCAGCTATCGGGCGCGCCAGCAGGCGGGCAACATGGAACTGTGGTGCTACACGTCCTGGCTGCCGCAGGGCGCGTACCCCAATCGTCTGATCGACTACCCTCTGTTGAAGACCCGCCTGCTCCCGTGGATGGCGTCGCGCTACGAGCTGAGTGGCTGGTTGCATTGGGGCTTGAACCAATGGCCACGCGACGTCGACCCCACCAAGGGCCTGTTCGCGCCGGGCGACGACTTCATCGTCTATCCGGGGCGCGACGGTCCTCGCTCGAGTCTCCGGTGGGAAGCGTTCCGCGACGGCGTGGAGGATCACGCCTTGTTCACGCTGTGGCGTCGACGCGAGCCCCGGGCGGCGGTGGCGGCCCTGCGTGCGGTCATTCCGTCCTTCACCACGTACCCGCGCGACCCGGCCGTACTGCTCGCGGCGCGCAGACGAGCGTTGCTCGCGCTCGCGCGGCCGCCCCACTAGCGCTCTAGTATTTGACCACCGCTGCGTTGGCCCCGTTCTTGCGGCCCATGCAAGCTCGCCATATATCAACGGGCCCATGGCCTTCGAGGTGCGTCGTCGTTCCGCCGTTGCGTCGAGCGCGCTGGCGCAGGACCGGGTCGCGCGCATCCGGGCGGGAGACGAGGCGGCGTTCGAGGCCATGTTCCGCGCCTATTACGACCCGCTGTGCCGCTACGTCGCCGCTTACCTCGGGAGCCGGGATGCAGCCGAGGACGCGGTGCAGGGAGTGTTCGCGCGCATCTGGGAAGATCGCGCCCACTGGGCGGTGGGCGACGTGCGCCACTATCTCTACGCGGCCGTGCGCCGCCGCGCCATCAGTCAGATCCGGCGGGCGGCCGTGCGGCGCCGCGCCGCGCCCTTGCTGATCCTGGAAGGGAGCGGTGGCGCCACTCGGGCGTCGGCGGACGCGGAGTTCGAGGCCGAGGAGCTGTGGCGCCGGCTGGAGCGCGCCCTCGCCGCGCTGCCCCCGCGTACTCGCGCGGCGTTCGTGCTGAGCCGGCGGGAAGGCTTGAGCTACCGGGAAGTGGCGCTGCGGATGACCATCTCACCCAAAACCGTCGGCGTGCATATCGGGCGGGCGCTGGCGGTCCTCAGGAAGGCGATGGCGCCGGTCAGTAAGTAATCCCCCCTGCTGCGGCGTCATAGCAACATGATGACGGTCGACTTCGTCGCGCTCGGCCGCTACCTGAATGGCGAGGCCTCCCAGGAGGAGCGCACTGCCGTCGAGGCGTGGCTGGGCGCCGACGCCGAGCGCCGCGCGGCGGTCGCAGCGCTGCAGGCGGTGTGGGCGGCCGACGTCCGATACTACCAGGCACCCTACGACACCGACGCTGCCTGGCGCCGCTTGCGGCGCGGCGTGGCGCGGACGGCGCGACCCGCGAGGTCGGTGGCGTCGCGGTGGCGCCCTCCCGCGATCGCGGCCGGGCTCGTCGTCCTGCTCGGCATCGGAGGCGTGTGGTGGCTTGGCGCGCACCCGGTCACGCGGCGGCCCGCGCTGCGGGAGTACGCCACCCCCAAGGGGCGGCGGGCGGTCTTCCGGCTGCTCGACGGGACGGAGATCACCCTCAACGCCGACAGCCGGCTGGGCGTTCCGGTACGATTCGCAGCGCGCGGGCGCGACGTCTACCTCGAGGGCGAGGCGTACTTCAGTGTCGTGCACGACACGGCCCGCCCCTTCGTCGTGCACACCCCGCACAGCGCGATTCGCGACATCGGGACCAGGTTCGGTGTCCACGCGTACGGTGATGCGGCGGCCGAGCGGGTCGCGGTGGCGGAGGGTGCCGTGGTGCTCGCCGAGACCCCGCTGCGCGCCGGACAGGTGGCGACGCTGTCGGGCGCGGGCGCGGTGCGCGTGCTGGACGGCGCCGATGTCATGAATGAGCTCGCCTGGACCCGCGGACGCCTGGTGTTCACCAGTGTGCCGCTCTCTGAGGCGGCGCAACGGCTCGGTCGGTGGTACGACCTCGACGTGCTGGTGATCGACTCCACACTCGCGCGCCGGCCCGTCACGGGGTCCTACTCGAACGAGCCGGTTTCCGAAGTGCTCACCCTGATCACGTCGGCAGTGGGGGCGAGATACGAGTGGCGCGGGCGGTCGGTGGCCATCTCGACGGTCCGGGTCGCACGATGAAGCGGCAACGACGGAGGGAGGTCGGCATGAGGGTGGCAGCCATCGTGCTCGCCGCGGCGCTCGCCGCGGCGGGAGTCGGGACGGCGCGGGCGGCGGCCGCGCAGAACGCCCCCCGCGGAGTCGAGCTCGCCGCCGCCGGGCCGCGGTTCCTCGCGGCAGCGGCGGGCGCCGCCGTGGACGCCGGCGTCCAGTGGTCGGACGCGAGCGACGCGGCCGTGTTTCGCCGGCCGATCACGGTCGATTGGCGGGGGGTGCCCCTGGGTGAAGCGCTGTCCGAGATCGCGCGCAAGGCGGGGTTGCGCCTCACCTACAGCGCCGCGGTGGTGCCGCTCCAGGCGCCGGTGACGTTGAGCGCGTCGCATCTCACGGTGGGCGCGGTGTTGAGCGCGGTGCTGTACGATGCCGGCGTCGACATCCTGCTCACCTCGAGCGGGCGGGCGGCCTTGGTCAAACGCGGTGCGCTGGGCGAGCTGCAGGTCGGGCGGGTGGTCGGGCGCGTCACCGACTCCGTGAGCAGGCAGGGGATCGCAGTGGCCACGGTCACGGTCGAGGGCACGGGGTTGAGCGCGCGGTCGGCCGACGACGGCACGTATCGCATCGCCAACGTGCCCCCCGGCCCCCACACCGTTCGGGCCGCGCGGATCGGGTACATGCCGATGTCGAAGCCCGTCACCGTCGTGGCCGACCAGGACAGCACGGTCGACTTCACCCTGACGGCCCAGGCCACCGAGCTCGAGCAGGTGGTGGCGATCGGCTACGGCACGGCGGCGCGACGCGAGCTCACGGGAGCGGTCTCGTCCGTCTCGGCCGATCAGATCGCGGCCGCGCCCGTGACGTCGCTCGAGCAATCCCTGCTCGGTCGCGCGTCCGGGGTGCAGGTCGTGACCTCGAGCGGCCAGCCGGGAGCCGGCGCGATGGTCCGCATCCGCGGCGGCAATTCCATTTCCGCGGGCAACGACCCGTTGTACGTGATCGACGGCGTGCCGATCACCACGAACCTGAACGATGCGACGACCGGCACCCTGTTCACCGAGGGGATGCGGGGCTTGAACCCCCTCGCGGCGCTGAATCCGGAGGACATCGAGTCGATCGAAATCCTGAAGGACGCCTCGGCCGGCGCGATCTACGGCGCCCGCGGCGCCAACGGGGTCGTGCTGATCACGACCAAGCGCGGGCGCAGCGGCCAGAACACCGTCTCGTTCGGGTCGTACTACGCCCGTCAGGAAGTGCGGCGCGAGCTGCCGCTGATGGACGCGACCCAATTCGCGCAGATGGTGAACGCCGCGAACACCAACGCCAGCCAGCCGCCGTTGTACGCGGACACGGACATCGCCCGGCTCGGCCGGGGAACCGACTGGCAGCACGCGATCTTTCGCACCGCCCCGCTGCGTGGCTACGACGTGTCCGTCTCGGGCGGCGACCAGAACACGACCTACTTCGTGTCCGGCAGCCTGCTGCAGAACGACGGTGTGATCATCGGCAGTGACATGAGCCGTGGGTCGTTCCGGTTCAACCTCGATCGCACCGTCAGCCGCAAGCTCCGGATCGGGAACCGGCTGACCTTCAGCCGCTCCCAGGGTCAGGTGTTGCCCAGCCCCGTCGTCCTCAACGCCCTGACGGCCCCGCCCACACTGTCCGTGACGGGTGCGGGCGGCGAATACTTCACGGGGATCAACCTGCTCACCGGCCGGTCGTTCGAGAACCCCGTCGCGTCGGCCCTGCGGATCACGAACCAGGAACGGCAGAACCGGCTCATCGGCGATGTGTTCGGGGAGTACGACCTGCTGGAGGGTCTGACGCTGCGCAGCACGCTCGACCTGGACTTCCTCAACTCGGTGCAGGACTACTACGCGCCGTCCACGGTGCTTCCCGGGCTGACCACGAACGGCCAGGGGAGCCGGGGGCAGGCGCAGACGGTGAGCTGGACGTTCGAGAATACGATCCACTACACGCGGCGGTTCGGCACGCTCCATAGTCTCGACCTGCTCGCGGGCACGACCCTCGAGCGCATCAACACCGAAGGGATTTCGGGGACCGCGCAGGACTTCCTGACCGACGGCCTGGGGGTGAACGGGCTGTACGCGGGAAAGACGTTCGTCGGCGTCTGGACTCCCGCGCCGCATTCCTCGCTCGCATCGTCGTTCGCCCGCGCCAATTGGGGACTGGCGGCCAAGTATCTGTTCACACTCACTGGGCGCGTCGACGTGTCGTCCCGGTTCGGTCGGGACCATCGCTACGGCTTGTTCCCCTCGGGGGCGTTCGCGTGGCGGGCCTCGGATGAGGGCTTCGTGAGACGGCTCGGCTGGTTCGACGACCTGAAGCTGCGGGCGAGCTACGGCCGGACCGGCAACCAGGACATCGGGAACTACAAGTCGCTCGCGACGCTCGGTAGCACCGTGTATGTCTTCGGCGGCTCCCGCGCGATCGGCTTCGTGCCCGCGAGCCTGGCGAATTCCGATCTCAAGTGGGAGACCACCGACCAGTTCGACGTCGGGGTGGATGCCTCGGTGCTGCGCAATCGGGTCAGCGTCACCGCCGACTACTACAACAAGAAGACGCACGACCTGCTGCTCGACGCGCGGGTGCCGTCGAGCTCCGGCTTCGGCAGCCAGTTGCAGAACATCGGCAGCGTGCGCAACCGCGGATTCGAGCTGAGCATCAACACCGTCAACCTGACGGGCGCCGTGGGCTGGGAGACGTCGCTCAACCTGGCCTGGAACCGGAACCGGGTGCTCAACCTCGGCGCCGATTCGATCATCATCGATCCGTATGGCGTCGGCGGGGGCGCGCACCAGAGCCCGACCGTCCTCAAGGTGGGGGAGCCGATCAATTCGTTTTATGGCTGGGTGTACGACAGCCTCGCCTATGACACCCTGGGGATCGGCCGGCCGGTCTACCGGGACTTGGACGGCGATGGCAAGGTCACCGCGTCCGACCGCACCATCATCGGCAATGCCCAGCCCACGTACACGGGTGGCCTCTCGAATCGGTTCACGTTCCGCAACTTCGAGCTCTCCATTCTGCTGCAGTGGTCGGTGGGCAACAAGATCTACAACATCACCCGGTCGCTCCTCACCGCCGCCGGCGGAACGGCGAACCAACTGGTGGACGTGGCCACGGGCGGTCGCGGCATCCCGACCCCGAAGATCGGCAATACGTTCGAAAGCCGCGAGTCCGATCTGTTCGTCGAGGACGGCTCGTATCTGCGCGGCAAGAATATCCGTGTGGCCTACAGCCTTCCGGCCACGTGGCTGCAGGCCGTCCATCTCCAGGGCATGAGCCGGCTGCAGCTGTACGTCAGCGCGCAGAACTTCTTCACCGTCACCAACTACACCGGTTACGACCCGGAGATCAGCGAGTACGCCTCGACGAACCTCGCCCAGGGGTTCGACTACGGCACGTATCCACAGGTGCGGCAGATCACCTTCGGATTCTCCGCCGGCTTTTAGAGGGAACGGAGCTCATCGTATGCAACGGACCAAACTGCTCTCGATGCTCGGCGGGTTGACGGTGCTCGCGCTGGCGGCGTCGTGCGACAGCTTTCTCGACCCGAGCCCGTCCGACGTGCTCGCGCCGGAGACCTTCTACAAGACCTCGTCCGACGCACTCGCGGCCGTGAACGGGGTGTACGAGCAGGTCAAGTGGTCGTACTGGCTCGGTTTTTGGTACGTCTCGGACGTCGCCACGGACGACATCCTCGCGAGCGCCAAGTTCGGCTCCGACGGTCACCGCATGAGTGACTACATCTTCGACGCCACCGAGTGGCCCATCGGCGACATCTGGGGCAACGCCTACCGCACCATCAACCGGGCCAACGCGGTGCTGGACCGCGTGCCGGCGATCACGATGGACCCCGCGCTGCGGACGCGCCTCTTGGGCGAGGCGCACTTCCTGCGGGCGCTGGCCTACTTCAACCTGGTGCGCTGCTTCGGCGACGTGCCGCTCTTGGAGCATGAGGTCACGTCAGTGAAGGGGCTGGCCGTGTCACGCACGCCGCTGGCACAGGTGTACGCCCTCATCGTGAGCGACCTCCAGGAGGCGGCCACCGCGCTGCCTCCGGCCTATTCCGGTTCCGACGTCGGCCGGGCTACGAGCGGAGCGGCGCAGGCGCTGCTCGCGAAGGCATACCTGACAGAGCAGGATTGGCTCAAAGCGGCCCAGACCGCCGGAGCGATCATCACCAGCGGACACTACGTCCTGCTCGCGAACTGGAAGGACAACTTCCGCATCGCGTTGAAGCTCGCGAACTCGGAGAGCATCTTCGAGATCAACTACGATGGCATCCTCGATCCCGGTGCAGGGAGCATACACACCCTGTTCAGCCTGCCTATGGGCTGATGTACATTCCGCCTTCATTGCAAAGCCTGTTCGCTCCGGGCGATACGCGAGGGGACCATGGGACGTTCATGGTGACGCCCTACACCGATGCGCTGGGGCGCACATTCGACTGGAACGTCCCGCCCGGGCCCGCGTTCGACAAGTACCTCGACGAGACCGACGCCGAGAACATGAACACGCGGGAGTGGGTGCGGCAGGCGAACGACTGGATCGTATTGCGCTACGCCGACGTGCTCCTGATGTACGCCGAGGCGGTGAACGAGGGCGGCGCGCCGAGCGCCGGGAGCGCCGAGGATGCGTTGAACGCCGTGCGCGGGCGCGCGGGCCTCGGGCCCGTGTCGGGCCTGTCGCAGGCGGCGTTCCGCGATTCGCTGCGGGTGGAGCGGCGGCGCGAGTTCGTGTTCGAGGGACAACGCTGGTTCGACCTGTCGCGCTGGGGGATCCTCGACGCAACGATCCGGGCCAAAACCACGGAGCTGCAGACCATCGCTCCCGGGGAGACGACCCTGCACGGCGCCCCGAGCAACCTGCTGCCGATCCCACAGTCGGAGCGCGACATCAACCCCAACCTGACGCAGAACCCGGGCTGGTGATGTCGCGGGTCTGCCTCCTGGCGCTCGCCGTCGGCGTCGCCTGCGCTCCCAACGGGCGCGCGCCGGGGGAGCCGGGTCCCGAGCCTCCCCACGAACCCAGCGGGCCGGCCGCGCAAGTCTGGCTCACCACGCCCGACGGATCCAAGCTCCTGTCCCGCGAGTCCGACGCGCACTTCGATTCCGGCCCGGCGCCGTCGATCACGACGATCGCGGTGGACGAGGCCACGACCTATCAGGAGATCGTGGGCTTCGGGGCCGCGATCACCGACGCGTCGGCGTGGCTGATCCAGAACAAGCTGACGCCGTCGCAGCGCGAGACTCTGCTGCAGGAGCTGTTCGGGCGGAATCCGGGCATCGGGCTCAGCTTCACGCGCCTCACGATGGGCGCGTCCGACTTCTCCCTGCGGCAGTACAGCTACGACGACCTGCCGGCAGGCCAGACCGACCCGACGCTCGCCCACTTCTCGATCGACGCCAATCGCGCCGACGTGCTGCCGGTGGTGCAGCGCGCCCTGGCGATCAACCCGCAGCTCAAGATCATGGCGTCACCGTGGAGCGCACCGGGATGGATGAAAACCAGCGGGAGCCTGATCCAGGGAACGCTGCTCCCGGAGGCGTATGGGCCGTTCGCCGAATATTTCCGGCGCTATGTCGCGGCGTTCGGCGCCGCGGGCGTGCCGATCTACGCGATCACGGTCCAAAACGAGCCGCACTACGAACCGTCCGACTATCCCGGCATGCGGCTCGAGCCCCCGGCCCGCGCCCGGTTCGTTGGCGGATACTTGGGACCGCTCTTCGCCCAGAGCGGGATCCAGACGCTGATTCTCGACTGGGACCACAACTGGGACCAGTACCAGTCGCCGCTGCAAGTGCTGGCCGACAGCGTGGCGCCCCGCTACATCGCGGGCGTGGCGTGGCACTGCTATGCGGGAGACGTATCGGCGCAGACCGTGGTACACGACGCGCACGCGGACAAGGACGCGTATTTCACCGAATGCTCGGGCGGCAGGTGGGCCCCCAACTTCGCCGACAACCTGAAGTGGTTCGTGCGCACCCTCATCGTCGGCAGCACCCGGGGCTGGGCGAAGGGTGTGCTGCTGTGGAACCTGGCGTTGGACGAGCATGACGGTCCACATACCGGCGGTTGCGGCAATTGCCGCGGCGTCGTCACCATCAACTCGGTCTCCGGCGGTGTCACTCGCAACGTCGAGTACTACGCGCTGGCACACGCCAGTCGGTTCGTGCGGTCAGGCGCGCGTCGTATCGAATCGACATCAGACAGTGATGGGCTCGAGAGCGTGGCCTTTCGGAACGCGGATGACGGCTCCAAAGCGCTGATCGTGGTCAACACAGCCGCGCTCGAGCGCAGCTTTGCCGTGCGCTGGGCAGGAAGGTCGCTCACCTATGTCCTCCCCGCAGGAGGCGTCGTCACCCTAGCGTGGAACTAGGCTACCCAACCGTGGTTTCAAGCGTTTACCGAGCCTAATCCCATAAGTACAATTTGGGCTTCGACTTACCCGCCAGCGTGATGCGCGGCACAGCTTGCCGGGTCGGTGGACGCGATCTTGACTGGCCCGCTGAGGCACGCAGCGCCCCTCCTCAGCCCAACTGAGCTCGGAGAGACACTGTGAAGCGAGTATTCATAGGACTTGTGGCCTTGGTCGCTACGCCGTTTGTGGCGGGCGTTTCCCAGGTTCGCAGCAACCCGGGGCTGGGTCATGACGCCGCGCATTGCG
>Ga0209577_10004393_pt1 | contig 13280 bp, 9 predicted proteins | sample GraSoiAngelo_109_FD_185874 | JGI IMG/M metagenome (GOLD analysis project Ga0209577, IMG submission 185874) | Grasslands soil microbial communities from the Angelo Coastal Reserve, California, USA - 14_0903_12_20cm (SPAdes) (version 2) | ecosystem: Environmental > Terrestrial > Soil > Grasslands ... | reverse complement strand
CGGCTTCAATAGCAACGGTCATAACGGAGGCTGCTCCGGCGGCGGCGGCGGCGGTGGCGGCAGTAAGAATTCGTGTTTTGGCAACGCTGATGGCGGCACGGGTGGTTACGGCGGGGGCGGGGGCGGCGGCGCCGGCAATGGTGGTAATGGCGGCTTCGGCGGTGGTGGTGGCGGCGGAAATGGTGACGGTTGCGGCGGCAATGGCGGTCGCGGCGGCTTTGGTGGTGGTGGTGGGTATGGTCAAAGCGTGAGCGGGCCTGGTCCCGGCCCCGGTGGTGGCTTCGGTGGGAATGGCAGCAACGGCGGCGGTGGCGGCGGCGGAGCCCTCGGCGGCGCCATTTTCAACGACAGCGGCAGACTGACCATCCATAATAGTACCTTCTACAACAATTCCGTGGCTCGGGGGGTAGGTGCAAATAATGGCGGCGACGCGGGCGGCGCAATCTTTTCGTACTACGGCCCAACGGACATCGAGGATTGCACGATCAGTGGCAATCAGGCCACGGGATCGGGCGGAGGCGTTGTGGTCGTTGGGGTGTACTACCCTCACATTCTTACGCTCAACAACACCATCATTGCTAACAATGGCGCAAACGAATGTTCCGTCATTGGATACCCGTTCACAGGCGCCGGCAACCTGATCATGCAAAACGGCTCGGGCAGCGCATGTCCCGGTGTGGTGACGAACGTCGATCCACAATTGCAAGCATTGCAGCCTGCCAGTACTAACGGCGGCCTAACACCGACCATGGCGATTCCTTTGTATAGTTCCGCGATGGGCGTGGCTGATGCCGGAACATCGATCGCATACGACCAGCGATATGCCAACCGCCCCCAACCAGACAAATCGCCGCGCAATGGCTACGACATCGGCGCCTTTGAAGTCTGCCGGCGTTTCGTCGGGCCCAGTCTCGAAGCCGGCCCGTGCGGTTACACTATCATCAACCCGCCCACGACCACCTTAACCATGCAAGTCTCGCCCGTCTCGCGCTCTGGAAGTTACGGAACAACCGATCCGGCCCCGGGAACTCACGACGAGGATGTTAATAGCGTGGTTGTTATAACGGCGACGCCGAATAGGGGCTACCACTTCATCGATTGGACCGGAAACGTGGCCGACCCTACCGCCCGTTCAACCACGGTAACGATGAACCAGTCGCAGACCGTCACCGCAAACTTTGGCATCGGGGCGCCTTCACCGACACCTACTCCAACTCCGACGCCTACACCCACCCCAACGCCCACGCCAACCCCGGGTCCGGCTGTAATGCTGAGCCCGACTCCGGGATCTACCTTTACTTCGTCAAGCGTCACTTTCCAATGGAGTGCGGGAAGTGCTAATGCTTATGCTCTTTTTGTGGGAAGTTCGCCGGGCAGCGGAAACATCTACACTTCGTCCGTATTGACCGTCCGTTCGATTACCGTAAACAATATTCCCACCGACGGGCGCACCATTTACGTGACGTTGTCTTCCAGGGTCAACACCTCCTGGGTATTTAACAGCTACACCTACCAGGCATTCAATTCTTCAGCGACTCCGACGCCTACGCCTACACCCACACCCACCCCGACCCCAACGCCAACTCCGACCGCCACTCCGACACCCACGCCAACTCCGGCCTCCGCTGTTGCGAAGCCCTTTATTTCACCGAATGGTGGAACGTTTTCGCAAAACGTTACCGTGCACATTTTCTGCAGCACCTCCGGAGCGACGATTTACTACACACTTGATGGAAGTACACCGACGACGAGTTCGTCCGTCTATCCAAGTGGTGACGGTATTCTGCTCTCCGGCGCGGGGACCAAGACGGTTAAGGCAATCGGAGTAAAGACTGGCTTGAGCAACAGCGCGATTGCTACAGCTACGTTTCAGATCCAGTAGAATTCCCGTTAAGACACTGTGACGAAAGGCGTGTCCCCCTGCGAACTAGAGAACGCAGCCGGCAATCCGAGCCGGACGGGCACTGCTGCCACTACAGAAATTACTCGCCGATAATGGTGAGCGAGACGTGACGGCGATGCGCGGCTCGGCGGTGCTCGAACAGAAAAATTCCCTGCCAGGTGCCGAGCTGTCCGCGAATCCATTGCGCCGAAAATGCGCGGAGCTCGAAAGGGTTTCGCGTAACCACGCGCCAGATTTGGGACAGTACACCTGTGAACTGAAAGGATAAAATCAACATGCAAACTTTTTATGGTTTTAGATTGCGCGCCTTGGTCGCAGGTACCCTTGTAACGGCCTCGTTGATTTGCACGGTGTTTGCTCTCTCGAAGGGACAGGCTCAAACAAAGTGTAATGCGAAAAAGAACGGTGCTTACGATGATTGTTGCAGACAACACAACAATTGTGAAACCGATGCTGCTGGCAGTTGGCTCAAACCCTGCGCAGAGTACGCTAGCGGGGTTTATGACGCCTGCATGAGGAAGTACGGTTATAGTGAAACAAATCCATCGGGCCCACCCACCAACATAGCCGGTGGGTACCCAACCCCACCGCCACGGCCAACTGGCGTTAGACCTCCGACAACGGTTGGGAACAATCCTGGTCCTGGATCAACCCCGACCAAGCTAAAACCCATACTTCCGGTCTCCGGCCCGGTTACTAATAAAGGTCCCGTATCTTCCCCGACGCCGACTCCGCAAACGCTCTTCGCGAAACCTAAATCAACACCGGCACCGCGCAGGGATCATCATCACCACTGAAAGCACCTCGGTGTCGACCTGATGACGGACTACATCGACATAGTGCAAGGAGTGGCGGTCGATTCTGAAAAGTTTTCGGCGGTCATCGACCACCAGTACAGCAAGATCATCCGCGTCATCTGCGGCTAAATTATCGTTCCGAATTCGCCTTGTTGTTGAATTAACTTGGCGACGAGGCCGGTCCAGCCGGTTTGGTGTGACGCGCCGAGCCCTGCGCCGATGTCGCCGTGAAAATATTCGTGGAAGAGATAGCGCGCGTCGGTTCTGACTGTCCCAGGGAAGCTGGCAGCTTCCCCTACAGAATTGCCTGACGCGCGAGCGAATGGGCATTCGCCTTTCTCATCGCGCAGCCAAATCTTGATCAAACGATTGGAAAGTTCGTTCGCGACTTCTTTGAGATGCATGAATTGCCCGGAGCCGGTCGGGCATTCGACTTTGAAATCATCGCCGTAGTAATGATGAAATTGCTGGAGCGATTCGATCAAGAGGTAATTGATCGGAAACCAGACCGGGCCGCGCCAGTTTGAGTTGCCGCCAAAGATGCCGCTCTGCGATTCGGCAGGTTCGTAGCTGACGATTTTTTCTTCGCCGCGAATCGTGATCGAGTAGGGATGCGCCTGATGAAATTTGCTGAGCGAACGGACTCCGTAGTCGCTCAGGAATTCATTCGGATCGAGCATGCGCCGCAGCAAACATTTCATCCGATGTCCGCGGGTGAGCGCAACGAGACGCAGCTCTTTCATGCCCGGTTCCTGCCAGCGCGAAACCAACGTCGCCAGATCTGGTCGATATTGTAGATACCACTCCAGTCGCGATTTGAATCCCGGCAGCGCTTCGATCAGTTGCCATTGAACCGTTTCAACCGCGAGCAGCGGCATCAAACCGACGAGCGAGCGGACGCGCAACGGAAGATTTCGTCCGCCCGGCGTGTGGAGAACGTCGTAGTAGAATTCGTCCTGCTCGTCCCAGAGTCCGATGCCTTTGCCGCAGAGTTTGTTCATCGCGGCGGCAATGCTCAGGAAATGCTCGAAAAATTTTGTCGCGATATTTTCGTAAACGTGATTTTCGCTCGCGAGCTCGATCGCGATTCGCATCAAGTTCAGGCAAAACATTCCCATCCAGCTGGTGCCGTCGCTTTGCTCGAGATGGGTGCCGTCGGGAAACTCCGCGTTGCGATCGAACACGCCAATGTTGTCGAGACCGAGAAAGCCGCCCTGGAAAATATTTTTCCCCTCGGAGTCCTTGCTGTTCACCCACCAGGTGAACGCGATCAGCATTTTGTGGAAAATCGTTTCCAGAAATGCGCGGTCGCCTTTGCCGGTCTGTTTGCGCTCGATTTGATAAACCCGCCACGCCGCCCACGCCAACACTGGCGGATTAACGTCGTCAAAATTCCATTCGTAGGCCGGAATCTTGCCGTTCGGGTGCTGATACCATTCGCGTACGATGAGATCGAGCTGTGTCTTGGCGAATTGGACATCGACGAGCGCAAGCGGGAGACAGTGAAACGCCAGGTCCCACGACGCGTACCAGGGAAATTCCCATTTGTCCGGCATCGACATGACGCGCTCGTTGTAGAGATGACGCCAGCCGGCATTACGTCCCTGCTCGCGTTCCTCAGGCGGCGGTGGCTGTCCCGGGTCTCCGTCGAGCCACTCTTCAACGATGTAATGATAAAATTGTTTGTTCCAAAGCAAGCCCGCGAACGCTTGCCGTTGAACCTCGCGCTGCTCTTCGGTTAACGACGCCGGTGCAAGCGAGCCGTAAAATTCGTCGGCTTCAGCTCGCCGTTTTGTAAAGATCTTTTCGAAATCCGCGAATGGCTCACCGCTCTTTTTTTTGCTGGCCGCGCCGTAGGTCCGAGCCGAACTGGCGGTTGGCGAAGGCGGGTCGCCCGCGCGAGTCAATCGCAGCCGGATGGAAATCGTTTCATTCGCCGGAATGTTGAATTTGTAATGGGCGGCCGCTTTCGTTCCGAGTTCCGCTGAATTAACAATGTCGATCTTGCCGTCGACCACACGATCGTTGATCGAATCTTTCACGAACGGCGTTGGATTCGGGATTCCCCAGAGTCGCTCCGAATTGCTTTTATTCTCGGTGAAGAAGAGATCAGCGACCGATTCACAAAATAATTCGTAATCCCCGAGCGCGGGATGACTCGCCGTAATGACGGTCGCGTGCCCATTGTCGGTGGCTTTGCGCAGTGTCGGTTTCGGTTGATTTTGGCCCCAGCTCCAGGTGTTGCGAAACCAAAGCGTTGGTAGCAAATGCAGCGCGGCTGGTTCGGGCCCACAGTTTTTTGCGCTCGCCCGAATCAAAATGTCGTGCGCGTCCGCTTTGGCGTACTCGATCTCGATGTCGAAGTAGCGATTTTCCGCGAACGCGTTCGTGTTCCAGATTTCGAATTCGCCCTCTATTTTCGAGCGCGCGCCGCTTTGGGCGACCAGTTCTTCGTAGGGAAAACGTGATTGCGGATAGCGATAAATCATCCGCATGAAACTGTGCGACGGCGTGTTGTCGATGTACCAATAAAGTTCCTTCACATCTTCGCCGTGATTTCCTTCCGGCCCGCTCACGCCGAAAATCCGCTCTTTCAAAAACGGATCGCGGTCGTTCCAAAAGGCGAATGCGAAGCAGAGCCGGCCTTTGTGATCGGAAATTCCGCCAATGCCGTCTTCGTTCCAGCGATAGGTGCGCGACCGCGCATGATCGTGGGGGAAATAATTCCACGCGTCGCCGTTAGCGCTGTAATCCTCGCGCACCGTTCCCCAGGCGCGCTCGGCCAAGTATGGTCCCCAAAAATGCCACCGCTTGTCGGCTGATTTATTTTCCGCGAGCCGTGCTTGCTCGGCGTTCATCACCGACGATTAGCAATCGAAAATCGAAAATCGGCAATCTTAAATTACTTCATTCCCACTCGATCGTGCTCGGCGGTTTGCTCGAGATGTCGAAGCAGACGCGGTTGACGCCTTTGACTTCGTTGCTGATGCGCGAGGAAATGCGCGCGAGAAGTTCGTAGGGAAGCCGGACCCAATCGGCGGTCATGCCGTCCTGACTCTCGACGATCCGCAACACGATCGTGTTTTCGTAGGTGCGTTGATCGCCCATGACGCCGACCGAGCGCACCGGCAAGAGCACGGCGAACGATTGCCAGACACGGTAATACCAATCGCTCGCTTTCATCTCGCTCTGCACGATCATGTCAGCTTCGCGCAAGATCGACAATCGTTCGGGCGTCACGTCGCCGAGAATGCGCACAGCGAGTCCAGGGCCGGGGAACGGTTGCCGATAAACAATTTCTTTCGGCAAACCGAGCTGCAGTCCGACCTGCCGCACCTCGTCTTTGAACAGTTGCCGCACCGGTTCCACCAATTCGAAATGCATTTTTTCGGGCAAACCGCCGACGTTGTGATGACTCTTGATCACGGCTGCCGGGTTGCCGCCGATTGAAACACTTTCAATTACGTCCGGATAAAGAGTTCCTTGCGCGAGAAATTTGTAGCCGCCGTGCTTGCGCGCCTTGTTTTGTCGATCCTGGGCGAGCAATTCTTCGGTGGCGTGCTGAAACACCGCGATGAATTCGTTGCCGATAATTTTTCTTTTCTGCTCCGGATCGGTCACGCCTTTGAGTGCGGTCAGGAAACGCCCGGTCGCGTCGACATATTTCAAACGCACATGAAAATTTTCGCCGAACACGCGTTGAACAATTTCTTCTTCGCGCGCGCGCAAGAGACCATTGTTCACGAAAATGCAGGTGAGCTGGTCGCCGATTGCTTTATGGAGCAATGCGGCTGTGACCGACGAATCGACGCCGCCACTTAAACCGAGCACAACCTTTTCATCGCCGACCTGACGGCGAACGCGCCTGCACGCTTCTTCGATGAAGGAGCCCATCGTCCAATCCATCGCGCAGTGGCAGATGTGATAGACGAAATTTTGCAGAATCTCTTTGCCCCGCGGCGTGTGCGCGACTTCGGGATGAAATTGCAGTCCGTAAAGTTTGCGCTGCCGATCTTCGACTGCGGCGAAATCGGAACTTTCCGTCCGGCCGGCGGCGAGAAAACCCTTCGGCAAAGCCGTCACTTCATCGCCGTGACTGTTCCAGACATCGAGCTGATTACCGAGCCCATCGAACAACTGCGAGCCGTTTGTGATCTGCAACATTCCTGCGCCGTACTCGCGCCGTCCGGTGAACACGACCTGGCCGCCGAGATGATGCGCCATCTGCATCAATCCGTAACAAATTCCGAGCACCGGAATGCCTAACGAAAAGATTTCCGGATCAATTTGTGGCGCGCCTTTGTCGTAAACGCTGGCGGGGCCGCCGGAGAGAATGATTCCATTCGGGTTGAGTTTTTTGATCTCAGCCGCCGGAAGATTGAACGGAACAACTTCGGAATAGACCTGGAGCTCCCGCACCCGACGGGCGATGACCTGGGTATATTGCGAGCCGAAATCGAGGATAAGGATCTTTGAATGTTTCGCGGGCGCGGAAGTCTTCACATTCGCTATGGATGAGTCTGCGGTACGGCGTGTTCGCCGGCTGGATCGCCGGGCTCTCGTTGTTCGGGGACGACTTGTCCCTGACCAGAAACGCCGCGCTCGAGCTGAGATCCCACTTCTTGGCCGCTTCGTTGTTCGAGGGGATCGGCGCAACCGCCCACGAGCGTCGCGCACGCGATTGCGAGCAGGATCAACAAGGGCCTCATCCGCTCATTTTAGGAATGAACTTATCAAAAGCAAATGGACAGGATTAACAGGATTTGCAAAGCAAAGGAGCAGAGGCCCGATTCCGGGAAATCCTGTCCATCCGGTAAATCCTGTCTAGCATTCTGCTTCAGATGATCGACTCGGAGCTTTTGCTGCAAGGCTATCGGCTTGGCATTTTCCCGATGGCGATGGAGGAGGATTCGATCGCTTGGTTTTCGCCGGACCCGCGCGCGATCATTCCGCTGGAGAATTTTCATGTCCCGCACGCGCTGCGACGCGTCGCCCGGAAAAAAGTTTTCGAGATCAAGATCGACCATTGCTTTGGCGACGTGATTCGGGCGTGCGCGAAACGCAAGGACACCTGGATCAATCGCGAGATCATCGAAAGCTACGAGCGGTTGCACGAGCTCGGCAACGCGCATTCGGTCGAAGCCTGGAGCAAAAATAAACTCGCCGGCGGACTTTACGGCGTCGCCATCGGCGGCGCGTTCTTTGGCGAATCGATGTTTCATCGTGTAACGGACGCCTCGAAGATCGCCCTGGTCGCTTTGGTTGAACGTTTGCGCGCGCTCAAATTCGCGCTCCTCGACACGCAATGGACGACACCGCATTTGCAACAATTCGGCGCGGTCGAAATTTCGCGAGAGCATTATTTAAAATTATTGCGGCGGGCGGTGAAATTGCCGCGAAAATTCTGAATTCGACATTGGATGTTGGACGTTGAGCGTTGGGCGTTTTCTGCTTAAGTGAGCATCCTCGCGGCTGGGTAGCTCAGTTGGCAGAGCAGTGGACTGAAAATCCACGTGTCGGCGGTTCGATTCCGCCCCCAGCCACATCCTTCATTCAAGCAATGAACGACCGTGCTTATTCTCTATCGGCGGCACAGGAACCATGAAATACGATTGGAAAGACGCGGGGGAGGAATGGTCGGCGCCATGGGGAACTTCATCAGCTCAATGGTTCGGCGCCATTTTGCCCCGCATCCGTGATTACTTGCCGACAGAAACGATCTTGGAGATCGCGCCCGGTTTCGGTCGGTGGACTCACTATCTGAAAGATTACTGTCGAGAGCTATGGATTGTGGATCGCGTCGATGAGTGTATCGAAGCATGCCGCCAACGTTTCGCTGTTTATTCCCATGTCCACTGTTACGTCAATGATGGCCGATCCTTGCCTATGATTCCGGATGATTCGATCGATTTCGCATTCAGTTTCGATTCTCTCGTTCACACCAAGCGGGAGGTGGTGGAGCTCTACCTGCGCGAGCTGGGAACCAAATTGAAAATCGGCGGAAAAGGTTTCATTCACCATTCCAATTTCGGCGAATACGCTAACTCTCTACGCGAGCGGATTCCGCGGGCATTGGCAAAGCCACTGATCAAGGCGAAGATTTTCGATTGGGCGCATCATCGAAGCCCGGATATGACGGCTGAGTTGTTTCGCGTGTTGTCCGCAAAGCACGGCTTGCATTGCCTCAGCCAGGAGATCGTTAACTGGCGTGGGCGGCGCCTAATCGATTGCTTTTCGATTTTCACGCGAAGTGCCGCGCCCGAGCCGGGCCCTACGCGAATAATTCGAAACCGAAATTTCATGCGTGAAGCGGCGAAGATCCGCGCCAAATCGTGAGCTATTCGGTTCGCAGCGCAGTAATCGGATTCACATACGTTGCGCGGCGCGCGGGAAGAAAACAGGCGAGCAACGCAGCAGCGGCGAGCATGAGACTTGAAGCGATCAACGCAAACGGATCGGTCGGACTTACGCCGTAGAGAATTTGGGAGAGCACCCGGCCCGCGGCTAACGAAAGCAAAAGCCCGACGCTGACGGCGAGTGCGGTGTGCATCGCCCCCTGGCGCATAATCAACGCGAAAACGTCTTTGCGATGTGCGCCGAGCGCCATTCGAATGCCGATCTCCCGCGTGCGACAAGCGACTGCATAAGCTTTCACGCCATAGACGCCGACGACCGCGACCAACAACGCGATGCAACCAAACGCACCGAAGAGCATCGCGCCCAGTTTAACAATCCAAAGGTTCGGGGATTTCTCCATCAAATCGACATAAGGCGTCATCTGCAACAGAGGGAGATCGGGATCAATCTCGCGCAGGGCCTGCCGGAGCGTCGGCATGATCGCGACCACCACATGTCGATCTCGGGTGTTGAGGCGGACGTGAAGATACGTTTGGCCGTTGTAACCTTGCGCAAGCGGGACAAACAACCGGCAGACAATCGAATCGTTCTGAATGTCGTGTCGATGTTTGCTCACGATCCCGATGATTTCGAGATCGTTAGGCGCGCCGTCCTTCGGCGCCTGAGTATAGCGAACATGCTGACCGATCGCGTCCTCGTTTGGGAAAAGTTTTTTCGCCATCTCTTCATCAATGATGGCGACGCGGCGCGACTCCTTGCTTTCGCACTCGCCCTGAGTGAAATCGCGGCCGCGAAGCAGTTTCACGCCGAGCGCATCGAAGTAACTCGTTGTGACGGCGGTGTAGAGCGAGTTGACACTTGGGTCCGGCGCTTTCGGGTCGTTAGGCATCGTGTCTTTCGTCCGAAGAACCCGCCGCGTGTTAGTGAAATCGGCGTAAGGCAACATCGTTCCCACGGCGGACGCGGTGACGCCGGGCAGTTCGCGGGCGCGTTCCGCCATCGCAAATATCAACCGACGCGATTCGGCTGGCTCTTTTTTAACCAGGGTAAAATCGAACTCGCTGATCAAATCGCCGGCTGCGACAACGCCGGGATTTAGCCCGGCCGCTTTGAGCGCGCCCCGAAAAAATAATCCGGCGGCGAAGAGCAACATTAACGAAAGGGCAATTTGCGTCATGACCGAGATGTTTCGCGGCGCGAAAAAACGGTTGAAGCGCCCAACGCGCGCGGATTCGCCGACTTGTTGCTTAAGATCGTTAACCAGATCGGCCTTGGTCGATTTTAACGCCGGGCCAAGACTGAAGAGCATGGTCGCAAGCAAGCAAAACAGAAATGTGACTGAGAGCACCACCGCGTCGGGACGTAATTTTACGACGAACGAAAAATTGATTGAAGCGAGCAGACTGCGGAGCTGCTGAAGCAGAAGATCGTTACACCATGCGCTCAGCACGAGACCGATCGCGCCGCCGCAAAGAGCGAGCAAGAAGCCTTCGCAGAGCAATTGCCTCACGATGCGCCATCGCGATGCGCCAACGGCGAGCCGGACGGCGATCTCCTTCGATCGCGAGGTTGCGCGCGCGAGCAACATGTTGGCCAGATTCAAACAAGCGATGAGCAAAACCGCGCCCGCCATGGCTGTGAGCAACGTCGCAATCAACGTGATCGGACCATCGTCTTCCGGCTGCGTGCTCAAACTAAATCGCGACGGCGTTTGAATCTGAAGTTCGCGCGCGCCTTCGCTGTCCGCCGGTTGGACCGCGGTCAGTCGCTGCGCCAATACCGGCAGGCGCGACTTCGCCATGTCGATGGTCAAACCGGGGCGCATGCGGCCGGTGAGATTGAATGCGTAATTTTTTGGATTCATCAAGTCGTGCATCGTCTCGGAGTCGCCAAAGGCGGAGCCGAGCTGCGAACGAACGCCGATCGGCGCCCAGATATCCGGCGCGATCAACGCGTTCGCGCCGCTAAATCCGTCGGCGGCAATGCCGATCACAGTGTAGGGCTGGCCGTTGATCTGAAGTGTGCTGCCGACAAAATCGGCGCGGCTGCCCATTCGTTTCCAGAATCCGTAACTTGTGACTACGACGGCAATGTTTGCGTTCGGCTTACATTCCTCGCCGGAGTAAAACCGGCCGCGATACGGCTTGGCTCCCATGAGCGAGAAATAATTCTCCGAGGTCAGGAACGCGAAGCTCCGCCGCATCTCGTGATCGCGCCCGATGCCGGCGACGGCAAACTCGAGCGCGGCAATATCGGCAAACACGTCTCCACCGTTCTCACGCAGCTCGCGATATTCACTGTAAGAAAACTGGCGGTAATCATGGCTGGCGTTCTGGCGCGCGCTGAAAACGTTCACGACTTCGTTGGGCCGTTCCGGCACTACCGGATGAAGCACGACGCCGTTGATCAGCGCGAAAATGGCGGAGTTAACACCGATCGCCAACGCGAGCGTGAGCACCGCTACCGCAGTGAATCCTGGCGACTTGAGAAGCTGACGGAAAGCGAACTTGAAATCTTGGATCATGAAACGTTCCTCCGCTCATGAGATGCGCTCAGCGTCGGGTTTGGATTCAGCGATCTCGGCTAGGCGAAAGTATTTTCTCGTCAGCTGAAAGGTTTTCGCTTGGACTCCGTATTCTAATTAACCTTCGATTCATGCCTGAAGCCCCGCTCGCAGCTCCGCCGCCGCTACCGAAATCGCAGCCCTCCTTTGGAAAGCGCCACAGCACAATCATCAAGTTGCTCGGTGTCGGTGCGCTCGTTCTCATCCTGTTGATTCCGCTCTTGATGATCACCGGCGTATTGACCGATCGGTTGCAGCGACGCAACGAAGCGGTCGCCGATATCACGTCATCGTGGGGTAAAGAGCAGAGCGTGATTGGTCCTGTGCTCGGAATTCCGTATCAATACAAATTTAAAGCAGTGAAGGAAATGCCCGCGCCTGACGGAAAGATGGAGCGGCGCGAAGTGGAAGAGACCGCCATTGCGAACGCATATTTTCTTCCCGAAACATTGAATGTTAGCGGCGATGCCCAGACTCAAATGCTGCATCGTGGGATCTACGCTGCGGCCGTTTTCCGTGCGCAGATGAAGCTTTCCGGAAGATTTGTGCCCCCGGATTTTGGGGCGCTTAAGATCGACGTCAAGGATGTGCAATGGAAAGACGCCTTCGTCACAATCGCGGTGAATGACTTGCGCGGAACGCGCGAAGGGATCGTGCTCGATTGGGGCGGAACAAAGCGGCCGTTGCTGCCCGGGTCGCAGGTGCCAGGTTACACGACCGGCGCAACGGCGCCTCTGGGTGGCGACAAACCAATCGGCGCGCCGGTGGAATTTTCAATTCCACTCGATTTCAACGGGAGCGAGGGAATTTACTTCGCGCCTTTCGGCGTCCAAAACGAGGCGACCCTGAAATCGAACTGGCCGGATCCGGCATTTCGCGGTGCGTTTTTGCCGGCCGAGCGTTCGGTGCGCGCGGATGGTTTTGACGCGAAGTGGAAAGTGTCCTATTACGGCCGCGATTATCCGCAATCCTGGTCCAGCCGGAAAGGCAACGAGCGTTTCACAACCAAAGCCGTTTCGGAATCACTCTTCGGTGCGCAGTTTTTGTCGATCCTGGACGCGTATCGTTATGTCGAGCGCTCGATCAAATATGGCGTGCTCTTTCTCGTGCTCGTGTTCACAACTTTCTTTCTCTTCGAAGTGACCGCGCGACAGAAGATTCATCCATTCCAGTATCTGATGGTTGGCGCAGCGCTTTGTCTCTTTTATCTGTTGCTGCTCTCGATTTCCGAATTCGTCGGATTCGGTTATGGGTATCTGATCGCGGCGGTCGCATCGATAATTTTGATCACGTGGTATTGCCGATTCTTCCTCGGCGGCGGAGTCAGGACGTTGATGATCGGCGCGGGCCTGGCTGGCGTTTACACGTTTCTCTACATCACTTTACGGCAACAAGATTACGCCTTGCTCATGGGCGCGGTCGCGCTCTTCGTCGTGCTCGCAGTCGTGATGTACGTAACGCGCAAGGTCGATTGGTACGCGCGCGACGCGGGTTAGCAGCAATCGAAATGAAAATCAGAGCGATTGCACGCTCTTGAGCATTTCGTTGAAGGCGCTGTAAAGATCGCGGTGCTGAGTGACACCGCGACGAAGAACCGGTTTGAGATTAGCGAGATCAGCGATGTTGATGACTTGATCGACGCTATGCACGAATGCGCTCA
>Ga0209577_10004392_pt1 | contig 13280 bp, 5 predicted proteins | sample GraSoiAngelo_109_FD_185874 | JGI IMG/M metagenome (GOLD analysis project Ga0209577, IMG submission 185874) | Grasslands soil microbial communities from the Angelo Coastal Reserve, California, USA - 14_0903_12_20cm (SPAdes) (version 2) | ecosystem: Environmental > Terrestrial > Soil > Grasslands ... | reverse complement strand
CGTTATCAAACGGCAATCAGACTATTGACTTCATCTTCAATAGCTCGCCGGTGGTACAAGGTGAAAATACGATGCATATCGATGCCGGCGCAATTCACCAGGCCTCGAATAACGATCCGATCCTGGAGTTCAACTGCACGTTCCGTTTCGCCGTAACGCAGCTAGCGGTGACTGACACCGATCCACCCGTTGGCGGGACATTCACACCGCCAGCACCAGGCACCTATGACTACCTCGTGAACTTGAACATGGCGGCTGATCCAAGCTCAGTTCAGGACAGCGATCTGCAATTGAGCGGAAACACCGGCGCCACTGTGACCGGGCACACCTTGGAAAACGGCGACACGACTATCCACTTCACGCTGCATATGGATTTCGGGGGGACATTGACGGCGAGCATTGCCGCCGGGGCGATCACTGATCAATTCGGCAATCCCGGCGCGGCCTTTTCTGGAAATTACACAGTAGAAGGGCCTACACCCTGTCTTTGGTCCTCCGGTCCGGATCTCCCTTTCGCTGGCACTCGTTTCGTCGGGGTCTTTTTCCCAGCCAACGGAAAATTTTATGCGATGGGTGGTCGCGACGTCAATAACATCGAGTTCACTCATCCGTTTGAGTACGATCCCGGCAGCAACAGTTGGACAACCAAGTCAGCCACTTACCCTGACAACCACGTGAATAACATGGCTTGCAGCGTGCTTAACGACACCGGAACGGACTATATCTATTGCGCGGGTGGGTCGGAGTTCACCGGCCAGACCACGAGCGGTCATGTCTTCCGTTATGACCCGGTTGCTGACAGCATCACTACCGTTCCTAGTAACTGGCCGCCTGGCGACAACGGCACTCTGCCGGGTGGCTTCACTGTTTTCAACAACAAGCTCTACACTCTGGGTGGCTTCGACATTCCTAATGGCAGTGGGACCAACCAGATTTGGGAGTTTACGCCTAACCCCGCTGGCTGGGTGCAGAAGAATGCGGTCCTGCCGTTTCCGCTGGGCTATTTACCAACCACGACTATCGGGAATCTCATCTACACAGGTGGTGGCGTTGATATCACGGGCGGCGTTCTTACCGATACGAACCACGCATTTATCTATGACCCAGTGGCTGATTCCATCTCCATCAATACCGACATACCCGACGCCACAAGCAATACCCGGGCGGTCAACTTCTGTAACGTGATGTATGTCTTGGGTGGGAACTTTAACGCCCCCACCAATGAGGTGCAGATCTACGATCCAGTTAGCGGCACGTGGTCGGTAGGTCCGCCGTTCGCAATTGCGGGCCGTAACTTCGCAGCCGACACTGATGGCACTAATAATATCTGGAAAGCCGGCGGCTACGACAGTGGGCTAGCCATCATCGCCACGATGGAAATCTTCAACTGCCCCAACAGTCCTTGCGCGGCACCGACGCCGACACCGACGCCGACATCCACGCCGACGTCAACGCCGACTGCGACGCCAACACCAACGCCGAGACCGGTTCCAACGCCGAGGCCACGGCCGACCCCGCACCCAAGACCGTAGCCAGGGGCACCCTTCTTCTGCAGGGGAAGCTGTCAGCTCCCCCTGCAGCGGGTCTCCGGTCGAGGAGTATCAAATGGCGTAGGCAAGGATCAGGATAGTTATAAAACATAAATGAACAATAATGGCACCAGCGGTTATAGTTTTACTTAACGCGCTCCAGCCTGAGACACTACTACTACCATGACGAAAAAACTACTTGCCCACCGTAGCCTCTCGACTCGCCGTAGCTTTACGCGAAGCCTGGTTGGCGAAGGCGGAGTAATTATTAGCTATCAACTATTGGCCATTCTTGTCCTATCAACTATCAGCTACCTGCCATCAGCTCGCGCGCAAGCCACTGCTTCAGAACATACGGCAGCTCGCAAATCTGCGGTCGCCGCGGCGACCCACGGCGCGGCAGGCAAGCCGCGCATGACCGAGCCGCTGGAAAAACCCGCGATGCCGCCTGCGTCTATTTACAGGCTCGAGTCTTCGCCGCGCATGATTTCGCGATTCGGTCTTTTCACCAGCTTCCAGGTGAACGTGGATGCAGGCGGCAATAACATCCTCGGTGATGCGGCGAATGAGCCGTCAATTTCAGTTGACCCAACGGATGGCAACAAGATTGCGGTCGGCTGGCGGCAGTTTGACAGTGTTCAATCCGACTTCCGCCAATCTGGTTATGGCTACACGACAGATGGTGGCACGACCTGGACGTTCCCCGGTGTTTTACAGGATAACGTTTTCCGCAGTGATCCGGTAACAAACTCCGACGACACGGGAAATTTTTTCTATCTCAGCCTTTTAGTGAACACATTTTGCGGCGATATTTGGCGCTCCGCAAACGGCGGACAAACGTGGACGGAGCAGTCATCCGATGGAGCGGCGCACAGCGGCGACAAGGAGTGGTTCACCATCGATCGGACTCCGACCAGCATGGGCCACGGCTTTCAATATCAATCTTGGACTGAGTTCGCGGCTTGTGACTTCGGCGGATTCAACCGATCTACTGATGGCGGTATCACCTGGCAGACTCCAGTCAGTATTCCCAACTCTCCTCAATGGGGAACGCTGGACGTCGCCCTCAACGGTGATCTTTTTATCGGTGCGGGCGACTCCGGCAGCGGGTTCTGGTGCGTTCGCTCGAGCAATGCAAAGGACCCGAACGTCACGCCGTCCTTTGACCAAGTCACTACAGTTAATCTCGGTGGCAGTCTATTATTTGGCGCGGCGATTAATCCGGGCGGACTGGCCGGGCAAATCTTCCTGGCGGTGGACCGATCGGGGACGGCTACAAATAACAACATTTACATGATGGCCACCGTGCAGCAGTTCAGCGCAAGCAACGGAAGCGATGTAATGTTCTCGCGCAGCACGGATGGGGGACTAACCTTCAGCGCCCCGCAACGGATCACCGATGATCCAGTGAATCAGAACAAATGGCATTGGTTCGGCACGCTCGCGGTCGCTCCTAATGGGCGCATTGATTCTGTGTGGCATGACACGCGAAACGCTCCGAACAACACCGATTCACAGTTATTCTACTCGTGGAGCACGGATGGCGGGGTCACCTGGGCGCCCAACGTCGCGGTCAGCAGTTCATTTAATCCTCACGAAGGCTGGCCAGTGCAGCAGAAGATAGGCGATTATATTACCATTGTGTCTGATAACACCGGTGGCGATGTCGCGTATTCGGCTACGTTCAACTTTAACCCCAACACAGGACAGCACGAACAAGATGTCTATTACGTGCGCGTTTTCCCATCGGGCGGACCTACACCTACGCCGACACCCACGGTTACGCCAACGGCCACACCTACTCCTACAGCAACGCCTACCGTTACGCCAACAATGACTCCTACACCTACGCCACGACCAACCCCTACACCGCGGACTCTCCCCACGCCGAGAGGTCGTCCTACGCCGCCACCGCGTCCGAGTTCATTAGGCTCGGTAACTCTCCCAGCGAATTAGTGGGTCTCATCAATAGCACTGTCATGTTGAGCGGAGCGAAACATCTCTGGCTATCCCATCGCATCCGGAATGATCAGAGATTCTTCTCCCTCGACTGCGGGATCAGAATGACATTTACGAGATGGCTTGTAGGAGAGCGCGAGCTTTGGTCAAGAAAGAACGCTTTGCTTTAGCTAATAGAACGTGCCCTCCGGTCGCTTTAGCCAATAGATACCAAGAAAACGCTCCAATTCAGCCCACAGACCGTCATGAATAAAAAACGACTATCAACTATCAGTCATCAACTACTAGCTACTACGCGAAGAGGACGCTTTGCTCTAGTTAATAGAACGTTTTCTTCGGGACCTTTAGCTGATAGCGAGAACCGAGCGCGCTTTGTAGTGCGGCGCTGCTGCGCCGCTTTTCTCGTGCTATCCACCGTCGGCTACTTGTCCGCCGTAGCCTTGGCGAAGGCGGATCAACTGTCGGCTCCCGCCCGAGTCGAGGCTTCCGCTGAAGCTAGGGCGGACAGGTCAGCCCAACTCGCGCCTACATGGAAGCCGCGCCAAAAGGAGCCATTGGAAAAATACGACATGCCGCCCATGCACATTTACCGGCTGGAAACTTCGCCCCGCATGATCTCGCAATTTGGCGTGTTCACCAGTTACCAGGCAAACGTCGATGCAAACGGCCAGAATATTATCGGCGACGCCGCGAATGAGTGTTCTATTTCCGTTGATCCAACTAATCCTAGTAAGATGGCAATCGGCTGGAGGCAATTTAATGACGTTAACTCGAACTTCCGACAAGGCGGCTGGGGATATACGACCGACGGCGGCGTAACATGGACCTTTCCCGGAATTCTGGAAAACAATGTGTTTCGCAGCGACCCGGTAACGAACTCCGATGAGACAGGCACCTTCTTTTACCTCAGCCTGCTTCAGACATTTTGTGAGAACGTGTACCGCTCGACCAACGGCGGTCAATCCTGGACAGAGTTACAAGCCGACGGACTCGCGGGTGGGGGCGACAAGCAGTGGTTCACGATTGATAAGACCGGAGGCCCGGGCCACGGATTTCAATATCAGTCAAGCGACGGCATTAACTGTAGCGGCAGCGGCGTGCAATTTCAGCGTTCCACCGACGGCGGAATCACCTGGCAGGCTCCCATCGTTATTCCTAACGAGCCCACAGACGGAACACTTGATGTGGACTCCAATGGTAACCTTTTCATCGGCGGCGAAGGATTCAGCCCGTTTTATTGCGTGCGCTCGAGCAACGCGCAGATCGGCAATCAGACACCTACGTTCGACCAGGTTACGCAGGTTGACATGGGTGGCGAGCTATCTGGTGGCGGCATAAACCCGGCAGGTTTGGACGGAATGTTGTTCCTGGCGATCGATCACTCTGGCGGACCGACTAACAATAACATTTACATGCTGGCCAGCGTGGCGCCGCCGGGCCGAACTACAACCGACGTGATGTTTGTGCGGAGCACAGACGGCGGCCAAACCTTTAGCGCGCCGGTCAAGGTCAATGACGACCCCGTCAATCCTAACAAGTGGCACTGGTTCGGCACGTTCTCAGTAGCGCCCAACGGACGACTCGACGCTGTCTGGCATGACACACGGAACGCGGCAAACAACACTGACTCACAGTTATTCTATTCCTGGAGCACCGATGCTGGCGTTACTTGGGCGCCTAACGTGGCAGTGAGCAATTCGTTTAATCCTTTCGAAGGGTATCCAAATCAAAGCAAGATAGGCGACTATATCACCATCGTTTCCGACGAAACCGGCGGTAACGTAGCGTACTCGGCAACGTTTAACTTCAACCCGCAGAGAAACCAGCACGAAGAAGATGTATACTATGTCCGGGTGTTTCCTGGCGGACAAGGACCCACGCCGACACCGACGGTCACGCCAACGCCCACAGCGACAGCTACCCCTACAACTACTCCTACGCCAACTGCGACAGCGACCATTACTCCTACCCCGAGTGCGACCCCAACAGCGACACCAAGGCCTACTCCTACTCCGAGGTCTATTCCCACGCCAAGAGGGCGGCCTACTCCCCTGCCGAGACCGTGATTCCCGGAATCGGCGAATGGGCGACATAGATCAAATACGCTCGCCGTTTCGCCGTTTCTCCCTTTCGCCGTTTCCTTTTTCTTTCTTACCAGAGATCCGCAAATAAATTCTCGACAACGCAGCAATTTGCGATTACGGACAGCGCCAGCGAGGCGATCGAGATTCGTGAATCTTAATCCGCTTCATCAATTCAACGCTTTAACCACATCACTGATATGAGACGCTCCACAGTTTCACTCACCCTACTGGTTTGCCTGGGTCTACTAGTCGCATTAGGCACTGCTTCAGCTCAGCTGGCGCCCACTTGGAAGCCGCAGGGGCGCGAGCCTTTCGAAAAATATGATAACCCGCCCGCACCTCCTCGGAAGGTCGAGACATCACCGCGAATGATCTCGCGGTTCGGTCCGTTCACCAGTCATCAAGTGAATGTCGATGCGAGTGGTAACAACATCGTGGGCGACGCTGCGAATGAATGCGCGATTTCCGTTGACCCGACCAATCCCAGCAGGATGGCTATCGGCTGGAGACAGTTCGATGATGTTACCTCCAACTTTCGCCAGGCTGGCTATGGCTATACCACCGATGGTGGGCTGACCTGGGCGTTTCCGGGTGTGTTACAACCGGGCTTTTTCCGAAGCGATCCCGTCACGGGCTCGGATGAAACAGGGACTTTTTTCTACCTGAGTCTGCGATCGAGCTGGCCACAACAAACATTTTTCTGTGATGATATGTGGCGCTCGACTAACGGCGGAGCGACCTGGGACCTAATCTCAGGCAAGCAAGGCGCGATCGGAGGCGATAAACAATGGTTTACGATTGATAAGACGTGCGGCCCGGGGCATCACTTTCAATACCAGGCGTTCGATCAGTCGAACTGTGCGGGCGGACTGTTCAACCGTTCGACCGATGCAGGAGTCACATGGGAGACGCCAATTGATATCCCTAACGAGCCCATTTTCGGAACGCTCGATGTTGATAGCAACGGCAACCTCTACGTCGGTGGCGAAGGATTCGATTTTCGGTGCGCGCGTTCGAGCAATGCGCAATTTGGAAACCAGACCCCGGTTTTTGATCAGGTCACCCCGGTTAACATGGGCGGCGATCTGGCTGGCGGCGGGATCAATCCAGGAGGCCTGGATGGGCAGGCATTTCTTGCAGTGGACCATTCGGGTACCGCGACGAACGACAACGTTTACATGCTGGCGAGCGTTCAGCCGCCCGGAAGAAGCACGACCGACGTGATGTTCGCTCGCAGCACCGACGGCGGCGCAACCTTCAGCGCGCCCGTCCGAGTTAACGACGACGACAACCCGAGCAAGTGGCACTGGTTCGGCACGTTCTCTGTAGCGCCCAATGGCCGGCTCGACGCGGTCTGGTATGACAACCGCAACGCGAACAATCTCGATTCGCAGCTTTTCTACTCCTACAGCACTGACGCGGGCGTTACGTGGTCGACGAACGTGCCGGTGAGCAATGCGTTTAACCCCCAAGAAGGCTGGCCGAACCAGAATAAGATCGGCGATTACATCACCATCGTTTCCGACGACACTGGTGGCAATGTAGCTTACGCTGCCACCTTCAACTTCAACCCGACCAGAGGCCAGCACGAACAAGACGTGTACTACGTTCGCGTCTGTCCCAATGCGCCCTGCCCACAGCCGACACCTGGGCCATCGGTCGTGCCGTGCGGTAGTCCTACGCCTACATCAACACCAACAGTTACTCCAACTGCGACACCTACAGCAACCGTAACACCGACTCCTACCGCAACACCGACAGCTACGGCTACACCCACAACTACTCCACGGCCAACGCCGACACCGAGGACTGCTCCATCGCCGAGAGGGCGTCCGACTCCGCGGCCGAGACCGTAGGCCCTGATCTCCAGTGATTAGTGAATTGTAGAGGCAGCCGTGCCGGCTGCAATTTCGCTATCCTCGCAGGCGACACGCGCTTCGGCGCAGATCGAGGGGTATCAGTTTGGCCTCGCAGAGTTCCGCCTCCATTCCGCGAAAATATGAGTTTCAATCCTGTTACTAAAGAACTTCACAGATAATTCTCGACAACGTTGTTGTTCTGGATAAAGGGACCGCGAGCTTTGACGCTCCCTTGGCGCGCCAGGTAAAATCACTGTCAGCTATCCACTATCAGCCATGAAGAAAAAACTATCAGCCATCAACTGTCAGCTATTAGCTACGGTAATCCTTCTGCCGTTCGCCCTTGCTACCGCGTCAGGGCAAACGCTGGCGCCCATCCGCAAGCCGCCTTTCAATGAGCCGCTCGAAAAATATAACATGCCGCCGGCGGCTCCTCGAAAAATAGAGACTTCGCCGCGCATGATCTCGCAATTTGGCGTGTTCACCAGCTTTCAGGCGAACGTCGATGCAGGTGGCAACAACATCCTCGGCGACTGCGCGAACGAGCCGTCCATTGCCGTGAATCCGACAGATGGCAACAAGATGATGATCGCCTGGAGGCAGTTCAACAGTATTAACTCCGACTTCCGGCAGTCCGGCTGGGGATATACTACGGATGCGGGCATACACTGGACGTTTCCCGGTGTCTTGCAGGATAACATTTTCCGCAGCGACCCAGTGACAAAGTCCGATGAGGCAGGGAATTTTTTCTATCTGAGCCTCCAATCGACCCAGGCTCAGTCATTTTTTTGCGACGACGTGTGGCGCTCGACAAACGGCGGCCAAACCTTCACGGAGCAGTCGCCCGACGAAGCCGGGCACGGAGGCGATAAGGAGTGGTTTACCATCGACACGACTGGCGGCACGGGTCATGGATTCCTTTATCAGTTTTGGACCGGCTTCTTTGCCTGCGACTTCGGAGAATTCAATCGCTCGACCGACAGCGGAGCAACCTGGCAGAGTCCGATTAATATTCCGAACAATCCTGATACCGGAGCGATGGATGTGGACACCAACGGCAACCTCTTTCTTGCCGGTGGTGGAAGTCCGTTTTGGTGCGTTCGCTCGTCCAATGCGCAGGATCCGAACGTCACGCCGACTTTTGACCAAGTCACTAATGTCAACCTGGGTGGCAACCTCATTCAGGGCGGCATAAATGGAATAGGACTTTGCGGTCAGACCTTCATCGCGGTGGACCGTTCCGGGACTGGCACTAACAATAACATCTACGTCCTTGCCAGCGTGGAACCATTCAGTGCTAACAACGGCACGGACGTGATGTTTGCACGCAGCACCGACGGCGGGCTAACCTTTAGCGCGCCGCACAGGATCAATGACGATCCCGTTAACCCTAACAAGTGGCACATCTTCGGCACACTTTCCGTGGCGCCCAATGGACGCATCGATGCGGTATGGCTGGATTCGCGCAACGCGGCAAACAACATCGATACTCAGTTATTCTATTCGTGGAGCACAGACGGTGGCGTCACCTGGGCGCCTAATATTGCGGTGAGCAATTCGTTCAATATTCAGTCAGGCTTTCCACAAAATCAAAAGATAGGCGATTACATCACGATTGTATCTGACAATACGGGCGGCAACGTCGCGTATGCCGCCACTTACAACGTCAACCCAAACGCGGTCAACGGGCACGAACAAGACGTTTATTATGTGCGTGTCTTTCCATCGGGTGGCCCTACTCCGACACCGACAGCGAGTCCCACTCCCACGCCTACAGCGACGGCCACGCCTACTGTTACTCCGACAGCTACACCTACTCCAACAGCAACGCCGACTGCTACACCTACACCGCGGCCAACACCCACGCCCCGGACTGCTCCGACGCCGAGAACTCGTCCTACTCCGCTACCAAGGCCCTGAGTCCCGGAGTCGGCGAATCGGCGAAAGAGAGAAAACAGAATTGCCCGCGAATTACGCGAATAGACACGAAAATGGATGAAAAAGAATCATTCGCGTTAATTCGCGGGGTTCAGCTCTTCCTCTGCTTTTCGTCGCATCCTTCGCCAAAATCGTAACAGCATTGTTACATTTCCGCGAAAAACGAGAATTGCCACCAATTTGTTGGCTAATCTCTGACCTCTAAATCATCCGCTAAATAGGTGCCATCCGCGGTTTAAATCTTTTCAGCGGAAATTTCGGAAAAACTTTAAAAAAGTGTTGACATGCTTCCGGCACATCCGATAGCATCCCCACTCCACTTCGCAGGGAAAAACTAACTTCATCTATGAAAAAGAAATCCACTTCGCAATCAGCCTTCTTTAATCTTCGTATCCTAACTGCTTCGATGTTTTGCCTCCTCGGCATCGCTGTGGCGCTGTTCGCCCAGGGAAACCGCACCAAGCAGGCCCAAACAAGTCGCTCCACTGCCGCGCATGACGCTCCCGGCACGCAGAGACCGGACATCGTGCAAATGGTCGGCCCGGTCATGCTGACCACGGATTTACGAAAGCTTCCTTATGTTCCCAACGAAGGAGAGAGCGACGGGCAACGGCTGACGCGCTATCCGCACCCGAGGACGACGGCGCCAGCACCAGAGATTCCTTCTTCGCCATGGTTGAAAGACCTGCTTAAGAACGTTTTCCGGTCGACACCAACGATGCCGGGACCGCTGCTCACATTTGACGGCATCAATTCATCGCAAAGCGCGTGCGGTTGTTTGCCGCCTGATACCGATGGCGACGTGGGACCGAATCATTATGTCGAGGGGGTCAACGTCGTGTTCAGGGTTTATGACAAGTCCGGCAACCCACTCACTCCCCCGACTACGTTCAATTCCTTCTTTTCGAGCTTGACCGGTACACCTTGCGCAAACGCGAACGATGGCGACCCCTTTGTTTTTTATGATCATCAAGCGGATCGCTGGGTGATTAGCGATTTCGCTTTTCCCTCGTTTCCCGGCACTTCATTCTTCCAATGCGTCGGCGTGTCCCAGAGCCCGGACCCGGTGGCTGGCCCCTGGGCCCTCTACGCCATCCAAGTGGACCCGGGGAATCCGACGTTCCTGGGCGATTATCCCAAGATGGCGATGTGGAATGATGGCGGCACTCAAAACGCTTATTTCCTGACAATGAACTTGTTTAGTAGCCCCACGACCTTTAACGGCGTCCGCGCGTATGCGCTCGACCGCGCCAGCATGCTAACTGGTGGTCCAGCCAACGCAATCGGGTTTACAGTCGGCCTCGCTGGCGTGGGCGATTCCTATAGCTTTGTTGCTGCGAACTTTCGCACCGGCAATCCGCCGCCTACAGGCAGAGATGAGATGGTGCTGGCCATCGATAGCCCGGGTAGCGGCGGCGTGACCTTGACCCAGGTCCACGGCCGGTTTTTCCATGTTGATTTTGCCACCCCCGCAAACTCAACTTTCGGCGCTGGCGCCAACCACACGCCGAATGCCGAGATCACAGTCAGCGGCTTTACTGACGCATTCGATGCTAGTTTCAACACCCTTCTCGTGCCTCAGCAGGGAACGTCACAGAAGCTCGACACCTTGGGGGACAAAATAATGACGCCAGTCGTATACCAGAATCTCAGTGGCACCGAATCGCTGTGGGCGGATCACACGATCTATACCAACGCGGGCGGCAGCGGTCCAATGGCTGTTCGCTGGTATCAATTTGACGTCACCGGTGGCACATTTCCCGCCACGCCAGTTCAACAGCAGACTTGGAATAACGGCGGCGACGGATTGTTCCGCTGGATGCCCAGCATAGCCGTCGATCAAAACGGGAACACGGCCATCGGCTATTCCACATCGAGTTCCAGCATATTCCCCTCCATTCGTTATGCCGGCCGCCTGGCAGGGGATCCCCCGGGAAACCTCGGCCAGGGTGAAGCGATCATGACCAATGGCGGTGGAGCAGAAACCAGTGGCTTCGGACGCTGGGGCGATTATACCTATACTGCCATTGATCCGTCCAACGGCATGGACTTCTGGCACGTGAACGAATACCACGTGTCAACGGGTAATGCCAACTGGGCCACAAAGATCGGCAAGTTCAATTTCGTTGGAGGTGGCGGAACACCTACACCCACGCCAACACCTGCTGCCTGCAGTTGGTCAGCCGGTCCAGACCTGCCGAGCGCTGGAACGCGGTTGGTCGGGGTGTTTTTCCCAGCTAACGGCAAGTTTTATGCGATGGGTGGCCGCGACGTCAATAACGTCGAGTTCACTCATCCGTTTGAGTACGATCCCGTCAGCAACAGTTGGACCACTAAGTCAGCTACTTACCCTGACAACCACGTGAACAACATGGCTTGCAGCGTGCTGAACGACAGCGGAACGGACTATATCTATTGCGCGGGTGGATCGGAGTTCACCGGCCAGACCACTAGCGGTCACGTCTTCCGTTATGATCCGGTCGCTGACAGCATCACCACTGTTGCCAGTAACTGGCCGCCTGGCGACGCGGGCACTCTGCCGGGTGGCTTCACTGTTTTCAACAACAAGCTCTACACTCTGGGTGGCTTCGACATCCCGAATGGGATTGGGACCAGCCAGATTTGGGAGTTTACGCCTAACCCTGCGGGCTGGGTGCTGAAGAATGCTACTCTGCCCGTTCCGCTCGGTTACATACCGACTACCACCATCGGCAGTCTAATTTACACAGGTGGCGGGGCTGATATCACCGGTGGCGTTCTCACCGACACGCAAAACTCCTTCGTCTATGACCCAGGGGCTGATTCCATCTCCACGATTGCCCAGATACCCACGGCCACAAGCAACACCCGGGCGGTCAACTTCTGCAACCTGATGTATGTCTTGGGTGGGAATTTTAACGCCCCCGAAAATGAGGTGGACATCTACGACCCGGTTAGTAATACGTGGTCGATCGGTACTCCATTCGCAATCGCTGGGCGTAACTTCGCCGCCGACACTGATGGCACTAATAATATCTGGAAAGCAGGCGGCTACGACAGTGGCCTGGCGATAATTGCCTCGATGGAAATCTTCCACTGTGACGTCAGTCCTTGCGGCGGGCCTACGCCCACGCCAACTGTGACGCCAACACCAACTGTGACGCCGACGCCGACTGTGACGCCACCCCTACCTACTCCTACGCCGAGGCCGACTCCGACGCCACGGCCGCGCCCAACTCCGCACCCGCGTCCCACGCCTTAAGGAATAGTTAAAAGGTAGAAGCACAGTTAAAAGTAAGTAAAGCGGGAACTCGCGGGGCAACTCGCGAGTTCCTTGCTTTATGGGAGGACTGATTGGGTAGCGGTCGCCGCGGCGACTTGCCGATCGCGTCCTCGCGGGCGCGGACTTTTCTTCTCGCTTCAGAAACGGCTTGACCAAATCTGAGCGACTATCTATAACCGGCGTTTCCTGCTCCTTGAAGTTTCCCGAAACAAAACATCCATGGCGCGCCGAGCGACGGCAGAAGCAGCGTCTCAGTTCCTCGGAAACATTGCTCCGCAGAAATTCACCCTGATTAAAAATGAAAAAAAGTTCCTACACCCGATCAGTTGTCCGCCACAACCCTTGCCTCGCTGTAGTCCCGCGACTACGAGACGAAGGCGGGTTCTTTAATCTTCGCGCATTAATCGGCTTTACGCTTTGCTTCGCGGGCGTGGCATTAGCGCTTTTCGCGCACTTCTCACCTATCCCTGATCACCTTGGACTTTCAGGCGCGGTGAAAGCGTCGCGTCCACTACCGTATATGCCGGCGCCCGGTGGCAGACCCGAGGCCGAAGCTGCCGATCTGGCGCGGTTGGAACGATTCTGGAACGATCGTTTGACCTATCCTACAGGCCGCTTTGATCCGGGATGGCTGCGGGCTGCCGCCGTG
>Ga0209577_10004391_pt1 | contig 13282 bp, 8 predicted proteins | sample GraSoiAngelo_109_FD_185874 | JGI IMG/M metagenome (GOLD analysis project Ga0209577, IMG submission 185874) | Grasslands soil microbial communities from the Angelo Coastal Reserve, California, USA - 14_0903_12_20cm (SPAdes) (version 2) | ecosystem: Environmental > Terrestrial > Soil > Grasslands ... | reverse complement strand
TACGCCGTCTTCGGCCCCGACCCGCGGGCGGCTTACTGGTTCCAAGTAGTGTTGGGCGGCATCACCGTCCTGCTCGTCGCACTCCTCGGGCGGCTGATATTCGGGCGGCGCGAGGCGCTTTTAAGCGGACTGCTGGCGGCCATCTATCCGGGCTTCATCTGGCTCTCGCGCGTGCTGCTCTCCGAAAACCTGGCGCTGCCGCTGCTGCTCGCGACGCTTTGCGCGGCGGCTCTCTTGCTGCGCGCGGAGCGCCGACGCTTTCTGTGGGCGGCGGCGCTCGGCGTTCTGCTCGGCCTTGGCGTGCTCGTCCGCAGCAACAACTCTCTGATCGTGGCCTTGCTGCTGCTGGGTCTGTTCGTCTCTTTTTGGAAGAGGCGCGAAGGGCGGCGCGCTTACCTGTCGTTGGGGGTCGTCGTCGCAGTGTTGCTCCTCACGCTGCTGCCCTGGGAAGTCCGCAACTACCGAGTCTTTCATCGCGTGGTGCCGCTCACCACGAACGACGGGATTACTCTGTACGGCGCTTACTGGCCGCCGCGCGTCGGCTCGAAGAGGATTTACGGCAACGTGCCGGGCCTGGAAGACCCGGCTATCGTCGCGGCCTCACGGGCTGGTGACGAGGCCGACGTTTCCGGCTACCTCCGGAGGCTGACTCTACAGCGCCTGCGTGAGAATCCACGCTACTACTTTCAACTGCTGCCGGAGAAGCTGTTTTACATGGTGGCACCGGTTGACTGGGAGACGTTCCCGCACCGCCCCGGCACCGAACGCAGTTTCAACGTAGGCTACGCCTTGTCGTCCGTGCTCGCCTTGTTTGGGTTCTGGGTTTCGATACGCTGCCGCGTCCCACACCAATGGCTGTTGTGGCCGGGGCCGATCTCTGTGTTGGTGCAGACGCTCATCTTCTACGGCGGGCCGCGTTACCGTCTCCCCGCGGAGCCGACGCTCATCCTTCTGGCGTCCGTCGGCGTGTCGTGGGTGTTGAGCACGGCCTCGCGGCGGTCGCGCCGCATGCGGGGAAGAGATTGATGGGAGGGGTGCTGAAAAAAATCAGGGCGGTGCTGGCCGCGCCGCCGGAGCCGTTTCTGGTGACGGGGCGCTCGAAGCGTCGAGTTCAGGAGTTGGTTGACGCGGCGGGCGAGCGCGCCTTCGTCCTCAACGTCGGGGCCGGCTACACGTTCTATGGCCCGCGCGTCGTCAACGTGGACATCTTCGACTCCGGGACGACGACGATCATCGCCTCGGCGCTGGCGCTCCCGTTCGCCGACGGCTGCGCCGACCTCGTCGTCCTCCAGGGCGTGCTCGAACACGTCCGCGACGCCGAGCGCACGCTCTCGGAGTGCTACCGCGTGCTCAAGCCGGGCGGCCTCTTCTACACAGAGATGCCGTTCCTCCAGCCCTACCACGAGTCGCCGATAGACATGCGGCGGGCGACGCGGCCAGGTCTGGCGCATCTCTGCGCGCCGCTCGAAGAGGTGGAGTCGGGCATCCACATCGGCCCCGCCTCGGCGATGACCTGGATGCTGAGGGAGTTGCTGGCCCAACTCATCTCCGGCGGAAGCTTCGACATTTACCGCCGCGTCTCGTCACTCGTCGGCTGGGTCGTCTTCCCGCTGCGCTACGCCGACTACGCGCTGGAGAGAATCCCGCACCTCGTCACCATCGCAAGCTCGTGCTACTACCTCGGACGGAAGAAACCGGGATGAGGTCGGCGGCTGAAGAGTCCGCTGCCCGGACCGACGCGGCGCGCGCGGGGCGTCAGGTGCGCGTGGCGCACCTGATCGAGTCGCTCGGCGCAGGCGGGGCGGAGCGTCTTCTCTACACGAACCTGAAGCACCTCGACGCCGCACGCTTCCGCAGCACCGTGGTCACGGTCTTCGCGCGGCCCGACCACTGGGCCGAGGCGATACGCGGGCTGGGCGTGCCGGTCGAAAGCCTCGGCTGCCGCAGCCTGCGCGACCTGCCCGCAGGCGTAGCGCGCCTGCGCCGTTGGCTGCGCGCCAACCACACAGACCTCTTGCACACGCACCTCTGGGCGGCGAACGTCATCGGTCGCGTGGCCGGGCGGCTGGCCGGCGTGCCCGTCGTCAGTTCCGTCCACAACCCCGACCACGAGCCGGAGGCTTGGGAGGACGGCGCGGACGTGGGCCGTTGGAAGCGCCACCTGTCGCTCGCGCTCGACCGCTGGACGGCCCGTGCGGGCTGCGAGCGGATGGTAGCCGTGAGCGGCTACGTCCGCGGCTGCGCGCACCTGCGTCTGAAGTTCCCACTTGAGCGGATCGAACTTCTCTACAACCCGATTGACACCGACGCGCTCGCGTCTCGTCCGTCGCGCGGGCGCGAGGAACTGCTCGGCGAGTGCGGTCTTGAAGACGACTCGATAGTGCTCTTGAACGTCGGTCGCGTCTCGCCGCAGAAGGGCCTCGTCTATGCAGTGCGCGCGATGCCGGCGATACTCGCGCGCCACCCTTCTGCGCAACTCGTCTCCGCCGGCCCGACACCCGACTCGGCCTGGCTCGAAAGGTTGAAGGCGGAGGCCGACGCGCTCGGCGTGGCCGGGCGCGTCCACTTCCTCGGCGCGCGCCGCGACGTGACAGACCTCCTGCGCGCCTGCGACCTCTTCGTCTTCCCGTCGCTCTACGAGGGGCTGGGTATCGCGCTCATCGAGGCGATGGCCGCGGGCCGTGCGTGCGTAGCGACGGACACGGGGCCGATACCCGAAGTCGTGACGCACGGCGTGGACGGGTGGCTCGTGCCGCCGGGCGACGCCGACAAACTCGCCGAGGCCGTCTGCGCGCTTCTGCGCCGCCGCGTCGTCGGCACTCGCGCGCTTCCAGCCGCAGGCGTCCGCCGACGAGCTGGCGAGGATTTACGAGTCGGTCGTCGCGCGCGCGCGCGGCGGCGCGGCGCACGAAATCACGCGGTGGCTGGCGGGGGAGTAGATGCGAACCCTCTACATCTGTTACTTCGGCTTGCGCGAGCCGCTCGTCGAGACGCAGGTCTTGCCGTACCTGCGCGAACTGAGCGGCAGGGGCGTCGGCGTCCAGTTGCTCACGTTCGAGCCGGACGTGCGCCGCCGTTGGCCGGGGCGCGAACTCGAAGAGGAGCGGGCGCGTCTGAGGGCCGAAGGCATCGAGTGGTTCTGCCTCCCGTATCACAAGCGACCGACAGTCCCGGCCACCGTCTACGACATCCTCGCGGGCGCGTGGTTCGCGGCGCGGCTCGTGCGGCGCGCGCGGCTCGACGTGCTGCACGCGCGCGCGCACGTGCCGCTCGCGATGGCGCTCGTCGCACGCCTCTTCGCACCCGCGCGCCTCATCTTCGACATACGCGGGCTGATGGCCGAGGAGTATGCCGACGCGGGCGTCTGGTCGGAGAAGTCTCTGCCCTACCGCGCGGTGAAGCGGCTGGAGCGCGCCGGCCTGCGCCGCGCAGACCAGATCGTTGTGCTGACGCGGCGGATGCGCGACTGGCTCGTCGCCGAGAGAACGGTCGGCGGCGAGAGCGTCACAGTCATCCCTTGCTGCGTGGACTTCTCGCGCTATGGCGGACGTGACGAGTCGGCGACGGACGAAGAGGAGGCGGCGTCCGACGCCGATGAAGAGGCGGGCGGCATGCGCTCTGATGAGACCGAGGGCGGCGGGCGCTTTTGTGAGACGGAGGGCGGGCGCTTCGAGGTCGTGTATGCCGGCTCGGTGACGGGCCTCTACATGCTGGAGGAGATGGGCCGCTTTTTCGCCTGCTTGCGCGCGCGCGAGCCGCGAGCCTTGTTGCGCGTGCTGACCACGTCGTCGTATGAAGAGGCCGCGGCGGTCTTGCGGCGCGCGGGGCTGAATTCTAAAGACTTCCGGATCGGGGGCGTGCCCGCCGCGGAAGTCCCGTGCTACTTGAAGCGCGCGCGGCTCGGACTCTCGTTTCGCAAGCCGACCTTCTCGCAGATCGCGGCCTCGCCGACGAAGATCGCGGAGTACCTGGCCGCCGGCCTCCCCGTCGTCAGCAACGCGGGCATCGGGGACACCGACGAGTTGCTCGCAGGCGAGCGCGTCGGCGTGCTCGTGCGCGAGTTCACGCGCGAGGAGTACGCGCGCGCTGCCGAAGACGCGCTGAAGCTCGCGGGCGAGCCGGGTGTCGGCGAACGCTGCGCCGCCGCGGCGCGCAGGCATTTCGACCTGGCGGCGGTCGGCGGCGCGCGTTACCTTGAAGTCTACCGACGGCTCGAAAGGGCGCGCGGCGAGCGCGCCGAGACTGTGTGAAGCCGCGCCGCCGGGAACGCAGTATCGCGGTTCGCCAAGCCATCGGCTTCCGTGTAGAATATCCCTTTCGGCGAACCACGGCCCTCAAGATTAGCGACGATAACCGAGACATGCGCCTGCTTGCATTTGTGCCCAGCGTCCACGACACGAACCCGAGCCAGCGCTTCCGCATAGAGCAGTGGGAGCCGCTGCTGCGGCGTCGCGGCGTCGAGGTCACTTTCAAGCCCTTCGAGTCGGCGGAGCTTCACGCGGTGCTGTACAAGCCGGGGATGGTCGGGCAGAAGTTGCGTCACGTCGCGAGCGCGTTTGCGCGCCGCGCGTCGGAGGTGCGCGGCCTGCGCGACTTCGACGCCGTCTATGTCCTGCGCGAGATGGCGCTGCTCGGCCCGCCGCTCTTCGAGCGCTGGCTGGCGCGCTCGGGCGTGCCCTTCGTCTTCGACTTCGACGACGCGGTCTTCGTCCCTTACGTCAGCCCCGCGAACGGCTACCTGAGCTACCTCAAGTTCCCCGGCAAGACTCGAACCATCTGCCGCCTCGCGGCGCACGTCATGGCCGGCAACTCTTATCTGGCGGACTACGCGCGGCAGGTCAACGACCGGGTGACGGTCGTCCCGACGACGATTGACATGACAAAGTATACAGTCGAGGAAAGGGAGGCGAACGACCCGCCGGTCATCGGCTGGAGCGGCAGCTACAGCACCGCGCAGCACCTCGACACGCTCAGGCCCGCGCTCCGGCGGCTGGCGCGCGCCGAGCGCTTCCGCCTGCGCGTCATCGGCGCGCCCGGCTACCGTATCGAGGGCGTTGACGTGGAGGCGATGCCGTGGAGGGCCGAGACGGAGGTCGCAGACCTGCGGCGCATTGACGTTGGCATGATGCCTTTGCCGGACGAGCCTTGGAGCCGCGGCAAGTGCGGGCTGAAGGCGCTCCAGTACATGGCGCTCAGCATCCCGACCGTGTGCTCGCCCGTCGGCGTCAACACGGAGATCGTCCGGGAGGGCGAGAACGGCCACCTGGCCTCAACCGAAGACGAGTGGGTCGAAAAACTCTCGCGCCTTCTGCGCTCCGCCGACGCGCGTCGGCGCTTGGGCCGCGCGGGGCGCGCGACCGTCGAGGCACACTACTCAGCTGCGGGCCAAGCGCCGCGCGTCTTCCAGATCATCGAGTCGGTCGTGCGCGAGGCGAAGGAGAGCCGCGCGCGCGCGCGCGACCGGCAGTCAGTCCCGCTGAGTTGATTCCGGTTCGACTATGGACTCGACCGACGGGCGAGCGATCAAGGGCAGACAGTCGTCTATGGAAAAGATGAACGTACTTGTGACGGGCGGCGCGGGCTTCATCGGCTCGCACCTCGTTGACGCGCTCGTCGGGCGCGGCCACCGCGTGCGCGTGCTCGATGCTTTAGTCCCGCAAGTGCACGGCGAGGCGGGCGCGCCGCAGTATCTGAACCCGGAGGCGGAGTTCGTGCGCGCCGACGTGTGCGACGCCGCGGCGGTCAGCCGCGCGCTCGAAGGCGTTGACGTGGTTTATCACAAGGCGGCGGAGGTCGGCGTCGGGCAGTCCATGTACGAGATACGTCGCTACGTCGGCGCGAACGACATGGGCACCGCGACGCTCCTCGAATCGCTGGTCAACAGACGCGGGCGCGTGCGCAAGCTGGTCGTCGCCTCCTCCATGTCCATCTACGGCGAGGGCGCCTACCGCTGCGCTGGGTGCGGCGTCGTCCACGCGAAGCTACGCCCGGCGGCGCAGTTGCGCGAGCGCCGCTGGGAGGTCGAGTGCCCGGCCTGCGGCGAGGAGCTGCGGCCCGCGCCGACCGGCGAAGACAAGCCGCTCTTCCCGACTTCCGTGTACGCGGTCACGAAGCAGGATCAGGAGCAGTTCTCGCTCGTCGTCGGTCGCGCCTACGACATCCCCACGGTGGCGCTGCGCTACTTCAACGTCTATGGCACGCGCCAGGCGCTCTCGAACCCTTACACGGGCGTCTGCGCCATCTTCTCCTCGCGCCTGCTGAACGAACAGGCCCCCGTGGTCTTCGAGGACGGCGGGCAGACGCGCGACTTCGTGCACGTGAGCGACATTGTGCAGGCGAACCTCCTCGCCCTTGAGACCGACCGCGCCGACTACACGGCGGTCAACGTCGGCACGGGCCGCGCGACTTCGATTAACGAGGTGTCGCGCCTGCTCGCCGAGGGCCTCGGCAAAGACCTCAAGCCGGAGGTCACGGGGAAGTACCGCGAGGGCGACATACGCCACTGCGTCGCCGACATCACGCGCGCGCGCAGCCTCCTCGGCTACGAGCCGCGCGTGACGCTCGAAGCGGGCATTCCCGAACTGCTCGAATGGGTCAGGCGTCAGGAAGCCGCCGACGGTGTCGAGCGCGCGACCGCAGAGCTGGAGAGCCGGCAGCTCGTCCGCTGAGCGACGACTGCCGCGCCGCGCGCCTGGGCGCTCCGGGCCGGGGCGGCGAGGTTGGCAAACACGGGCCGCGTTTATTAAAGTTATCGTCTGCGTTTTATGTACATCTTAGGTCTCACCACACTGGGCGATTCGGCGGCGACGCTGATTAAAGACGGCGAGATAATTGCCGCGGCGGAGGAGGAACGCTTCTCGCGCGTCAAGCACCACAGCGGCTTCCCCTACGAGGCCGTGCAGTATTGTCTGGAAGAGGCGGGCATCCAGATCGCCGGCGTGGCGCACGCGGCGCTTTACTGGAAGCCCTGGGTGCTTCGGCACAAGGCGATGCAGGCTTTGAAGTCGGCCCTCATCTCGCGCGATATGTTCCGCGCGCGCGTTGACCGCGGCGTCTCGCAGGTGAGCGAGAGCTATCTCGGAATGCTCCGACACCCGCAGCGCCTGCGCCAACACTTCGGGCCGAGCGACTTCAAGTTCCATTTCCTCGAACACCACCAGTGCCACGCTGCCAGCGCCTTCTTCGTCTCGCCGTTCGAGCGCGCCGCCATCCTGACGATGGACGGCACGGGCGAGGACACGACGACGATGTTCTCCGTCGGCGAGGGGCGGCGCGTGCGCCCCGTCAAGCGCATCAAGCTGCCGCACTCTCTGGGTCAGTTCTACTCGGCGGTCACCAACTTCCTCGGCTTCGACATGTTCGCCGGCGACGAGTGGAAGGTGATGGGACTGGCCGCCTACGGCGAGCCGGAGTTCTACGACTTCTTCTCGCGCCGCGTGCTCATGAAGAACGGCGATAACGACTTCCACCTCGACATCCGCGTGCTCGACCACCACCTCGCCAAGCACTACCGCTTCGGCGGGGAACTCATCAAGGCTTTGGGGCCGCCGCGCCGTCCCGACGAAGAGATCGACGAGCGCCACCAGAACATCGCCGCCAGCGCGCAGCGCGTGCTCGAAGACACAGTGCTCCACCTGCTGCGCGGCCTGCACGAACAGACGGGCCTCGAAGACTTGTGCCTCGCGGGCGGGTGTGCCTTCAACTCCGTGATGAACGGGCGCATCATGACCGAGACGCCCTTCCGCCGTTTCTTCATCCAGCCGGCAGCGGGCGACGCCGGATGCTCGCTCGGCGCGGCGCTCTTAGTCCACCATCAGAAGCTCGGCGGCGCGCGCGGCTTCGTGATGGAGCACGCCTACTACGGGCCTTCATTCAGCAGTGAGGAATGCGCGGCGGCGCTCGACGCGGCGGGCTTGAAGTACGAGACTTTGCCGGACGAGGAGATGCTGCCGCGCGTGGCGCGCATGATCGCGGGCGGGGCCATCGTCGGATGGTTCCAGGGGCGGATGGAATTCGGGCCGCGCGCGCTGGGCAACCGGAGCTTTCTGGCCGACCCGCGCCGCGCGGACATGCGCGAGCTTCTGAATAAGAAGGTGAAGCTGCGCGAGTGGTTTCGCCCCCTCGCCCCCTCGATGCTCGAAGAGGCCGCCGAAGAAGTCTTCGGTCGCCCGCACTACGACCCGTTCATGATTACGGTGCTCGACGTCGCCGAAGACCAGCGGGCGCGCATCCCGGCGGTCGTGCACGTGGACGGCACGGCCAGGCCGCAGACCGTCAGCCGCCGCGTCAACCCGCGCTACTGGAATCTCATTAACCACTTCGCCGAGTTGACCGGCGTGCCGATGCTTCTGAACACCTCCTTCAACATTCAGGAGCCCATCGTTTGCAGCCCCCGCGACGCCATCAAGACGTTTCAGGGGGCCAGCTTTGAAACGCTGGTCTTAGAGAATCATCTGGTAGTTCGCTGAGCACGGGCCGGGGCCGCCCGCCCGGCGCATGATTTAAACGTGAACGCTCTTCTGTCAGTCCTGGCGCTTGTCCTGTTCATGGTCATCGCCCTCTCGACCCCCGAGGGGCCGGCGGCGGCGCTGGTCTGCGTCGCCGTCGCAGCCGTCGCCGGGATGTTCGTCAGCCGGGTCAAGGAGGATTCGCAGTTCATTGTCAGGGTTTTCGTCGCCGCTCTGCTGGTGCGAGTGCTCATCGGGGGGTTGATTTATTTCTTCAAGCTACAGGAATTCTTCGGCGGCGACGCCTTCACCTACGACGCCGCCGGCTCCATGCTGCTCAAGTTCTGGCAGGGCAAGATGGGCTCCCGCACCTACAAAGATGTGTTCGGCGACACCTTGCGGCAGAACTGGGGCATGCCGTACATGGTGGCCGGGGTCTATGCGGTGGCGGGGCGCAACATGCTGGCGACGCAGTTCGTCAACGCGGTGATGGGGGCGGCCACCTCGCCGGTGATCTACCTCTGCGCGCGGCACATCTTCCGGAGCGTGAGGTCGGCGCGGCTGGCGGCGCTGCTGGTGGCCTTCTACCCGTCGCTCGTGCTGTGGTCGTCGCAGGGGCTGAAGGACGGGCCGATTGTCTTTCTACTGACGGTCGCGATGTTTGCGACCCTCAAGCTCGGCGAGCGGCTGAGCGGCAAATACGGCCTGATGCTGATCGGGGCGATGCTGGGACTGCTGGCGCTCAGGTTCTACATCTTCTACATGCTGGCGGCGGCGGTCGCCGGCGCGTTCGTCATCGGGATGCGGAAGTGGACGGGGCGCAGCCTCGCCCGGCAGTTTGCGGCGGTCGTCACGCTTGGGTTGGCGCTCACATACGTGGGCGTGCTCAGGACGGCCAGCGCGCAGTTCGAGACGTATGGCAACCTTGAGGCCGTGCAGAGGAGTCGCTTGGACTTGGCCGTCGAGGCCAAGTCCGGCTTCGGCCAGGACGTGGACGTCTCGACGACCTCCGGGGCGCTGTCGGCGATCCCGCTCGGAATGACCTATCTTCTGTTCGCCCCCTTCCCGTGGCAGCTCGCCAGCCTGCGGCAGTCAATCACGCTGCCGGAGATGGTGGTGTGGTGGTGCTCGTTCCCACTGCTGGTGTTGGGACTGTGGTTCACGCTGAAGCACCGGCTGAGGCCGGCATTGCCCATCCTTATCTTCACGACGATGCTGACGATGGCCTACTCGGTCTTCCAGGGCAACGTCGGGACGGCCTACCGGCAGCGGAGTCAGATACTCGTCTTCTACTTCATCTTCGTGGCGGTGGGGGCCGTGCTCGTCAAGGAGCGGCAGGACGACCGTGCGCGGCAGGAGGCGGAGGCCAAGGCCGAGTTGCTGGCGGCGCGGCGCGAGGAGGCGCGGCGACGTTACGAAAACTGGAAGCTGGGGCGCGGGGAGGAACTGGATGGCCTCGCGCGCGAACTCTCCGAGAAGGCCAAACTCTAAATGTGTGGGATCACCGGGATCATCAACCTCGGCGGGCGCGCGGCAGACGGCGAGTTGCTCGCGCGGATGAACGCGGCCATCGCCCACCGCGGCCCGGACGAGGAGGGCGCGTACCTCGAAGGCCGCGTCGGCCTCGCCATGCGTCGGCTCGCCATCATTGACCTCGCGGGCGGGCAGCAGCCCATCGCGAATGAAGACCGCACCTGCTGGATCGTCTTCAACGGCGAAATCTACAACTACCGCGAACTCAAAAAGAGACTCGAAGACCTCGGCCACACGTTCAGCACCGACTGCGACACCGAGGCGATAGTCCACGCCTACGAGCAGTACGGCGCTGACTGTCCGAAGCATCTGCGCGGCATGTTCGCCTTCGCCGTCTGGGACTCGCGCCGCCAGGAGCTGTTCCTCGCGCGCGACCGCGTGGGCAAGAAGCCGCTGCTCTACGCGAAGGCGGGCGGCACGTTCGTCTTCGGCTCGGAGTTCTCGGCGCTGCTCGCCCACCCCGCGGTGGGGCGCGAGGTGGATCGCGAGGCGCTGCACTACTACCTCTCCTTCATGTGCGTGCCCGCGCCCTTGACGGCCTACCGCCAAATACGCAAGCTCGAACCCGGCCACTCGCTCACGCTCACGCGCGACGGCGAGTTGAAGATCGAGCGCTACTGGCAGCCCGACTTCTCGAAAAAGATTAAGATCGCCGAAGAGGAGGCGGGCGAGCGGGCGGTCGAGTTGCTGCGCGAGGCGGTGCGCGTGCGCCTGATGTCGGAGGTGCCCTTGGGCGCGTTCCTCTCCGGCGGCATTGATTCGAGCGCGGTCGTCGCGCTGATGAGCGAGGCGAGCGCCGCCCCCGTCAAGACCTTCTCCATCGGCTTCGACGAGCAGGACTTCTCGGAGTTACACCACGCGCGCCGCGTCGCCGAGCGCGTCGGGGCCGAGCACCACGAGTTCATCGTCCGTCCCGACGCGATGGAGGTTCTGCCCCTCCTCGTCGAGCACTACGGCGAGCCTTACGCCGACTCTTCGGCCATCCCGACCTACTACGTCTCGCGCGAGACCCGTCGGCACGTCACCGTGGCCCTGAACGGCGACGGCGGCGACGAGTGCTTCGCCGGCTACGAGCGCTATGCGGCGATGCGCCTGTCCGAGACGTACCGGCGGCTGCCGGGCGTGCTGCGCGAGCAGGTCATACGACAGGCCGTCGGCCTCCTGCCCGCGTCGGAGTTGAAGCGCAGCCGCGTGCGCAGCCTCAAGCGCTTCTTGCAGGCCGCCGACTTGCCGCCCGTCGAGCGCTACCTGCGCTGGGTGAGCGTCTTCGACCCGCGGGCGAAGCAGGAGCTGTACACCGAAGAGTTCCGCGGCGAGATGTCGGGGCGCGACGCGCGGCAGTGGCTCGCGCCCTGGTTCGCGCGCGCCAACGGCGCGGGCGTCGTGGACGCGTCGCTTCTGACCGACACGATGACCTACCTGCCGAACGACCTGCTCGTCAAGGTTGACATCGCGAGCATGGCCGTCTCGCTCGAAGCGCGCTCCCCCTTTTTAGATCATCACGTCATCGAGTTCGCGGCCTCACTGCCCGAAGGGCTGAAGCTGCGGCGGCTCACGACGAAGTACCTCTTGAAGCGCGCGCTCCGCGGGCTGCTGCCCCGCGAGAACCTGACGCGCCGCAAGATGGGCTTCGGCGTCCCCGTCGGCCACTGGCTGCGCGGCCAGATGCAGCCGTTCCTGCGCGAACAACTGCTCTCGGAGCGCGCCTCGCGCCGCGGGCTGCTGCGCCCCGAAGCCGTCCGCCGCCTCGTCGAGCTGCACGCGCGGGGCGAGCGCGACTACACGCACCAGCTCTGGACGCTCCTGATGCTCGAACTCTGGTTCCAGAGGTTCATTGACTAAGCTTCGGCCACCGGCCTTCACGGGACTGAAGGCGTTCGACGTTCGGCCATTATCGCGTCTCTCTTCTACGCCCTTTATAACTTGATGCAGGATCAGAAGCGAATAAGTACGTTGGACGCGCTGCGGGGGATAGCCTCCTTCGCGGTGTGCTGGTTCCATCTGACTAACGGGAACGCCGCGTTCCTTCCCGACGGGCTGTTGAAGACTTCGGGGATGTACGGCTGGGTCGGGGTCGAGGTGTTCTTCGTCATCTCCGGCTTCGTAATCCCTTACGCGCTGCACCGCTCGAACTACAAACTGAAAAACTACGGCAGGTTCGTTCTTAAAAGGGTAGTCCGGCTCGACCCGCCTTACCTCGCGGCCATAGCCATCACGGTCATGCTCAACTACCTCTCTTCCGCTCTTCCCGGTTACAGGGGGGAGCAGTTTCAACTCTCCCTCACGCAACTCATTCTGCACCTCGGCTACATGAACGTTTTCTTCGGCTACCCCTGGCTCAACGTCGCGTTTTGGACGCTGGCGATAGAGTTTCAGTACTACCTCCTGGCGGGTTTATTGTTCCCGCTCTGCGCCAGCCAGGACAAGAAGCTGATCATCCCTCTTCTCGTTTGCGCCGGAGTCCTCCCCTTCGTGTTCCCGTCCCCCAGTTTTATTTTTCATTATGAATTTCTGTTTCTGCTGGGCGTCGTAACGTTCCAGTATAAAATAAACGTCTGGAGCAGGGCCGTGTACCTATCTCTACTTTTTACATTGGGAATAGGTACATTCTATACTCTCGGCGGGCTTGTGACGGTGGTCGGCACGCTGACGGCCTTTGCGATTGCGTTCATTGAAATCAGAAACAAAGTGTTGGGCTTTTTGGGGACTATCTCTTATTCGCTCTACCTGCTGCACGGCCCCGTGGGGGGCAGAGTTATAAACCTGGGCGTCAGGTATTCTCATTCCGTGGGCGGGAAAATAATCGCCCTGATTATTGCCACCGGCGTATCCATCGCAGCCGCTTACTTGTTGTACAGGTTGGTGGAAAGCCCTTCACAGGTATGGTCTTCCGCCATACGTTATAGGCGTGACAGGCGGGTGGAAGCCGCGACCGGCGACCTGGTGAGCGAGGCGGGCATCTAGGGCCGATAGCTATCCGGAGGACTGAATGAAAGGCATTGTACTTGCCGGGGGATTGGGCACGCGCCTGCGCCCGCTGACGGCGGTGACGAACAAGCACCTGCTGCCCGTCTATGACAGGCCGATGATCTATTACCCCGTGCAGACGCTCATCAACGCCGGGATCACGAACATCATGATCGTCACGGGCGGCAACTACGCGGGCGACTTCCTCAAGCTCCTCAAGAACGGGCGCGACTTCGGACTCCGCCACATCAATTACACCTACCAGGAGGGCGAGGGCGGCATCGCTGCGGCGCTCTCCCTGTGCGAAGCCTTCGCCGACGGCGACCCCGTCTGCG
>Ga0209577_10004390_pt1 | contig 13284 bp, 7 predicted proteins | sample GraSoiAngelo_109_FD_185874 | JGI IMG/M metagenome (GOLD analysis project Ga0209577, IMG submission 185874) | Grasslands soil microbial communities from the Angelo Coastal Reserve, California, USA - 14_0903_12_20cm (SPAdes) (version 2) | ecosystem: Environmental > Terrestrial > Soil > Grasslands ... | reverse complement strand
CGTCCGTGACGCAATGGCGAACTCCGCCGTCCGTGACGCAATGGCGAACTCCGCCGTTCGCGACGCAATGGCGAATTCCGCCGTTCGCGACGCAATGGCGAATTCCGCCGTCCGCGACGCAATGGCGAACTCCGCTGTTCGCGACGCACTTGCGAATTCTGCCGTCCGCGACGCACTTGCGAATTCTGCCTTCAGCGACGCGCTAAAGAATGCTGCCCTTCGCGATGCTCTCGCGCATGAATAGGGCGGTTTGGCTTTCAGGGTCGTGGATCTGCGTACCACACTTTTCTTGATAATAATGATAACTTGCAACGGCCAGGGTCCCCTCTGAGCCTTGAATGGGCAACCTGGTCGTTGCGTTATTGTGGGAACCGAAGAATGCGTCTGGCAACCTGGGCGGTCCCGGTCGCACTCCTGATTGCCGCCGCTCCTGCGCGAGCGCAAGGTCTCTCGGAGATCGAAACCGAGGACCTTCGCCTCCTCTACCGTAACCCGTCACAGGCCTACCTCGCCCCCTACGCAGGTCGTTGCTTTGAAAACTCCATGCGCTTCCAACGCTGGCTCTTTGGCTACGTCCCTTCGCAAAGAGTCGCCGTTCTCCTGAACGACTTCTCTGACGCAGGCAACGCGAGCGCGACGGCCATCCCGCACGATGTTCTGCTGGTCGGGACATCTCCACTTGACTCCGCCTTCGAGACCATTACGCCTAACGAACGGCTGAACTTCATCATGAACCACGAGTTGGTGCATATCGTCACGGTGGATAAAGCTGCGCGACGTGACCGCTTCTTTCGCGCCTTGTTCGGCGGCAAAGTAACCCCGGTCGCCGAGGACCCCGAGTCGGTTCTCTACTACTTCCTGACCTCGCCTCGAGATGCTTCACCGCGCTGGTACCGCGAAGGGATCGCGGTGTTCATAGAGACTTGGATGTCCGGGGGCCTAGGCCGCGCTCAGGGCGCCTATGACGAGATGGTCTTCCGGTCCATGGTCTTGGATGGAAGCCGCTTTTACAGTCCACTGGGACTCGTTTCCGAAGGGACGAAAATCGACTTCCAAGTGGAGGTGAATTCCTATCTCTACGGTACGCGCTTTATGTCTTATATCGCCAACCGGCACTCCCCGGAAAAGCTGATCGAGTGGGTTTCCCGAAGTGACGGAAGCAAAGGCTACTACGCATCTCAATTCCGGCATGTCTTCGGCCAGAAACTCGAAGACGCCTGGCAAGACTGGATCAAATCGGAGAAGGAGTTCCAGCAGAAAAATCTCGAGGCCATCCGCAAGTATCCGGTCACCCCTTACCATGACATTTCGCAGCGCGCTCTTGGGTCTGTGTCTCGAGCTTATTACGACCCAAGCTCGCAGAAGATCTATGCGGCTTTCAATTATCCGGGCGTGGTGGCTCACGTGGGTGCTATCTCGATGCGGGACGGTTCAGTTGAGAAACTCCTGGACGTGAAAGGTCCGGTCATCTACACCGTAGCCTCGCTGACCTTTGACCCTCAGAAAAAGATCATCTTCTACACGACCGACAACAATGCGTACCGCGACTTGCGGTCTCTGAATCCCGCCACACACAAATCCCGCACGCTCATGAAGGATGCTCGCATTGGCGACTTAGCATTCGACCAGGAGGACGGGTCGATTTGGGGAGTCCGCCACTTCAATGGCATCGCAACCCTCGTGCGCGTTCCGCCTCCGTACAGCAGTTGGAACCAGATTCATTCCTGGGATTACGGGGAAGTACCCTACGATGTGGATGTCTCACCTGATGGCCGCTTGCTTTCCACATCCGTAGCGGAAATCAACGGAAAACACTCGCTCCAGATTTTCCGGACCGAGGACCTGCTCGCGGGAAGAGTCGCGCCAATCGCACACTTCGACTTCGGGGATTCGCTCCCGCTCGATTTTGTCTTTTCACCCGACGGAAAGTACGTTTACGGCAGTTCCTATTACACCGGTGTCTCAGACATCTACCGCTATGAGATCGAGACCGGTAAGCTCGAGGCGCTCAGCAACAGCGAAACCGGTTTTTTCCGCCCGATTCCCTTAGAGGATGGCAAGCTCATCGTGTTCCGCTATACCGGCGACGGTTTTGTTCCCACGATGATCGAGGCCAAGCCCACCGAGGACCTTGGCGCGATTACGTTCCTGGGAGCGCGAATCATCGAAAAATACCCCGAGCTGAAGAAATGGAATGTCGGTTCGCCGGCAAACGTGCCGCTGGAGTCCATGATCGTCGACAAAGACAAGTATGGTTTGTGGGGGAACCTACGGCCGGAGTCGTTCTATCCGGTCGTGCAGAGCTACAAGGATTCGGTGGCGTACGGATATCGTATGAATTTCTCCGATTCTCTCTCTCTGAACCGCATCGACCTCACGGCATCGTATTCGCCCGATCATGGCCTTCCGTCGGATGAGCGCATGCACGCGCAACTCGAATACCGCCGCTATGACTGGAGAGCCAGCGCCGCATATAACGCCGCAGACTTCTATGATCTGTTCGGTCCGACGAAGACCAGCCGCAGGGGTTACGTCTTTGGCCTCGGCTACGACAAGTTGCTTCTCTATGATCAGCCGAGAAAATTGACGCTTAGCCTCGATGGCAAATTTTACGGGAATCTGGATCGCCTGCCCGATTACCAGAACGTGGTTGCGACTTTCGATAAGCTCTTCACAGTCAGGGCAAAACTCAGGTACACAAATCTGCGCTCCTCACTGGGACACGTGGACGATGAAAAGGGCGAGGCATGGCAGTTCGCAGCTGAAAACAATTATGTAAACGGGACAGCTATACCAAGGATCTGGGCCGACTACGACTGGGGCTTCGCACTCCCCCTGCGCCACACTTCCATTTGGCTGAGGAGTTCGGGAGGGACGGCTTTCGGAGATCGGCTGTCTCCTTACGCCAACTTCTACTTTGGCGGATATGGAAATAACTGGGTGGACCACGGTCCTGAAAAAAGATACCGCGAATACTACAGCTTTCCGGGAGTGGCACTGAACGAAATCGGTGGGAAAAACTATGCGAAGAGCGTTCTCGAGTGGAACCTTCCTCCCGTTCGCTTCCGTCGTGTGGGCAGGCCCGGCTTTTACCTGAGCTGGGCGCGGCCCGCCCTGTTTGCTAGCGGCCTCATCACCAACATGGACGATGCAATCGTTCGCAGAACTGTTCGAAACGCCGGTACCCAGGTGGATCTGCGGTTTAATCTGCTTTCGAGACTGGACATGACCCTCTCGGGTGGATACGCTGTGGCCTTCGGAAACAATCTAACAAAACATGACGAAGCCATGATCTCCTTGAAGATCATGAATTGATGCGCCCGCTGACTCCGCGCCCTCGGCCGCCTTTGCCGGAGCTCATTCACAGTTGGGGATACATGGGATGACCGAGCTGTTGCCGCGACTACTGGCAGGGTTCCTCCCGGTTCTGATCTTCCTGGGCGTGCTGATCTATCTCGACAGCTACAAGCTTGTCAGGCTGCGCTGGGTGCTCTTCACAATCGTGCTCGGTGGAGCGGCAGCGGCAGCGAGCTACACGGCCAACGGCGTGCTGTTGTCACGCCTGCCAATTGATTTCACGACTTATTCGCGATACGTCTCTCCTTTGGTTGAGGAGTCAGCCAAAGCCCTCGTTCTCATCTGGTTCATACGCTCCCAGAGAATCGGATTTCTCGTTGATGCTTCCATTTTCGGATTCGCCGTAGGAACCGGTTTTGCGCTGCTTGAGAACGCCTACTATCTGCGATCCATCCCGGATACGCACCTCGTCGTCTGGGTCATCCGGGGCTTGGGGACCGCGGTCATGCACGGAGGAACCACCGCTATTTTTGGAATCGTCTCTCAGCTTCTCGCAGAGTTCAAATCGCCAAAGCAAATCTTGATTTTCGTGCCCGGACTACTTACGGCGGTAGTACTCCATTCCTTATTCAATCACCTGTTTTTTTCACCGCTCTTCTCGATGCTCGTCACCCTGTTGGTTTTTCCGCTTCTAATCTTTGTAGTCTTCGAGAGGAGCGAGCAATCACTCCAGAATTGGCTGGAGGTCGGATTCGACGCCGATACTGAACTGCTGGAACTGATGAATTCGGGCAGGCTGTCGGAGTCGAGAGTTGGAAAGTACCTTAAGTCCCTGAGAGAAAAATTTAGCGGCGAAGTGGTCATGGATCTTCTCTGCTATCTGCGAATTCACCTCGAACTGTCCTTGCGCGCCAAGGGCATTTTGATGATGCGTGAAGCAGGATTCGATGCCGAGCCAGACGATGATACGCGCGCGCTTTTCCAGGAGATGAAATTCCTGGAAAGGAGCATCGGCAAGACGGGCAAGCTTGCTTTGTTACCCTTCCTCAGTGTCAGCGGAAAAGAACTGTGGCAGCTCTATATGATCGGGAAATGATCCTCGGAATAAGAAAGGGCTCCCGTCGAACGGTCAACAGATTGTCTTCGCGCATAATTCGCGCCACCCGCTTGTGATTTACGATCATTCCGCATTGCCGTAATTCCGCTGTCACCCTCCTGTACCCGTACCTCCAGCGGTGCTCCAAGACAACATCCTGAATGGCCGACCGCAGGTTCACCTCTTCCTCAACAGGCCATCCATTCCCCAGGTAACGATAGAATCCCGACCGACTCACCTGGGCCAATTGGCACATTTGCTCGACATTCAAACTGCCTTGCAACGATATCCTCGATCTTATTTCGTCGTAGATACCTCGCCGCCAGAGAAACATCTCTGTCGACGTCGAGCCATATTCTTTGCAAGGCACCTCTGAAAAAATCCACTTCCATCGTCTTGTTGGCCAATACTCGTTTGAGAGAAAGAATTTGTCTACGCAAGATGAATTCGCGGGGACGCTCGGAAAGAAGATGCGCATGCTCCACCCTGTCGCGCCAGTTGTAAAGCAGATGGCGAGCAACACCGAGCTCCCGCGAAAGCCTGCTGATGTTGTCGCATGCGTTCATTCGTTCAACTGACTGCTGCCGAAATTCCTTGCTGTATCGCTGACCCTTTTTTCGATCCATTTGCGGCTCCTTTCCCGCAAAGTGTGCAATACAGAAATGTCTCATTCCAGGGGTTCACTCCAGACAACGAAAATGCGAAGGAATGGATTTCGGAACGGCGGTAAATGCTTTAGAATCAGAGTGACTCCTACTGTGGGCGTGTAGCTCAGCTGGGAGAGCACCTGCTTTGCAAGCAGGGGGTCGCGGGTTCGAGTCCCGCCACGTCCACCAAGTTTCTTCTTTTCAACAAAATAGCGCGGGAGTTTGTCCCGGATATCACCTGCTACTGAAGCAGGTGCTCTCCAACAGAGGCTTGTGCGCACATGCGCTGCACGTCATTATATTTCAAGCGTTTACGGCGCTGTGTTCAAGTACTCATTCTTCGATTCCCAGTCCATCTCGGTCCAACCCCGCGTTTCGGTTAGGGAAACCGCGAAGCGCACGCAATCTTGTGCATTGGCTGGGTACGACATTGTTGTTGGTCCCGTCGTCTGGACCGTTTGCGAGCGTTGCGCGTCGAGAGGGAGGGTGCAGAGCGATCGAGACTAGCGTGGGTAGCTTCCCTCCATCTGGATGCCCGCGCGTGCGCCGTTGACGAGAAGCGTCTTGCCCGCCACGAGGTAACCGCGAAACGGAACACAGGTATCCGCGTACCTAGCCGAATGAGGTGCATACCCTTCCCAATGGTGTGATCGATTGTTATTGCATAAGTGTCCAGGTTGGTCGTGGAAGACTGGGAAATTGTAGCAGGCGCGGCTCCCGTTGGTTTCTGGGCCCGAAGGTGGGCAGGTTGGATCGGTCGCTGGTTTGCACGGCCTAGTAAACTCGGGCCCGTCGGGAAGCGGCCAAGACTTTAGGACAGGCCGCTACCCCACGCCAGCCGGTGTTGTCCGCTATTATTGCGTACGGTGTTCTGACCAAATACGATCCTCTGCTGCCTCCTCGAAGGTCAGCAACTTCTCGCCGAGAAGATAATGGAGAGTGTAGAAGCTAACACGGAACGCGAAGAGGGATGAACATACTGCGTGCATTACAAGTGCGGGGGCGCGGTGAATCAGCTGGATCAGCAATTGAATTTGGCAGGCGGTTAGTTATTTCACAGTGAGCCCCAGGTTAATGGAGTGAGTGCCGCCTCCGTAGCTGCCGGTGAGGACAATCGTATAAGTCCCTGACGGAGTACCGGGGCTGCCGCCACCGCCACTCGGTAAACCGCCGCCTCCACCGCCGCAGCTTGTCAGAGTTCCGAAGAGACAGATGATCATTAAAACGAGAAGGGCGTTCTCCCAACGGCGACTCATTTCCACTCGGCCGCCCACGATCAGTGACAGGATGACGGCGAGAAGAGCGAATACCCCTATTGAATACCATTGCAAACTGGGCCGGCCGCAGAATGGCACCACAAGAGAAGGAGCAGTCGTTGTCACCACGACCTGCACGGGTTGGGCTGCAGCCCCCGAGAGCGAAACGTCTGTGGGGGACCACGAACAATGAGCGTAAGCAGGAGCCCCCGGACAACTCAGACCAACGGTACCTTGCAGTTGGTTCGGGTGAACTTGCAGGTTGTAGGTAGCAGACTGTCCAGCATTGACGGTAACAGAGCTTTGTGAGCCAGGAGCCACCTGAAACGAGAAATCGACCGCCGTCGCAGATAAGGGAATCTGTTGTGGGGAGCTGCTGGCATTGTCCACAATCTGGAGGACTCCCGTAGCGCTCCCAACAGCTGTTGGGTTGTACGTAAGATTTATCGAGCAAGAACCGCCTGCGGCGACACTTGACCCACAGTTGTTCGTTTGCGAGAACGAACCATTCGCGCCGGTAGTGACACTCGTGCTGATCCCTGTCAGCAACAGAGCAACATCACCCGTATTGCTTAGAACCACGGCTTGCGCTGCGCTGGTTGCGCCTACCAATACCTGATTAAAAGAAAGGGTGCTCTGATTCAGAGAAACCAGTGGTTGGGGAACCACCTGAATTTGAACCTGGACAGAGTGCGACAAACTGTTCCCTGTCCCAGAAGCAAGAATTGTAATGGCGTAGGTTCCAGGGGCAACCTTGTTCAAATTGATTGGGAAATTGCCAGAGCTGGTGGAGGGACAAGTCATACCAGCGGGAAGATTGCTGCAGGAAATGGTGACGCCCTCGCTGTAGCCATAGATTGGCGTAACAGTTGTATTAAATATTGGGTTACTTGTCCACGGCACTGAGAGTGACGTTGGGGAGACGGTCAACGCAAAGTCGCCAACATTCAATAATGCTGTTGAGGAAAGAGTGATGAAACCATCTGTCGCTGTAACGGGGAACGAATATTGCCCGGGAGGAATAGAAGAACTCGTGCTGACGACAAACGACGAGACAGACGAGCCTCCGGAGGGCACCGGTACGCTCGGCGGAGAAAAGCTGGAGCATGTCGCGCCGACCGGCAGAGTTCCGCAAGAAAATGTGAAGGTGCTAGAGGCAAGACCGTGGGAATCGAGCGTTGCCGTCCAGGCAGCATCCTGCCCCGGCGCAACGGAAGAGGAGTTTGGGGGGACATAACCACTGTAAAGAGACAGAGAAAATGAATCAGGAGAATTGCCAGGGGCCAAGTAGATATACGCGATTGCTGTGTCCGTTCCTGCCTGGGCAGTGATCGAAAACCATCGGTTCTTGGTGAAGCCATTGGTCAGAGTGAACGGCACTTCTAAGTAGACTTGCCCCGCAGGGACCTGAACTGAGTTCGGAATTTGCACATTGGGGTCGCTCGCGGAAAGTAAGACTGTCGTTGCCGATGTCGCCGGCACATTCAAAAAGATCTGCAGCGTATCGGCTGCCGCGAAGATTGGAAATTCCACGAATCCGATTTGCAGTGCCGGTGCGGGCGCGCTGGGTAAGATTTGATATGAGGAACTAAAGTTGGGGGTCTGAACAAGCGTTGCGCGATTGTCTCCCAGCAAGTTATAGACTGCCAGGCTGGGACATTCGGGAATCTTAAGTTCGAAGATGTCATTCGTCGGAGTGAAAGTGCCGTCCCCATTTCCGGAGAGGTATTGGACGAATGACGGACTGCTGGGCCCACCGCTCTGCTGGTAGAGGGCGATGTCCTGGTTACCGTCTCCGTTAAAATCAGCCAAGAGGGACGCAAAAAAACCCCCAATCGGGGATGCGCCGTCACCGATAGTCGAATTGGATGGAACCCCCAAAAACGGAGTCAGAGTCGTCAGTTTTGGAAAACTGCCGTTGGGCTGGCCAAGGTAGATGGTGATTTGAGGCGGCGTAGTGGCGGAGCCGCTGCCAGGCCCGCTGTTCTCTATGTCGATGACATCGAGTCGGCCGTCGTGATTGAGGTCCGCCATGGTCATGCGCGCGAGATTCGGCAATACGTCAATCGGTGCCAGGAATGACCCATCCCCCTTTCCGAGAAACTCATACAAGTCGCCACCTTGGTAGCCGGTGCTGCCCACCCAAACAAAAAGATCGGGTAGACCGTCATCATTTGCATCACCCACAAACATCGCAATGGGGAGCGCACCGTTTCCCGTAGGGCCAAAATTCACTTGATAAGGATTCGCCTTGAACGTGCCGTCTCCGTTTCCGAGAAAAACGGTCAATTGAATGGACGCAGTGGGAGAACCGCCAGCGGTGGTGACTGCAAAATCCAGGCTCCCATCATTGTTGAAGTCACCGACAGCCAGTGTGCCAAATCCATACGCGCCGCCGCTGAACAGAAGAGGGATCGCCACAGGGCTTCCAAACTGGCCATCACCCAGATTCGGCATGTAGACAAGCTGGAGATTCTGTCCGGCTGTAGCGCCTTGGTTTATAGCCATGCCAAGAAAATCAGGTTGGGAAGTTCCTTTTCGAAAGGAGCCGAAAACAAAGTCCTGGGCAATGGAAAGGTCGCTAAAAACCGGTGAGCGCACAGGAAGCGAGAACTGTCCATTGCCCTGATTCAGGAGAACGCTGAGCACCATATCGTTGTTGGGGCTGCTGACACTGGGCCAGGCAATGAGTGCGAGATCCGGCTTTCCATCGCCATTTAGATCCGCCGAGATGTAATCGGAGTCGGCATCATTCGTTGGAGAGTCCGGAGTGCCTTCCAGTACGCCGTCATAACCGCCAGTGGGCGGCCCGAAACTACCGGTACCGTCGTTTGCATAGATGCTGCACGAATCGGCACCCTGATTGGCAGTTATAATGTACGGCAAGCTTCCAGTCTTCAGGTTGGCAACCGCAAGCCCGACAGGGCTCGGGTCGCCGCGAAAAACGTGAGCAGGCCCAAATTTTCCCGTTCCATCGTTCAAACGCACCGTGACGGCATCCCCTGCCGAGTAGCCAACAAGCCCAGCTCTGAACCACAAACCCCCAGTGATGATATCGGGAAATCCATCGCCATTCACATCTGCCACCGCGAGCGCATAAGCCCCGTCGCCGACGCCGTAAGTGTGGGAAGGAGATTGCGGGAAATTGCCTTTGCAATCGTTGAAAAGCACATTCACCAAGCCGCCGGACATCGCTACGGAAATGTCAGGACAACCGTCACCATTCAAATCGGCGAACGCCGCCATACCAACATCGCTTTCGAAAAGGGGAGCGTTGGTTGAAGCCCATATTTGGGGCCCGGCAGTGAATGTTCCATTTCCGTTACCGAAAAAGAGCTGAAGAGTTGTTCCGGCAAGGTTGATGGCCCCGCTTACGAGCACATCCAACTTGCCGTCGGCGTTAGCATCGGCAAAAGCAAACGTATTGCCCAAAACAAGCGAGCCCGGTGTGGGATTCGGTGCGTAAACAGGGGCAGCGAAATTTCCCTTGCCGTCATTTAACATGACCCCGAAGAAAGAACTGACGGCGACTCCATCGCTTAGGGTGCCGACAAATAGATCCAAGTACCCGTCATTGTTTGCATCCGCCAAGGCCACGCCGAGGGGTTGAACCGGCATCACGATCTGGATTTCGGGCTGAAACGTGCCATCTCCATTGCCGTACAGAATCCCCACCGTCTTAGAGTCGGTTTCGGCTACGACCAGGTCGAGTTTGTGATCTCCATTCAAGTCTCCCGCCGCCACTGACAACGGAGATTGGCCGAGTAGAGGGATGATGACGGGAAGCTGGGCAGTTCCGTCGCCGTTTCCGAGGTAGAGACACAGAGAATTGTCCCCTGCATTCGCGATAACCCAGTCAAGTTTGCCATCGCCGTTGAAGTCTCCGGTGGCAATTCCCGACGGCAACGCGCCCGCTGGCAAGGAAGGGCGCAAAAAAATACCGGGATAGAACGCTGGGGGCGTGGAAGCGTATGGTTCTCCCGCGTTCAAGACTGATGCCTGGTGTTCTAGTGAACTCCAGATCGAAGCACGAAGCGACTTGGCGTGACGGGAATTAGCCAATTCTTTGAAGTATTGAAGCGTCGCAGGCCCATCCTGAGCGGCTTTGCGCCAGCCCATGAACGGCTTCGCATGTCCGGGACGAGCTGAGGGCGTTTCTTTGCTCGCTGTCGAAGGAGTGAGAAACGGTTTGCGAAAACTCATTTGGGTGCGATACGACTCTTGGGCAACCGAGAGCAATGGCAATCCTGCAGAAGCAGGGCACAGCAGCAACACGCTGAAAAGAATTCTGCGGAGGCAATGGCATGTCTGCATGGTGTTCCTTCTTGAAGGAGCTGGAACGGGGCGGGTATTGTGATGTGTGAACAAAGTACTCTCTGAACGTGAGTCCATAATTGCGAGCTCGGCTTCGGGGTGACCTAGCCCGAGTTTACAGCCCCCAGAGAGCGAATACGAGTCTAAGCCGCTACTGGTGCGGTCGCGGTCTATGTAGGGTTGTATGACCTACGAGCTGCGATAGACCCAATGTAACCTCGTTACATTCTGATCGCCTGGTTAGCACCGCTCCGTTTCGTCTTCTTGAATGTCGCTGATTTAAAAGGCATCCGCGCCGGATAGCATTTGCGGTAGGGACACGCGCTTGCAATCTACGTCCTATCTAGATAATATATAGAAATGCTTCGCTTCGAGTGGGACGAGAGGAAAAATAGGGGCAATCGGACGAAGCATGGAGTGTGGTTTGAAGAAGCTCAGAGCGCCTTCCGCGATCCGAATGCGCGCCTCTTCCATGATCCAGAACACTCCGAGGAAGAGGATCGGTTTATCCTCATCGGAGTGGGTTCAACGGCAAGACCTCTGGTCGTCGTTCACTGCTATAAGGAATCTGATTCAGTGATTCGGATCATTTCCGCGCGGAAGGCAACCAAGAAGGAGTGTATATTTTATGAAGAAGGAATATGATTTTTCCAAGATGAAAGCACTCAAGAACCCGTACGCGGGCAAGAAACAAGCCGTGGGAATCAACTTGAGTCCGGCAGTCGTGGACTATTTCAAGGGGCTGGCGGATGAGACAGGACTTCCTTATCAGAAGTTAATCGACCTTTATCTTCTCGACTGCGCGAAAAAGCGCAAGAAACTGACGATGAAGTGGGTAGCGTAGAGTCTTAAAGGTGAAATTCGTCTTCTGCAGTTGGATTACTCGCGTCCAGGATCTGCTGGAAAAGTAGAGGTCACCATTATGTGGTTGATGACCTATGCCTGCCAGAAACTCCGTCCGCATTGAAATCGTTGATGTTGCTTCGCAGTCCCATTTTTGTCCTATTCGTTTCCTTCCTGGGTACTCTCCGCTCCTGTTTCCAAAACCCGGTCCGACTCGGTACAACTTCGGGACATTTGGAGAGCGAGAATTTTGTTGATTGTCCGTGTAAGCGACACCATCGAAGCACTTTAGTGTTTCCCCCCTCTGCTTTGCAAGCAGGGGGTCGCCGGTTCGATCCCGGCCACGTCCACCAACTTTGTCTCTGATTGCAAGGCACTTACCAAATTCATCTTTGCCCCAACCCCTCAGTTTTGCCCCCAACTGTGCACGAACTGTGCACGAACCCGGTTATTGCAGTGCGACTGTGCACATTGGAGCTGCCAACAGAACGTCAGCGGCCACCGGTGCTATTTCGTTGGCTCGACGGTTTAGCTTTTCCAGAGCTTCGCGCTTCATCTGCAACTTCATTTGGGAATACTTCTTGAAGACTTGCGCGTCGCTCTGGCGAAGCATTTGAGTCACCCACTCATCGGCTACGCCTCCGGCACTCAGCCTAGTGGCATACGTGGAACGAAGGTCCTAAATCCGAAAGTAAGGAATCTTTGCCCGTCGAAGAGTTTTCCGCCAAACGGTTTTGAACGTCGTCTGATGCCCGCTCGGAATCCGATCGCTCGGAAACAGAAACGGCCCTTCACCGGAAATCGCCATCTGACTTTTGAATGCTTCAATGGCGAGCGAAGTGAGAGGAACTTCGGCGATACCGTTCGGAGTCTTCGAATCCGGTATCCAGACCACCGCATTTTGCAGATTCACCTGGTCCTTCCTTATCGGAGTCAGTTCCTTGTAGATCCGCAACCCGGTCTCCGTAATGATGCGAATTACGTTCCGCAAATACTGCGGACCGTGGGATTCAATCCTTTGCTGCTCAGACCATACAACGTAGTGGGGTCTGAACAGTCCTTTCACGGCAACCGGGAACTCAGCACCCGAACACGGATTCGCTGCTAGGAGCTTCTTGCAAACCGCCACGTTGAGCATACGTCGGAGAACTCTGAACTCCTGATGTATCGTGGTGGACTTGATTGCTCCTAGTTGCTTGTATCCGAGCTTGGCCTTGATGCGGACTCGCTGTCGAAGACGTTCGCGAAGATAAAGGTCGATCGAATCCGCGGTGATGTCACCCAATCGGCCTGCACCAAACGCAGCCTTGAGGTGTTTTGTGCACCGCTCGTTCGCTTCGTGTGTTTTCTCAGCGTGCACGGGCGGCTTGGAATAGTTCTCCAAGAAGAAATCCGCCCATTGCCCGAAAGTCAAGGCTTCGCCCTTTCGTACGACTTCAAGGAGATTGTCATCTTTCGCCTGAAGTCTTTCTCTGAGTCTCTTATTTGCTTCCTGCCAATCAGCGGTCTGGCTTGACTCTCTTCGGACAATGTCCTTGCGGTCCCGATAGCGAATCCACCAAATTTCGGTGCCAGTCCGTCGATAGACCACTCCATCGTACTTGCGTGCTCTAGAGCGCGAAAACCAACTGCAGGAGCCAATCGCAGTTGCCGTCGAGAGGTACGCCACCTTCATCCAGAGCACGCCGGATCACGTCGTGAACTCCGTATTGAAGATCGTGATTCGGAGAGATGTGGAGTTCCGCCGCTGGCGCACGCAGACACGGCCTGACAGGAAGGACGGCCACGTCGCGCTTGACACCGACCAACAGATTTCGACACCCAAAGATGA
>Ga0209577_10004388_pt1 | contig 13284 bp, 10 predicted proteins | sample GraSoiAngelo_109_FD_185874 | JGI IMG/M metagenome (GOLD analysis project Ga0209577, IMG submission 185874) | Grasslands soil microbial communities from the Angelo Coastal Reserve, California, USA - 14_0903_12_20cm (SPAdes) (version 2) | ecosystem: Environmental > Terrestrial > Soil > Grasslands... | reverse complement strand
CCCGATCCCAGGCGTGTGCCCAGCAGCCGTCATCACTCGGTCCGGCAACTATGAGCTCGCTGGGCCTGTCGGGCCGTGCCCGCCGGGCACCGATGGGATCGACATCAAGGCAAGCCATGTCACGTTGCACCTGAACGGGTTCAGCATCATCGGCGCCGCCAGCTGTAGGGGGAACTTTGGAATAGGCGTCGGTTTCACGGCTCCCATGCTGTCGGATGTGCGCATCCTAGGCCCCGGGCTGATCGCAGAGTTCGCGTTTGGCTTGGCGGCGCAGAATGCCGCTGATTCCTTTGTGAAGTTTGTGACGTTCATGTGCTCGACCGGAATAGCAAATCTCATCGGCATCCTCTCACCCGGAGGTGAGTGGAAGATCCAGCGAAATGTGTTTCGGCAGGGGGTGCCAGACGATCTTTTGTGTTCCATTCTGGTGGCGGCTGATGACAACGACCTCGTAGGCAACGACGCCAACAGCCCGATCTGCCTTTTCAGCAGCAACAACACCGTCGTCAAAAACACCGTCGTCGGCGGCTTTTCCGGCATCGTCACAATGCCTGGTGATAATGACAACGAGATCCACGCCAACACTACCAACAACAACAACGGCCAAAGCGGCATACTCATTAGAGCTGGCTCGACCGAGAACAACATTACCGGGAACAAATCGTCCAACAATACTCCTTTCGATATGGAGGATGACAACCCCAACTGTGACAGCAACAAGTGGGAAGGGAACCACTTCACTACCACCAACCAACCGTCGTGCATCCACTGAGCAGCAGGGCTACGGGCCCTATGGGGGACACCAGCGAGCGTTCCTCAAGGGAGCTTGCTGGAGACGCGGGGGGAGGGGGCTGTCCCTCCCCCCGCGGCACGAGTGGCGGGCGTTAATGGGGAGCTTCGGACGGCCGAGCAGCCCCTGACGACGTGGGTGATCAAGATCGAGGCCGTCGTGGCGATACGCGGACATGCAACCTTTATCTAGAGCATAAGGCCCTGTACCGGTCTCAGCGCGGCCCGGTGGACGAGGGCCTGGCGTTCGTGCCCCTGGGCAAGGCCGACGTGCGCCGCCGCGGGCGCGACCTGAGCGTCATCACGTACGGGATGATGGTCCACCGCTGTCTCGAGGCGGCCGGGGCAGCGGCAACAGAAAGGATTGAGGCCGAGGTAATCGATCTCCGCACGCTCCTGCCGCTCGACCTCGAGACCCTCACCGACTCGGTCACGCGCACCAGCCGGGTGCTGATCGTTCACGAGGACCGGCTGCGCGGCGGCATCGGCGCCGAGATCTCGGCCCACATCGCCGAGCACCTCTTCAGCCTGCTCGACGCTCCGGTCGGCCGCATCGGCGCATTCGACACGCCCGTCCCCTATGCTCCTCCGCTCGAATCGGCATATCTCCCGAGCGTCGAACGCATCCGCAACGCCATCGTCCGCCTCGCGCGCTGGTAACCACCCCGCCAGATTAATCGAGTGGGCCTTTACGGCTTCTAAGTTCTCGAAGGATATTTGAAAGACCCTTCGTTTGAAGGATAGCCCCTCAATCAAATGCGCTGTTTAATCATATCGAAAGCTCTACTTAAGCGATAGTTAATCATATCGAAGGCCCTACTCAAATGAAAGATGGGTCCACTCGAATGATTATTGATGGACCCGTGGTTGGTTTGAGGCGACAATTCTGTCGCAGCCGGACACCTCCAGGCACCCATTGCGACCGCAAAGAGATTTTCACGTGAGCGAGTGGATTCACAGCATGCACCACACGCGGGGAAGGGGGGACACACGATGGCTTCAGAGGTGACACACCGCGCCATAAGGGTGGGAGAGATTAAACGGACGTTGCTGATGGCCACACTCATGACCATGCTGCTCTTGCCTGGTGCGTATGCGAATGGAGGAAATGAGGAACAGAACAAGAGCGGCCTCAGAGATGAGGGCGTGGGCATGTACACAGACCCCACGGTTGCCTCTCAAGTCTCGACGTTCACGATCAATCCCCGACTGGTGAGTTGCGGTGTGTCCGCCGGCCCGGGGATAATATCTCCACCCGCTCCCCCGCAGCCCGCCAGTTTCGCGATGCTCATGTATTCGACCAGGCTCGACTCCTACCAAGTAGACCGCAAGAGTAAGACGATTTACGCGGCCGGCCGGATGCGATCGATTACCAAATTCGGCCCGGTGCCGCCAATTGAAGACGTGCAGCACGATTTTGTGGCCATCGCAGTTGACAACAACCCGCACGATCGGTTTGACATCCACTTCAAGACGCCCTTCTGGAATACGGGCAACCCGCTCTGCACCTCATCTACGGTCGTGAAGGGGGGGTGTCGCTTCGGAGGCGAGCTCCTTCGGGACATGGGTGACGTTGTTGTGGGCCAGGGCGACGGGCAGGGCGAGTAACTCGGCGGACGGGCTGTGCATACACACGCGTCCTTCCGAGCAGTCGGTCTCCTGATCGCCATCGCGAGTGTTGCGTGTGCCCCGCGAGTCCTTTGGGCAGACGCAGGCCCGGACCCCCAGCGCCGGCCGACGATCGTTGTGCAATGGAACACCGCCGCCCTGCAGGCCGTGCGCGACGGCACGCTGGGGCCGCCCATGGTGGCGCGGGCCCTCGCGATCGTCCACACGTGCATGTACGACGCCTGGACCGCGTACGACCGCAAAGCAGTCGGCACGCGGCTCGGTGGTTCGCTGCGCCGGCCCAAGGCCGAGGGGACGCCGGCCAATAAAGACAAGGCGATCAGTTTCGCCGCTTACCGCGCCGCGGTTGACGTCTTCCCTTGGGACAAGACCAAGGTGTTCGATCCATTGATGGCCAGCCTGGGGTACGACGCCGGCGACGCGTCAACCGATGTCACGACTCCGAGCGGGATCGGCAATGTGGCCTGCGCCGCCGTGCTCGCCTTCCGCCACAACGACGGGTCGAATCAACTCGGCAACCTTGCGGCCGGCGGCGTTCCGTACGCGGACTACACGGGGTACGCTCCCGCGAACCCGCCGAGCACGGTGCCGGTGATTCCCGGCCGGATCGCCGATCCCAACCGCTGGCAACCGCTCACGTACTTCAACGGAGAAAAAACTGTCACACCAGGCTTCGTCGGTGCTCAGTGGTATAAGGTCACGCCCTTCGCGCTGACCAAACCCGATCAGTTCCGGTCCTTCATCGCCTCCTCGGGACCGGCCTTCTATCCATCGGCCACGTACACGCAACAGGCGGCGGACGTTATCACCCTCAGCGCGCGCCTGACCGACGAGCAGAAAATGATCGCCGAATACTGGGCGAACGGGCCGCATTCGGAACTGCCGCCCGGCCACTGGGACCTGTTCGCACAGTACGTGTCGGCGAGAGACCGCCATACCCTCGATGACGACGTCAAGATGTTCTTCGCGCTGACCAACGCGATCCATGACGCCGGGATTGCCGCCTGGGACGCCAAACGAGCGTTTGATTACGTTCGTCCGGTCACGGCCATCTGCTATCTGTTCCACGGACGGCGGATCCAGTCGTGGGGCGGGCCGGGCAAAGGGACCGTCACGATGGACGGATCGCAGTGGATCCCGTATCAGCCCAGCACCTTCCCCACGCCGCCGTTTCCGGAGTACATCTCGGGCCACAGCGCATTCAGCGCAGCCGGCGTGACCATCCTGGAACTGTTCACCGGAGACGAGTCCTTTGGAGACTCTGTGACCTTCGCGCCCGGAAGCTCTGGAACCGAACCCGGCATCACGCCGGCCCACTCTGTGACGCTGTCCTGGCGCACATTTCGCGACGCCGCCGATCAGGCCGGGATGTCGCGGCGCTACGGCGGGATTCACTTCGAACTTGGAGATCTGATAGGACGCGCCACCGGCCGGGTGGTCGGGGCGCAGGCGTGGCAGAGGGCGCAAGAATATTTCGGAGATTCGGGCGACAACAGCCAGCAGTGACTGAGGGGGTGGCGGCGGTCTGACCGCTGTCTCGACCCCTTGGAAGGAGGTGCAAAAAGCTCTTCGCGTGAGCAAGCCGATTCACGCACGCGCCTCACTCGATAAAGGGGGGACAGAGGATGGATTCTAAGACGAGACGGCACGATATCACGAGCAAGAGTTGGTGGGCGAAGAGGGGCGGGGGTTGGTTCTGGTTAGTGTTGTTGGTCCTATTGGCACCTACCCTCCCAGCCCAGGCAGCCCCTCCTCCTGTAACAACAAACCCGCCCTGTGGTCCTGCAACGGGTCCGGGAACACCGGTGACCACCAACGTGATACTGACCACGGATATCACCTGCACGGACGCTCCGTGGATACAAATCGCGGCTGACAACATTACGGTCAACCTCAACGGAAAGATCGTCACATGTTCTGCTCCGGACGGGTACCAGGGAAGCTGCCAGGAGTTTCCTGACAACGACGACATCGCGATCGACACGAACGGGCATAAGAACATCACCATTATCGGTTCGAGTCCGGGTGAAGACAAATCCGGTGGCGAATCCGGTGTGCTTAAGGGATTTGATGTCGGTGTGGCCGTCAATGGAGGAACCAAGGTGAAAGTCCTTGGGGTGACCGTAACCGGCCCCCACGACTTCTCCGCCCGGCCCTCCAGTCAAGGCGTCCGAGTGACCGGTGTCGCCTGCCCCCCGCCTCAGCCGAATAACGGCGGAGACAAAGGCGAGGTTAACAAGCCGGCGTCCAACGACAACGGAGACGAAGGGCACTTCGCCGTCCAAATCGCCGGGAATAACATCTCATACCAAACGGAAGGCATCGAGCTGAGTAAGGCCAACTGCGTAGCGGTCCTGCAGAACATCGTGCACGACAACAGTTCCACTCCAATCCAGTGCGAAGGGATCGTCCTCGAAGACTCCGCGCATAACGTAATCGCGAGTAACGTCGTGTTTGCGAATGGCGAGAACTTCGCGATCGATGGTGGAATCGTCGTGGATGGCGCGGGGAGCACCAGCAACCTCGTCGCCGGGAATAAAGTAAACGACAACAACGGTGACGGGATTTCACTTAGAGACTCTGCCAGCGGTAACGCCGTGGTGGAGAACGAAATGCTGTTCAACGGCGAAGCGAACCCTGGTGTCTTCCACGATGCGGACGAAAAATTTACCGCCGCCATTGAAAGTAACACCTGGAAGGATAACGAGTGCAAGACCTTTTCCACCCCGAACCCTGGGGCCAGCGCTTGCGCCGAAGATGAGTAGATGATCATGAACCTGACGCCGTTCAGGAAGAAGCGGTAAGATCACAGAGCGGGGATGGGGGCGGAGCGTGCGCCGCGGTGAGCTCCGCCCCGGCCTCGCCTCAGTGTTGTCCGGCATGATTCCTCGCGGAGAGCGGGGGGTCGCCATGATCGCGCTGCTGGCGACGGCGCTGATCGTCACGACGATCAGCATCGCCCTGATCGGCCTGATGAACACGGACCTCACCCATGCCTCCATCCAGTTCGCGGTGGCCCGCAGTTTCTACCTCGCTCAGGCGGGCCTGGCCGAGGCCACGGTGCAGGCCTCGGCGGCGGCCGATCCCGCGGCGTACACGACCCCGGAGCAGGGAGTGACGGTGCCCTACGGGAGCGGGCGCTTCACGTATTGGGTCGATGCTGGCCCGGCCGACGGGTGCGGGCCAGGATTGAAGACGCTCGTTGCGGAGGGGGAGGTCGACGTTCTCAGGCGGACGATCGGGGCGCGCGTCCGGGCGTGCGCGGTGGGGGGCACGCCGGAGGTAGCGGCGCTGTTTGGGGTGGGGCGCGTCCAGTTCGGGGGAGCCACGTCTCGCGTGTACCTCGCGCCGTATCAGGTGGGGACGCCGGGAGGTGGCGGGAGCCTGGGCTCGTTCACCGAGATCAACTTCACGGACTCGGATACGCGAGTGAATGCCGTGAGCGAAGGCACCGGGGGCATGGGGGCGATGACCGATCTCCTCACGCTGCGGGACGGCACGTTTGCCGACTACCAACTGTTCGGATTCCCGGAGCCGCCAGACTACAATGCTAACCCGGAGGCGGACCCGGCCCCGTGGATCTCCTCGGTGTTCGGGGACATCATCAAGGCCAAACCGACGACGGGGGTCGTCACGAACCGATGCGGCACTCCTCGTGCGTGCGTCACCGTGGGAAACAACCTCACAGATGTGCTCGACGTGTCTCATCTCCGGGAGACCAATGACCTGCGGCACGTCTACCTAAAGGGCATCCGAGAGGAGACGCTCCCGCAGCTCGCTCTTGATGCCGCGGTATTTCGGGCCCAGGCGGGTCGAAATACCGCAAACGCCGAACTCAACAAGATTCCGCGGCTCGCCCTCGATCCCGCGACACTGAGGACCCGGGCGGCTCGAAATACCGCAAACGCCGAGCTCAACAACACCGTGCAACTTCAACCGAAGACAGATTCCGTCTACAGCCCCACAGAGTTCTATCAAGTCATGCTCTATTTGATGATGCATCCGGAGCAATCCCTTCAAGGCACGGTATACATCGACGGGACCTTTGCGTTTTTCCGGAGCGCTGACCTGGGAGGCGTCTCCGGGAACGTGACGCTTGCCGTGGGGGGGGACCTCATCCTGTACAGAAATGCCAGGGTCACGATCCGGCACGACCTCTCCACCCCTGCCGGCCGCCGGATGCCGGGCATCGTCGTGTTCGGAACTTCTCAAATCGCCGGAACCGGGCCCGCACCGACCATGGGGCAGCAGGCGTGCGACGGCCAGGGGGTGGGCGGATCCGGCCGCCTGGTGCTGTGCGCGGGCAGCACCCTGACTGTCGATGGCCTGATCTACACGCAGGATGGAATGGCGATTGGACCGGGGGCGTTCGTAGATCAGGTCGGGGCCATGTACCACAATAGTCGGGGGATCTCGAATCCCAGCTTCCTGATCCAGGATGCGACCGTTGTGCTACGGTTTGACCCGCTCGCCCTCAGCGCTTTTGGCACCGGTATCGCGACGCTCTCGTGGCAGCAGTTGCCCTAGCGTCGTGATCCCGCGATCATCAGGATTCTTGTCGCCATTCGAATCGGCGTATCTCCCGAGCGTCGACCGCATCCGCCGCACCATCGTCCGCCCCGCGCGCTGGTAACCAACCCTACCAGGGTAATCGAACGGACTTTTGCACCTTCTGAGGGATATCTCAAAAGATAGTTGAAAGACCCTCCCGTTGATGGATAGTCCCAGTATCAAAAGCCCTATTTAATCTATATCGAAGCCCCTATTCGAATGAAACAAAGGGCTACTCAAATGATTATTGATGAATACGTTTTTGGATTGAGGCGACCCTTCTGTCGCGGCCGGGCACCTTGAGGCATCCATAAAACGATTGTGCCGCGAGCGGAGTTCGGAGCATACCAGACAAGCACCTCTCAGAAATCACCCGTCACTTTAATGGAATAGGCAAAATGGGTTGTTGGAGAACGTGTTCAACTGCTAAGGGGGGAATCTCAATGAGTTTCTACGCCCGACCAATCGCGACAAAGAACGGGAGGCGGGTCATGAAGCGAATCTTCCCAAAGCTCGCGGCCGTCGCAATCGTCCTCGCGATGTGTCTCGGGGCTCCTGTCGTGTACGCTAATCGCCCCATTATGGATCCTGGGCCAGACAATGGGCACGACAAGAAGAAGATGGAAGGGGAAGGTGGACACAAAACTATCCCCCCCACCCCAGTGTGCCCAGTCCACATCACTCAGCCCGGCAACTATGACCTCGCTGGACCTGTCGGGCCGTGTCCCACGGGCGTCAATGGTATCGACATCGAGGCAAGCGATGTCACGCTGCACCTGAACGGGTTCAGCATCAACCAAAGCACTCCTTGCACCGGTGATGGCATACACGTCGAAAACCAGGCAAACCCGGCTGCCATGCTGTCGGAGGTGCACGTCCTAGGCCCCGGAATGATCAACGACTTCTCTTCAGGTTTGATGTCAAAAAATGCCGCTGATTCCTTTGTGAAGCAGGTGATGGCGACATGCCAGACCGGAAGAGGACATGGCTTCCGTATCACTTCACGCGGAGGCCGGTGGAAGATACAGGGAAACGTGTTTCGAAATGGGACGCCGCAGCAATTTTGCGCCATTACCCTTTTCACTGACGACAACGACGTCATAGGTAACGATCTCAACGATCCGATCTGCTTTGATGGCAACAACAACACTATTGTCAATAACACCTCCAGCGGGGGGGACGCTGGCATGGAAGGATTTAGTGGCAGCATTAACAACGAGATCCACGCCAACACTACCGACAACAACATCTTCTTCGGCATAAGCATCGACGCTGGCTCGACCGGGAACAACATTACCGGGAATGAATCGTCCAACAATCATCCCGATATGGAGGATGACAACCCCAACTGTGACAGCAACAAGTGGGAAGGGAATCACTTCAATACCGCCAGCCAAACGTGCATCCACTGAGCGGCAGGGCTATGGGCCACAGACGCCGGACTTCGCCTAGCGGCACTGTCGTGAGGGGGGAGGGGCTGTCCCTCCCCCCCGGCACGCGAGTGGAGGACATTAACGGTCCGCGAGCAGACCCGAACGTGCCGTGCGGAGATCCCGTCGAGCGTCTCACAATCGTCTAAGAGACCCCGGGTGCCGAATCCCCCCGGGATGAGGCGTCAAAGAATCTCGCTCTGCGGGTTGGGTGCGCCTTCGGCGAAGCGGGACGGGCGGAGCGCGTGGATGTCCAGAGTGTTGGCGCGCCCGTCCAGCATGATCTCGACCAGCAGCTCCCCCAGCACCGGGGAGTGCATGACGCCGTGCCCAGAGGACCCATTGATCAGGTAGAGTCCCTCCACCCCAGGCGCGGGCCCGACGAGGGCGTGCTTGTCCGGGGACATCTCATAGAGGCCGCAGTAGCACCGGTCCAGATCGATCTCGGCCTCCCGAAGAACGGGCACCCGGTCGTGTGCCCGGCGCAGCAGGCCGTCGAGCCACCAGCGGTCGAAGGTGACGTCAAAGGGATCGTCGGCCGGCAGGTCGTCCGGCCACAGCAGCCAGACCCGCCCGTCCCGGACCCTGAAGTGGAATCCATCGTCCACGTTGATGGTCATCGGCGTGTCCGCCGGCAGCCGCGGAAACGGCTGCGTCACCGCCGTCTGCCTCCGGAGCGGGCTGACGGGAATGTCCACCCCGGCCGTCCGGGCGACCAGGCCCGCCCAGGGGCCCGCGGCGTTGACCACCCGCCGCGTCCCCACAACGTCCCGCGGGGTGCGCACGCCCACGATTCGCCCGCCCTCGGCCACGCACTCGACCCACCCCGCATCGTACTCGAACTGGACCCCCAGCCGCTGCGCCGCCCCGATGAACCCGCGCATGATCTCGAGCGGCACGATGTAGCCGTCCGTCGGGCCGAACGTGCCGCCGATCAGGTCGTCCGCGCGCACCGCGGGCGATAGCCGTCGGATGTCGTCCGGGCCCACCTCGCGCACGTCTCGGAGGCCCGCCGCCCGCTGGACCACCATCGCGGCCCGAAGGGCCTCGAGTTGCGGCGCCGTCCGCGCCATAAACAGGTAGCCGACGGGCCGGTAGCCGGGGTCCACGCCCAGTTCTTCCTGAAAGCGTTTGAGCCGGTCCCGGGCCGCGAGCGAGAGGCGGACGTAGACGTCCGTCGTAAACTGGGAGCGGAAGCCGCCGGTCGCCTTGCCCGTGCTCCCCAGTCCGGGCCGATCGAAACGCTCCAGGACGAGCACGTCCCGGCACCCGCGCCGGGCCAGGTGGTAGGCGACGCTTGCTCCCATTACGCCGGCGCCGATGACGACGACCTCAGCGGTGCGCCGGCTCACGTCGAGCGTTCAGGCCTTCCCTTTGGCCCCCTCTTCGCTTCTGTCGGCCCCCACGGGACCGGGGGCGTCCGGCGGTGCCAGTCTGTGGCCGCCTGGTAGGCGCGGCCGAGATCGATCAGGGTGTCCTCGCCGAACGGCCGGCCGACCAGTTGCACGGCCAGGGGCAGACGGGTGGTGCTGAACCCGCACGGCAGCGAGAGCGCCGGGAGCCCGACCAGGTTCCCCGCCGGCACCAGCGCGACGCCGCCGCCCCCCGGCACGCCGCGGCGCGCCCTGCGTACGTCGCCGGGACCGCGGGTCCGCCAGAGGGGATCGAGGGGCTCATCGATCCGCCCGGCCGGCGCGTAGCGCGAAGGAGCCAGGATCACGTCAACCGCCGAGAAGATCTGGACGAAGGCCTCCTGGAGCATCCGCCGCACCCGCATCGCGCTCAAGTAGTCGACCGCGGTGACCTGCAGACCCGCGCGCAGGCCGATGGCCTGGCGGCGGTCCGCGAGCCGGGCCAGGTCGCCGCTCCCGATCAGGTCCTTGAACACCGCCGATCCTTCGGCCCGGATGATCGTCCTCGCCGCGGCGTCGATCGGCAGCGCCGGGAGCACGATCCGCTTCCAGCGGAGGCCGAGGCTCCGGAATGCCGAGACGGCCTCCCGCATCGCGGCGCGGGCGGTGGGATGCACGCCCTCCTCGAACTCTTCCGCCATGTAGCCGACGCGCAGGCTGGAGAGCCGCCGGAGGCCGCCGCGGCTCATCTGAAACCCGCGTCCGGCCGACGCGTGATCGCGCGAGTCCGGACCGGCGATCGCCTCCAGCACGAAGCCGCAGTCTTCCGCGCTCCGGCACATCGGGCCGATCTTGTCCATCGTCCAGGAAAGAGCCATGGCCCCGTGCCGGCTGACCAGCCCGTACGTCGGGCGCAGCCCCGTGACCCCGCAGTTGGACGACGGCGACAGAATCGATCCGGAGGTCTCCGAGCCGAGGCCGAACGGCGTGAGTCCGGCCGCGACCGCGGCCCCCGTCCCGCTGGACGACCCGCCCGACCAATGGTCGGGGTTCCAGGGGTTCCGGCACGGGCCCTGGAGGGACGCCGAAGGATACCGGTAGCCGCCGCCGCCGGCCAGCTCGATCATCGCGAGCTTGGCGACCAGCACGGCACCCGCGCGCCGGAGCGACTCGATGACGGCCGCATCATAGTTGAAGACCTGACGGGCGTACGGCGGGGCGCCCCAGGTCGTCGGCGCGCCCCTCGCCGCGAGGAGATCCTTGGCGCCGTAGGGGATGCCCAGGAGGGCCCCCCGGTCGCGCCGGTCCCGGAGCATCCGGTCCGCCGCGTGCGCCTCCTTGAGCGCCCGCTCGGGCAGGATGCTGGCCACCGCGTTATAGTCCCGGCCGAACGACGCAAGGCGGTCGAGCGCGGTGCGCGTGAGGTCCACCGCCGAGAACTCCTGCCTCTGGAGCCCCGCGCTGAGCTCGCTGATCGTCAAGAAGAGGGGATTGTCCATCGCCTACGGCCTGAAGACGAAGGCCGGCTCGGTGGCGAACGGCACCTTCGCGTCGTTCAGCGCTTCGCTCGCCTCAGCCTGGGACTTGAGCACCTCGCGCAACTCGCGGGCGGGGGACGGCTGCCCGCGGGCTTTCCGTCTGCTATGAGCGGGAGGCCGCGGGCGCCTTCGCGCTCGACGGCCTGGTCGTCTCGGCACGCTCTTTCAGTACCACAGGGGCCAGCCGTTCTCCTGGAAAACGGCGCGTCCGGGCGACCCGCGCTAGCCGCGCCGCCGGCGGTCCCACACCTCGGGATTGACCAGGCGCGGAGGGCGCTCGTCCGCCAGCACCTGCAGGACTTGCTCGGCCGCGGAGAGCGACAGCCGGCGGTTCGTCTCGTGGCTCAGCCCGGCGATGTGCGGAGTGACGATCACGTTCTCGAAGGCATACAGGGGATCCGGATCGCTCGGGGGCTCGGGATCGAAGACGTCGATGCCCGCGCCCGCGATCCGGCCGTCGCGGAGCGCGTTGCAGAGCGCTCCCGGGTCCACGACCCCGCCCCGCGCGCAGTTGATCAGATACGCCGTCGGCTTCATCACCGCCAGTTCGCCCGCGCCGATGACGTGGCGGGTCCCCTCCGTCAGCGGCGTGTGCACGGTCACGAAGTCCGCATCGCGGAGGAGATCGTGGAGGTCTCGCCGGCGCTCCACCCCCGCGGCGGCGAACACCCCGTCCTCGAGGAATGGATCGTAGCCCAGCACGCGCGCGCCGAACGCCGCCGTGCAGATGCCCGCCACCCGCCGGCCGATGAACCCAAACCCGACGACGCCCACGGTCTTGCCCGAGAGCTCGACGCCGAGGTCGGCCCCGAGCAGCCGCTCCCGGCAGGCCCACCCCTTCCGCCGGAGCCGGCGGTCGCCCATCACGATCCGCCTGGCGAGCGCGAGCATCAGGCCGACGGCGTGCTCCGCCACCGGGTTCGGACCGATCCCCACGTTGTTGACGACGGGGATCCCGGCCGCCGTCGCCGCGGCGATGTCGATGTTGTCGACGCCCGCGCCCGCGGTGCCGATCACCCGAAGGCGCGGCGCCGCCGCGATCAGGTCCTTGGTGATCCGCGCCGGCAGGCGGACGATGAGCCCGTCGGCCGCCCCCAACGCCTGGGCCAGGCGCTTTGGGGGGGAATCGGCGGGAACGATCTCGATCTCCGCCCGGGCCGCCAGCAATTCCTGGCCGGACGGATGGAGCATGGGGTTGAGCAGCACGATCCTCGACATGGGTCCCCCCTTACCGTCCCTTCCAACCTCTGTTTGCCGTTTGTTTCAATTCGGTTTGGAGCCCCCGCAGGGGGAGATCGCCCCCATCCGAGCGAGGGTCTCGAGCGTCTCGCAGAGAGGAAGGCCGACGATGTTCGTGTAGGACCCTTCGATTCTCCGCACCATGCCGGCGGCCCGGCCCTGAATCGCATAGGCGCCGGCCTTGTCGAACGGGCGCTCGGCGGCCACATAGGCGGTGATCTCCTCATCGCCCAGCGATCGAAAGGACACCCGCGTCGTGACCGCCTCGACGTGGATTCGGTCCACCGCGGCGTCGTACACCGCGTATCCGGTGACGACGTCGTGGACCTCCCCCGAGAGCGTTCGCAGCATCCGCTCGGCGTCGGCCGCATCGCGTGGTTTGCCCAGCACTTCCCCGTCCAGCACCACCACCGTGTCCGCGCCGATGAAGAAGCGCCCGGGATGCGACGCCGCGACGGCGCGGACCTTCTCCGCGGCCAGCCGCCGGACGTGCCCCTCCGGGGTCTCCCCCGGACGGAGCTCCTCGGGGATGCCGCTGGGGACCACGTTGACCACGATGCCGGCGGAGGCGAGGAGCTCCGCCCGCCGGGGCGACGCCGACGCGAGCACGATCTCAGCGGTGGGCCGGCGCACCGATCGCCCGCCTGCTCACACGACCGGCGCGCCCGGGAGATGCAGCGTCCGGGCGAGCTGGGCCACCTGCGCGAGCGCCTCGGGCAAGGTCAGCCGGCGATAGTCCAGGTCGGCGACCAGGAG
>Ga0209577_10004387_pt1 | contig 13289 bp, 8 predicted proteins | sample GraSoiAngelo_109_FD_185874 | JGI IMG/M metagenome (GOLD analysis project Ga0209577, IMG submission 185874) | Grasslands soil microbial communities from the Angelo Coastal Reserve, California, USA - 14_0903_12_20cm (SPAdes) (version 2) | ecosystem: Environmental > Terrestrial > Soil > Grasslands ... | reverse complement strand
AGCTATTGAGCTATCGCGTCCCGCCGCCGAGATGGAAGCCGCCGAAGCGACGTGGGCGGATGTCACAGGCGATGAAACTGAAAATCATGCAGTGGTGCACATGACCACGCTTTAATGCGGAGCTACCATTACCCATCTTCACGGTCAGCTTTTTCCCGGTTGTCCGCAAGAAATGAGGAAGGTCATCAAAGAATAGCTTGACCGACCGCAGTCAGACGAAGCGGCGATTGGTGATGTCATAGATGATCGCGCCGCAAGCCTGTATGAGTTCTCCGGCGATCACCATCATCGGGTTGTAGGTTTCGTCGCTGAATTGCAGCTCCCAGGTCAGTTCGTAGCGCGCGTCGGCGCGGCGGAGGGCTTCGCGGTCGGGTGGCGGGACGCCTGGGTCGACTGTGAGGTCGCCCGCCGCGAGTTCCGCTGCCTCAAGCGCCACATGAGGGCCTGTATCGATGCTGACGGTGATGTCTGCGTCATTCCCGGTCAGGGAGTCGTGCACCGTGACCAGCAGCAGGTTCTCTTGGTCGAGCCGCAGCAGGAGATTGCGCTCTGACGCCAAACAGCGCGCGAGTTCGTCGAGCGACATGAGCCGTTCGCGGGCGCAGTATGCGAACCAAATTCCGATGTTCACTTGTTGCTCCGTGCCTTGATGACGAGATCGAGGACGGTCTGGAGGAGATTTGGTCGGCTGTTAGGGCCGACATTGCGGATGACCGTGATGGGTGCCCAGCCGTGCATTTGTAGCTGCCCAAGGTCGGCGTCGTCGGGGTCTTCGCATAGCGTCCACTCACCGCCGACCGCACACTGCACGATCTGTCCCAGATACAAGACCGCGCCGGTCTCTATGCGGCGCAACAGATCGCGTGGCGCATTGGCGGCGAGCAGTTGTTTGAGGGCCGCTTCGATGACCGCCAGTGAATCAGCACTGCCATCGAGCGCGCCGGGGTCACGGTTGAGCAAGTCTCGCAGGTCGAAATGTAGCGCCGCGAGCTTGGCATCGCTGTTGACGACGAGGTGCGCGAGGAGCGCGCGCCGGACGGGGATGTCGTAGATTTCGGTGGCATCGCGCAGGTAGCCCGCCGAGCGGGTTCGCTTGAAGTTGCGCACGACATCGAGCGGATAGAACTTGGCTCGTGCCAGGTAGGGCAACCCCACGATGCTCGCTCTGCCGAGGTCGGACTTAGTCCGCGGCGGCTCCCAACGACCGCCCGTGGATGCGGCGAGTGTAGCGCCGACATAGCAGGCCAGGCGCGACTCGAGGCTTGCGCGCGCACCCGTCGCCCCTTCGAGGCACGCCTGGTAGAAGTCTTCGACACGATCGAGCGAGGCGTAGCTGCGATCGAGCGGTAGCAAGTCCGGCTGCTGTTGCGCGATCATTTCGGCGAGCGCCGCCAACTCCTCTGACACCGCACGCACGAAGGCTTCACCATCGGTTGTGGAAGAAACCGCCATCACCTTGCTCCAAAACGACGCGCCACGTCGGCCACTAATTCGTCCCTGGTCCCTATAAAGATCGTCACGCTGTTGATCTGATCTTGGGGCATGCCGGCGAGACGCATGAGGTTGGCCATGCGTGCCTGTCCCGCCGCGTCGTCCACGCGAATGATAACATCAACCCCCACCTCGCGTGCTCTGGCAACGAGCCACCGCGATGGACTCTCTTCCAACACCCAGGTCACGCGATCTCCGGCAGCGACAAACTCGGCATCGGCGGCCAGCGCAGCCTCGTTCGAGAGCGAGGACGAGCCTAGACTCGCGCCGCCACCCCGACGGGGCGCGGTCGTGAGCGACTCTGAGCCAGCCTTGATCTGGATCAGGTCGCGGCCCTGCCCGCGGCCACGCTCGATGAGAACATCCACCTGCCGCCTCTGTCCGCTCGGAGTCAGCACCACCGCACTGCGCGACGGGACGCCTCCCTGCGCGAGCGCAGCGCGGTAAGTCTCTTCGGTCGCCGGCCCCACCACCGAGTTCGCCATGCGCGACGGGTGACCGGCTGCCCACTGCTGGAAACCCAGGTGACTGGCTCTCGGCGAACTTAAATATTGACGCCAGCGATTGAGCATGTGTTCGGGCGTACCAGGGACGAGCGACAACTCAGTGCCAGCGGCCCGCTCGCGCAGCGCGACGAGTTCGGCCAACTCGGCCTCGGAGGCCGGCATACGCACTTGCAACGCACGCAGCCGGGCGGCGTCAGTTGCCGGGAGTCGCGCGATCTGCGTCTCGCTCAGGGCGTAGAGGCCGCGCCCGCCAGGGTCAACTATGGGGCCGACGCTGCCGGGGAGCAGCAACGGGCTTACCGGGCCAGGCAGTAGCAGCGGCGTCTGCGGCCCAGGCAACAACCACGGCGTGCGTGGCCCGGACAATACCAACGGACTGTAGAATGGTGCCAACGACGAGCCACCACCAAGCTGCCCTCCGCCGAACGGCACGATCGAGCTGCCCCCAAAGGGAGCGCCGAACGGCACTATCGAGCTTGACCCGTACGGAACGAGCGAGGTTCCAGTTGCGGCACCGTATGCGCCCCCGCCATAAGTGAGAGGAGTGGAAAAACCCGTATACCAGAGCCGCCCATCCGGCGAGACTATGCCGTAGCCCCAAATCTCCCCCGTCGTCATGTCAACCGCCAAAAACCGACCGTTTCTAAACAGGAGGGTGCGACCCGGAAACTGGGCGTGCGTGATGACCGCTTCACCCTGTAGGGCTTGGAGCAGGCGCGTTGTTGCCCGCGCCTCGCTGATCATGCGAAAGACGCTGAAGGCCGATAAGCCGAACTCGAACGCCCCAGAGATGATGTTTGATTGGCCGCGCTCGGCGAGACCCGGCGCTTCGGCCTCTTGCGAGAGCGAGTAGACGCCGGAGCCAATCCCCTGCGTCCACTGTCTTCCCTGCCGTTGTTGATTCACCCCTAGCGACACTCTGATCAGCCCCAGGATCATGCCCGCCGGAATGGTCACGACCGCAGCCGGCGGGAACATGATCGTGAGCGCGAGCAGTATGAGCTCCACGAGTTGGAGCAGTCTCTCCCGTTGTTGCCAGCGCCGAACATCGTCGAGCGCCTGCCATCTGACGAAGGTGTTAGTGGTGGGCAGAAGTTCATCCACGATCGGACAGAGTTCTTCGTACGGTACTTCGCCGCCCTGAATTTCGGCGCGCAGATCATTGTACTGCTGCTTGCGGTCGTTGATCCGCGCGATGATCCCGTCACGCACGCTCTGCATGTTGTCGGGCGACATTGCGTACAACGCGTCGAAGTTCTGGCGTGGAAGGACGCGATAGCCCCGCGGCCCCAGCGGCGTCAGCACGGAGTCGATGCGCACGATGATGCTGGCGACGATCTCCGAGTTCGGCCCCCAGGCAGCGAGACTTGGGATTCGCTCTGAGTCCGCGGCGGATGGCAACTCGCCGCACAGATCGGTGCGCGGAGGTGGAATGTCGACGCCTCTGGGAATCGCCAGACTGGGCACGAACGGGTTGGGTGTCGGGGCGGTGATCAAACTCGTCGTAGTTTGCTGCGGATTGACCACAGCGGATGGCGTAATCGTGGTGGGTTGTGACGCTGGCGCTGTCGTCCTTGGACTCGTGCTCTGAAGGTAGGCGAGCAATGCATCCCGATCGCTCCCGCTGAGCGTGGATGGGGACAGGAGCGACGACGCGCCTGGCTGGCGACCTCCTTCCCCAGATAGCGCCGGCGTGCGCCAGAAGTCGCCTCTCGGTAGCGGACTTCCCCACTGCTCCGCTGTCCTTTGCCACGCGAGGTTAATCTCGTGGCAGGCTTGACAGCCGCCGATCTCGTGGCGCTGGATGCGTCTCATCGTGGGCGCGTATTCGCTGTAGCGGGGATCCGCCCCGACATGTACGGACGGTTGCGGCTGCGCCGGCCTGTCTCCGACCAAGACTTGTAGATCTTCGGCGACCGAGGGCGTCGTGTCGTAGCCGGCCACCGACATGCTCGTGAGATAACCGAAAAAGCTGCCCACGCGCTCTCGATAGGTGGACTCGACATCGAGTTGCGAGCCGAGGAACGAGCGCTCGGACGGGTTGCGCGTGCCGGCCCAGTCTTCGAAGCGCTGGCGACCGCCAGGGGTCGGGGCAGCCGTTGTTGCAAACGAGGTGGCGGTCTGCGTCAGCAGTTGTGCGCGCAGTTGGAAGCCCTCCATCGCGCTGACATAGGTGCTCCATTGATCGAGCACCCCCATGTTTTGAGTGAGTCTCGTGGCAGCACGCTCCCGCACGCGCGCCGCGAACTCGGGCTTAGTCTCCGAGGCATGGCCCTCTTCGCCGTCGCGTTGCACCACAGGTGCGCGTTGCATGGCCGTGGAAGTCGCGGCGGCGTTCGTGGCCGGGCCAGCGGCAACGCCATCGAGTAGCGGCGCGGCTTGCTGACCACCGGCGACGGCGGTCGCGACGGAGTCGGCTTGCTGCTCGTATGGGTCGCCCGCTTCGCCGACGCCGCCCTCGAGTTGCACGCCGTCGCGCTGCTGAACTACGTGTGTGAGTTCGTGGGCCAGCAGTTTGCTGCCCGTCAACGTCTCCGGCGCGTAATTGCCTGCGCCGAACACCATATCCTGCCCGGTGGTAAACGCTCTGGCCGAGAGGGCGTCCGCAGTCTCCGCCGCCTGATTATCGCTATGCACGCGCACCTGGCTGAAGTCCCGCCCAAACCGCGGCTCGAAGAAAGAGCGCACGGCGGGCGGCAACGGCTGCCCGCGCCCGCGCAGCGCAGCGATCTGCGCAGTCGTCTGCGCACTTACGCTGGGTGTGTGGCCCGGCTTCTCTTTCGGCTGAATCCTCTGTTCTTCTTCACACTTCGGACACGTCGCCCCCGCGGCGCAAGCAGCACACTTGCGTTGGATCGTCGCTGACGGTCGAGCAGATAGGTTCTCTGCGCCACGATCCGCTTCCTGTTCGGCTGAATTTCCTGGCTGGCTAACGTTAAGCTTGGCCTGGGGCGCGCCCGTTTTCAGCAGCCGCTGTACCGCCAGATTGCCGGCCATTTGAGGATGAGCGGGAGTTTTGAAAGGACGCTGAGAACTGGCAAGAGCGGCCAACTGTCGGCCATGCATGTAAGCGGGCGCGGCTGACTCAGGCTTTGCGTGCTTTTCCGTTGTCTTTACCTTCTCCGTCATCTCGTCTGCTCTTACTCAATTCGCGAAACTAACTCGTGATACTGTTTGAAATCCGGCGGCGAGGGAATCCGCCCCTGCTTCATCATCTGCCGGGCGAGCGCGACGTACCGAACGTCGTCGCCTTGAGAGATAATGTCAACGCAACGGCTGGTCGCCGGCCTGTGCGAGGTAGCGCTGGTAAGCCTCTTGAATTCGAGGCTCCACAAACCCCGTGCCGCCGGCATTGAGGAGCTCATTGATGCCGCGACCCGTGCGTTGTGCGCCGCCCGCTGCCGCCCGCGGTGGTCGCTTCTTTCGGTTTTTCGACCTTCCCAAGGAACTGGAGTTTGGCCGCCGTCATGGACGCTTCTCCTTCACTCCCCTTGCCCGATCAGCGAATAGTATTGCTTGAAGTCGATAGGCGAGGGGCTGCGCCCCTGCTTCATCATCTGGCGGGCGAGCGCGCGGACAAGTTGGCGCATCGTGATGGCCTGGCCGTCGCGCGCGGCGAGGAAGGCGGCGCCGAGCGCGACGTTGCGGATGTCGCCGCCAGCGAGCGGGAACTGTTTGGCGAGGTACGGGAAGTCCACGTCCGCGCCCACAGGCGCTTCGGCCGGGAACATCCCGCGCCAGAGCCGTTCGCGATAATGTTCATCGGGCAGCGGGAATTCGACGACGTAGTGCATCCGGCGCGAGAAGGCGTTGTCAATGTTCTTGCTCAGGTTGCTCGCCAGGATGACCGCGCCCTCGTGCTCCTCCATCTTTTGCAGCAGGTACGCGACCTCGATGTTGGCATAGCGGTCGTGCGCGTCCTTAACCTCGCTTCGCTTGCCGAAGAGCGCGTCGGCTTCGTCGAAGAAGAGGATGGCGTTGCTGGCCTGCGCGGAACCGAAGATGCGGTCGAGATTTTTCTCGGTCTCGCCGATGTACTTGCTGACGACGCACGAGAGATCGATCTTGTACAGGTCGAGGCCGAGTCCGCCGGCGATGACGCCGGCGGTCATGGTCTTGCCCGTCCCCGAAGCGCCGGAGAAAAGCACCTTCAACCCCTTGCCCGCCGCGACGCGCCGCGCGAACCCCCACTCCGTATAGACGACGTGGCGGAAGCGAATCGCCGCGGTAACCTCTCTGACCTGCCGGAGCGTCGCCCGCGGCAGCACTAGATCGTCCCACGTAAACGGCGTGTTGATCTTGACGGCGAGCTGGCCGATGTTCTGATGCGACTGCGCACGCGCGGCTTCGAACAACTCCGCTGCGTGCAGCGTCACGGGCCGTTCGCCGCGCAGACTGCGCGCGTCAACGACCGCGGCAACTGCGTCTCTGATCTGGCCCGGCGTCAGGACAAAGTGCGTGGCCAACGCCTCGGCTGCCGCGTCCTCGACCGCCGCGCCTTCGCGCGCCGCGTACCAAACCCAGAGGCGGCGGCGCTCGTCGAAGTCCGGCTCGTCGAAACGGAACGCGAGGCTGCGCCGGCCCTGCAATAGCTCGTGCCAGCGCGCGCCCGGTTCGCACGCGAGGAAGACGGGCGGGCGTAGCGCGGCCAATTGATGCGCGACGACTGCCGATTCCGGCAGCAAATTTCCCTCGCGGTCAAACAGCGCCTCGCATGGCTCAAGGTAGGCGCCCGCAGGCTTCAGGCGTTGTTGCAGTGCAAGTTCCGTCAGCAGCTTCGCGGTCTGTTCGGGTGGCGTGTGCCCCGCGTCGAGCCGGAAGCGAATCAGGTCGAGGCCGAGCTCGCCGCAGACGGCTGCGGCGGACGCCTCCCTACCCGCTCCATAACGACCCTCGAAGATGAAGACGGGCGTCACTCCGCGCATCGCGCCCGGCGCGAAGAAGTTGAGTATCTGCGCCAGACGTTCGCGCATTTGCTCGGCGAGGGGCAACTCCTGCCAACGGACAGCGGGCGAGTGCTGCGTGCTGAGGTGGGCGAGGCGCGCGTTCGTGTGCGGGAGGCCGAGCAGAAAGTGTGTCGCCGAGGGCGAAAGCGAGAAGCCGTTAGCAAGCAGGTGCGGGTGGTCGGCTGCGTCGGTCAAGTGCTGGAGCAGGCCATGGCGGAAGAGCGACGCATCTGGCAAGAGGTGTCGGCGGTGGCCTTGCCGCTCGGCCGAGTCGTCAGAAAAAACTCTCAGCGCGAGATCGACGGTCGGATACTTCCTCGTCACGTCGTTGTTCAGGTACGCATACAGAGTTTCATACTTAAGGTCTGCTTCAGGCGCAAGCGCCAGTAAGAGCACATCGCGCTCGAAGTCTGACAGTTCGAACTCCGCGGTGAGGCATGCGAACGGCGAGTCTGCGTCCGAGGCGGCGAGCGTGCGCCGCAGTGCTGCGGCCTTTGCGGTCAGGTCGCTGATCGACGGCGACGTGCCCGCAGCCGCCGCGTTGTTGATGAGTACGTCAACCTGTTCGTCGCTGACATAGAGGCCGCGGAATTCGTCGAGCGACAAGTCGTAGGTGGCGCGCAGGCGCAGTATCTGCCGACAGAGCAGCAGGTCGAGCCGTTGCAGCTCCGCGCGCAGTCGCTCTTCCCTGTTGACTAACACAAAGCTTCATCCTTCTTGAAAGAGTACGAACGGGCGTTCATCGAGCCAGCTCAGGCGATATGAGCTGCGATTCATACCCGTCAGCATCAGGACAAGGTTGAGCGGGGGCCTGCCCACGCGCACGACGCGCCGCGTCTCTTCGTCTTCGAGGCTGCCGGCGAAGTCCAGGAAGTTCCCGAACAGGTAAGCGAGACCCGACGTGGCGAAGCCCGGCAGCCGCCGCGCATACGCGCGCATCAGCCCTTGCGCCGCCACGCTCAGCGCGAGGTTGAAGGGCGCGGGCAGCCTGAAGGATTGCGGAAGCGAAAGATGCGCGCAGTCCTCCGCGAGCTTGGCCACGCGCACGCCGAACTCGGCGACCGCGCCGTCGCGCGCCGCCAGGTCGTGCCACTCCTCGCCGCCGATCCGCAAAGCATTAGCGGACGGCAGCGCCGCACGTAAAGCCTTCGCGCACGTCTCGTCGCACACGACGAAGTCCGCGCCCGCGATCAGTTGGCGGAGCGGGTCGGGCGCGCGCTCCAACAAGTGTGCGGGCGTGCGCGCACGCAACCTTTGCGCGTAAAGCCAACACCCGCTCTCCAGGTCAAGGAGTAAGCCGAGTGCACCGCCCGGCAGTTTAACGCTGACGAGCGCGAGCGAACGGTACGCAGCCTCTCCGCTCGCGCTGCACCACCGCGCAGATGCTTCAAGGAACGAATCGAGATCGTCAGCCGAGACTTTGCGCGCCCAACGCGCAAGCTCAGGCAGCGAGAGCGCGGGCGGAACGCACGTTAGATCGCGTGCGAGCGGGTCCAGATAGAAGTGCGCGGCGCGCGCGCGGCCGGAGCACTTCGCCAGGAGCAGTAAACGCACGAGCGCAGCCGGCGGCGTCTCGGCGGCGGCGGGCCAACCCCGCGTCGCCTCTTCGAGCGCGAGGTCATCAACGAGCGGCAGCAGCAGAAACATGCCGCCGAAGGGCGTGTACCGCGGCTCGCTCGTCGCCGCGCGCTGTGTGTCTTCAGCCGTCCCGCTAGCGTAGCGAGCGTGGGCTGATTGTGCGAGCGCGGCCAGAATGTCTAGTGGGCAGCGCATGAGCGGAAGCAGGACTTCGGCGTCGGCTGGCCCGAATTCCATGTAGAGTCTCCGCATGTCGCGCCTGCTCAAGATGGTCAGCAGTTTCTGCATCTTCAAGGCAGACCGCTGCGCGAACATGCCGGCCAGCCGCAACATCGCGCGCGCTTCGCCGACGAGGGATAGCCGTGCGCTCACAGCGCTCCCGCGCAGCACACAGACGAAAAGCCGTAGCGTGTTGCGCCATTGCTCGGCCGCCTGCATGGGGCCGAGTTCAGCCGACTCCCACACTTCGCTTAGCGCCTGGAAGCAGCCCGCCTCTGTGCCGGACGTCGCATCGTGCGCCAGGCTCTCGACGATGCGCCGGGCATCCTGCACAGAGAGCGCACGCACCACGCACGACAGCTCCTTCACCGTCAGTCGCAGCAGGGCGGCGAGACCGATTGACGGATCGTCGCAGAGGGCAGCGCGCAGCGCAGCCGAGATCGGCAACATGCGCAGGCCGTCGAATGGGGTGTAGAACCACCTGCTCCATGCCCGCCCGGCTGCGAGGTCTGAGAGAAAGCACGCGACGTAGGCCGCGCGGTCGTCGAAGTGTATGACCTCATGAGCGTCGCCTCGCCCGCTGAGCGGTGCAGCGAGGGCGCGCGCTATCTGCTCGGCCCACACGCGCGCGATGCGCTCGCGATCCCAGGCTGCATTTACTTCGAGGCTGACGGCGAGCCGCCGGATGAAAAAGACGCCCGGCATCACGCCGCTTGCGCGCAGAGCTGCGAGCCGCTCGGCGAGCGCGGCGGCGAGGTTCTTGCCGACCGCATCGTCGAGCTTAGCCCTAACGCTTTCGGGCGCGGGATGATCTGCTGCGACGAAGTAGCGCGCGCGAAAGCGCCCGACGTGCAGACAACTTCTAACTGCCTGAGTCGCCTCCATCGCTGACCCTGTTACTCAGCCGCGACCGCGGCGTGGCCGGCGCGCAGGGCTGCGCCGGCCTCAATGGCCGCGCCCTGCTCGTCGCCCAGCAGTTCTTCGAGCACCTGTACGGCCCCGCCGATGCGCAGCAGCGTGCTGCGTAAATTCGCCTCACGCACTTCCAGTTCGGCCATGACCTTCTGACCGATCTCAAGCTCTGCCCGCAGTTCCTGCAAACGATTCTCAAGCTGTTCTCTCATCGTTTTCGCTCCCATTTCACCCGGCGAGATGGCGGCACTGTCAACGCACCTTGCACCTGATGTGAGCCGGCCCGCGCGCCGCAATCACTGAGGCACGAGGATGTAGTTCGCCTGTCCGCCAAACCAAAGCCCGTTGCCGGTGTCATCGCCATTCGAGAACTTAAATTTGTACCGGGCGGTTATCTGCCATGAAGTCCCTGAAATGACAGTCGCTAAACATCTGATGAGTAGGAGGGCGTTGTCGAATTCCGAATCCGGCTCTTCCTGTCCCATTTCCCTCGGCGCGACGAAGATGACCCAGTCATTCACAGTCCCCCACGGCACAGCTACAATGTCGTTGTCGTTGACGTTCCCGGCAAGGGAAAAAGCACTACCGTTTCGGAGGATGCGCCCGTTCACGTCGAGCTTGCCCTGGGGGGTCGTCGTGCCGATGCCCACGTCGCCCGCTGCCGTGATGCGCAGCAGGTCTGTGCCCGTACTGAGGCTGTTCCGATTGGCGTAAGGCTCTTTGCCGATGAAGAAGAAGTTGGAGTCGGAGAAGCGGAAGCCGCTGCCGACGCTGCCGACGACGACCGTCAGGTGATCGGAGGTATCAGTGCGGTCGAAGATCGCGTTGAGGTGGCTGCCGCGCGCGACGTGCAGCGTGTTGAGCGGTGTGTCTGTCCCGATGCCCACGTCGCCGCTCGCCTTGATCCAGACTTTCGTGCTGTTCGTGCCGGCGCGCAGCACCAGGTCGTGGTTCGTCATCGTCGAGACGATGCCGCCCGCGGCGTCCGCGCCGAGCAGAACTTCTTGCGCACCGCCATTCGCCTTGACGTTCAGATAAGTGTTGCCGCTCCCCTGGACGGTGAGCGCGCGGTTCGGCGTCGCCGTGCCGATGCCAACCTCGCCGCGGTCGAGCACGACGAACTTGGGCTTGAAGGAGTTTGCGACAAAGGGACCGACGGCAAACTTGTGCAGCCCGGCTTCCGCCACACCGAGGCGCACCTGCAACTGTTTCCCGCCTGCGCCGTCGTCTTCAAGCCTGTTCACGGTGAGCGGCACGCTGTTGTCCTTGCCCAGCAAGTCCAAAAACTCTAGGTAGCGGCCAAACATCCGTACCTTTCCCTCGACTCGCAGATCGCCCTCGACCCAGACCAGATCGGGCGAGCGCACGGCGGAATAGTTATTCGTGCGGCTGCGCAAGCGTATGAAACCGTCCACGGCCTGCACCGCGCCGGAGACGACGCCGGCCTGCAAACGTAAGCTGTTGCTGGCTTCCAGATCGTTTGCGTTTGCGTCACGCTGGACGAAGTTGCCGGTCTGGCCGGCGGTCTGCGGTGGCTTCCAGCGGACGACGCCGAGCGGGATGAGCCAGCGCGCGCTCTGCCCCTCTTCGGGAAAGGTTTGATGCGGCACGGAGGCGTCGTAGAGGAGCGGGTCTGAAGGGTTGAAAGCCTGGAGCGCCGCGGAGGCATCCACCTGTTTTCCGGCGAGTGAGATCGGCGTGCGTTGATCTGAAGTCGCGAAATCGCCGACCTCGACGCGAAAGAACTCGTCGACGCGCGCCGTCTGGTCTTCGGGGTCGCAGACCTCGAAGCCGGCGGCGGGCGGTTGTGCAGCCGACTCGACGTAGCGTATCCAGACCTTGACCAAGCGGCCCGCAGGGCTACCGGCGTCAATCGCCGCGTCATAGACTAACCCCTTGAATAACTCGGAGGGGATTTTGTAAGGCGCGAGCACGACCAGCGGACGGCCGAAGCCGTCCCAGGCGTAACCGGGCTGAATGAAAACGTCAACCTGATTGTTGCCCGCGGGCGAAGGCTTCTCGGTCAGTTGCAGTCCCGTCGCAATGCCCCATGTGTGCGCGCCGAGGGCGTGGCGTGCGTCCTGATAGCGCGCGTAGTTGACGGCGGCGGACAGGTCTGCCGCGCCGAGATACTGGTTCTCGAAGAACTTGGGTCGCTGCGTCTGTTTCGCGGTCACGGCTTGCCCCCTTCGCCATCACTTCTTCACCCCTTGTTCAACTCGTCAATCATCACCTGCTGCTGCCGCACAGTCTTCTCAAGCTCGGCCATCTGTTCGCGGAGTTGCGCCATCTCCTCGCTTGGGGCCTCCGCGGCTGCGGCGTGTACGGCAAAGGCTTCCGCCATGTCGAACTTTGTGGCCCGCGTGAAGACGGCAGCGTTCTTCAACACGTTCGGCGTCTCGGCGGGCACTTTGGCGAAGATGGGCCGCGCGAGCTGATTGAGGATAAGGAACAGGAAAGGATTGTTGAGTTCGGCTTCGGTGAGCACAGGCTCGCCATTCTCGTCCTTCGCGCCAATCGCGCCGATGAAGAGCGTGCGCGCGTCCACAGTCTGCGCGCGGTTTGCCCACGCCCGCTCGAAGACTTTAAAGAACTCGTTATTAGGCAAGCCCGGCCCCTTCACATTGGTGAAAGCGTCCGTGGCGAGCGGCACCTCTGAACTCTCGTCTCCGCCGCCACCACCGCCACCGCCGCTTGCACCGCCCGCGCCGCCCGTGCTGCCTGTGCCGCCGCCCTCACTCGCGCCCTCGGCATTCGCCATCCTAGAGTTCACGTCTGGGGCCACGCGGACGGAGCCTCCGTAGTAGCTACTACGCTGTAGGTCGAAGGGTTTGCAGCATAGCTTCGCAAGCGCCTTGCGGAGTTGGCGGACGAACGGGATGAAGGAGAACCAGTACCCCAGGTTCGGGAAGGTCGTGACGAACTTGCGCTCATTCCAGTTGCAGACGCGCACGATCCGGCAGGTATCCTTGCGTATGGTGATCGTCGCGAGCGGCACGCGCGGGTCGAGCACGGGGTCGGAGCAAGGCGGCAGCAGCGCCGAGCAGATGCAGGCACGGATATACTCCGCACCGACCGGCGCGATAACACTCGACACGGTCTGCTTGACCAGATTGATATAGTCCTGATCGGTCTGATTAACGTCCTCCGGCTCCGGGCAGGCGGCGTTCGCAATCCGCTCGGCCAGCAGACAGTCATGGATCGGTTGCGCCGCCAGGAAGTCGAGCAAGCTCTCCTTGAGGTTGCAGCAGTATTCGTGCCACGCGGGCTTGCCCGCGCTCGTCGCCGGTTCCTTCGGCAGCGCGGCCACAAAGTCTTTGAAGCACTTAAGCATTTTGGTCAGCATCAGGCCGTAGTCCTGCTTGCGTTCGGGGTCTGGCAACCGGGCTTTATAGACCTCAAAGCTGTAACCCTCGCAGATGACTGTCGGCTCGCACTGCGCCGTGTTCGCTTTCTGCGTCCGCGTGCTCGCAGTCTTGCGCGTCCCGCTTGCCATTCCTTTGCCGCCGCAACCGCAAGACGAAGACGACGAACCGCCGCCGCAGCCGCACGACGAACCGCCGCAGCCACACGCGGACGAGCCGCGCAGCGCCATCCCGCCGCGCGAGGGCTTCTCGTCGCAACGGATCGCGAGCAC
>Ga0209577_10004386_pt1 | contig 13291 bp, 7 predicted proteins | sample GraSoiAngelo_109_FD_185874 | JGI IMG/M metagenome (GOLD analysis project Ga0209577, IMG submission 185874) | Grasslands soil microbial communities from the Angelo Coastal Reserve, California, USA - 14_0903_12_20cm (SPAdes) (version 2) | ecosystem: Environmental > Terrestrial > Soil > Grasslands ... | reverse complement strand
AAGACGACGAAGAAATCGGTGTGAACATCGTCAAACGCGCTTTGGAAGAACCGCTCCGGCAGATTGCGCAGAACGCTGGAGTGGAAGGAGCGATTGTCGTTGGTCGCATCCGGGAGTCTAAGGAAGAACACTTCGGTTACAACGCCGAGACAGGCGAATATGGCGATCTCGTTAAGATGGGCGTCATTGACCCGGCAAAGGTCACACGCCTGGCCCTGCAGAATGCGGCTTCCGTCTCGGCACTAATGCTCACTACGGAAGCGCTCGTGGCTGAAATCAAGGAAGAAGAGAAGAAAGCCGCGGCCGCCGCAGGGGCTCCGGGCGGCGGTATGTACTAACGAGATGTCTGGGCATGAAGGGACGTCGTGATCGATCGGCGTCCCCTCTTGCTCGCAACATTCCAACCAAACGAGCCAATAACGCCGTTACGGGTTGTTTGGAGTGCTCGAACGCTTGACGTGTCAGCCCGCGAATGTGGAGGGTAGGATGAAAGCATCGGCGGAACTTTCTGGCCTGTGAAACGATTGTCGGGATCTGCGATAAGTCCCTGCTGACCGTATCCGAAGCAGAAAGAGTTGCCAGAATTGACCGCGAGCGAAACCTTCTGCATTGCATAACCGGGTTTGGCGAGTGCGATCACTCTTTGTTAAATCCCTCGGAAGTAACAGAAGTTGCTGAATTCGAGGGCCAGTGTAATCTGCTTTCCTGCCAGACGAGTCAAGGCCTCTGTAATCGTCAATCGCTCAGCTCCACTGAAGCAAGAGAGCTCAGCGATGTCGAACATCAAAGAAACATCCTCGCCTGCAAAACGGGAAATGGTTATTGTGACGGTTCGCGATATAGCTGCCACTAAACACATGAGCCTGAGGCTCGGCGAAGTGGACTACCTGCTTACGGACTTTCGTGAGCTTCCGACGGCAGCTCGTAAAGTGCAGGACAATCTGCGCGTTTCAACAGGCTTCCGTTTTCGCTTTTGAGTAAGAGTCAAGCGACACGAGGAGCCGGGCGGAAAGCCCGGCTCTCTAGGTTCTGCAACACAAAAATGATCCTGGTCCTCGTTTAGGATTCAACCTGAGCCGGGCGTCACTCTCGTTTGCTTTCACCGAGGATGTCCTTGACTCGCTGGTAGTATTCGCGTTGAAACTCTTCTAAATCTTGCTTGACGAAGTTGAGTCCGACCACGCAGGTTTCGAAATTCTCTGACAGACTCCGAAAGAGCGGCGCCTCGACCCGATACTCGAATTGATCGAACGAGGACACAATTGCATAGGACTCCTTGCCAGCTCGCACGAAGTCGACGAAGGCATCGAGGCGAGGTCGCTTCGTTAGGCGGGATTTTGCGACGCTCTCCGGGAACAGACCAGTCATAAACAGAGTGTAGTCCCCCACATGCTTGCGCACGGCGCGTTCCCGGTCGAATGACGGGGCCTCGAGCATGGGGTTCGATTCGATGAGCATTTCCCCCACGTCCTCAAGCCTCTTTCCCTGAGCATTTTGAAGACGATAGAGATTACCGATGTCAGCGAAGTCAACAAGCATGTTTGAGACGTATTGGGTGACGCCCGGTTCTTCTAGCCGCACATCGTCCACAAAATGCCGCCATATCAGGTCATCAAAAAACTGTCGGAGGGATTGCTCGCCGCGTCTACTCAGTTCGGAAACCATAGTGCCAGGAACTTGTCGGCCGTTTCAGAATAGATTTTAGTGAGTAGCTTGCTGCGGGTCAACGGTCGCCGACATCTGTGGAGCGACGAGACTTCGGTGGCTGTGCTTGCGCGAAGCTCCTTTCAGCAAGACACAGCGCCGCCACCGCTCCCGCGACCAAGGGAGCAAGAACATCTTTTTTCTGCATGGTTTTAGCTCTCAACTGCATTCCTGGAGATGGGTGCTCTTGCCAGCGCGGCTCGAGACTCCCTCGCGCGGTTTTTCCTTGCGGACAAAAATATTGTCCTGGGTGGGTTCGGCGTCGCACTCGAGGGCAATGGTCGAAACCGGATGGTCCGGCGCTTCAGCCGGCAAGCCGGTGAGGCTCACGCGGTACTTGTCCTGCTGGAAGTTTATTTTTTCGCCTGAAGCGAGGAAGCGAGCAGCCTTCACTGGTACTTGCAAACCTGCCACCACCGCATAATCGCCGGGCCAAAAGTGGACGTGCATGTATAGCGTGTTGCCTTTGCGTGTGAAGCTCGCGTAATTCGAACGCCGGGGCTGGCAGGGATCTGAACCATAGATGGAGTCACCGTTACGGCGCAACCATTGACCGACTTCCGTCAGCACGCGGACGGATTCTTCCGGCACGCTGCCGTCGCCGCGGGGCCCGATGTTCAGCAGATAGTTGCCGGTGTCGCGAGAGCAAGAAATCAGATTTTGAATGACGCGTCGCGGACTCTTCCAGTCATCATCGGCCCGCTGGTATCCCCAACTGTCGTTGAGAGTCATACAAGACTCCCAGGCGCGGCCTTCTTTATCCGCGGTGATCTGCTGTTCGGGAGTAGAAAAATCGCCAGGGAGTTTGTTGCGATTATTGACGATGATATCCGGTTGAAGCTCGAAGACCATCTTGTTCATGCGTTCGGACTCCCAACCAGCGGCGTCGAGCGGCCACGAGACGTCGTACCAGAGAATGTCAATCTTTCCATAGTTGATGAGCAGCTCGCGGAGGTGAGTATGAATGTATTCAACAAAGCGCTTGCGCGCAGCCTCATCGGTAGCGCAGCGGGCGCCATCGGGGTGGTGCCAATCCATCAGGGAATAGTAAAAGCCGACGCGCAGGCCCTCGGCGCGAGCGGCATCCACGTATTCACGGACCAGGTCGCGGCCCGGGCCTTGTTTTGGCGAGCAGTAGTCCGTGGTCTTGGTATCGAAGTGGCAAAAGCCTTCGTGGTGCTTGGTGGTCATTACCATGTAACGCATGCCGGTCTCTCGCGCGATCTTGGCCCATTCGCGGGCGGGAAATGGTTTGGGTTTGAATTGCTTGGCGAGCGGAGCATATTCAGAAACCGGAATGCCTTCGTTCTCCATGACCCACTCGTGACGACCGATGACACTATAGAGTCCCCAGTGAATGAACATGCCAAAGCGGGCTTCGTGCCACCACTTCATCCGGCGCTGACGATCGGGTTCATCGGCAGCGGGCCCAGGCTTGGCTTGCGCAGCAGCCTGAAGGAGAAGGCGTCCCTCCATCGCGGTGAGATTGTACGCGGGCAAGCGAAGCGCTGCCGCCGCCATGGACGAGCCTGTGCCAATCATCCAATTTCGCCGCGAGGTCTTGTTTCTTGCCATCGGTCGATACCTCTGCTGAGGAATTGTGGTTCATTCCCCGGCCCGGGAGGGCCGTGGGGGTGAGCACCGCCCTGCGATTGAAGAAATCCGCAGACTCAAAAGATGAATCTTAGTCCAAACTGCATCTGCCTGGGATCATGAGCGAGTGTAGTAATCCGCCCAAAAGCCTTGTTGCCGACGGTCAACCCGGAGTCGCTGCTCTGCGTGGTCGGGGTGTCCCAGTTCTGGATGTTGAGCGCGTTGAAAGATTCGAAGCGAAGCTGCAGAGACATTCCTTCGCTGGGCAGGGGGATGCTCTTGAACAAAGAGACATCCATGTTGTAAACGGGGCTCCCTCTGAACGCGTCGCGCCCGAGATTCCCAAAGGCGCCTGAGGGCACGGCAAACGCGCAGGGATTAAACCAAGTTTGCGAAGTATGGACTTGGTCCGCGGCCTTCCCACCCTGCGAAATGATCAGTTGACAGGAGGGGTCGGGATTCGCAGATACCGGCCCGGCCTTGAAGGGATCAGCTATTATGTTGGGCCGTCCGTAACCGGTAAAGCTCTGCGCGCCGACTCCTCCCGATCCCGTGAGATTAGCGGGATCTCCCGTCACTCGGAGCGTATAGGGTTGGCCCGATCTCGCCTGAAAGATGTAATTGACCTGCCAATTCCCCAAAATCCAGGACCACGGGCCGCCGTGAAGCCATGATTCCCCTTGCCCGAACGGAAGCTCATAGACGGTAAACCATGACAGGAAGTGGGTGATGTCGAACCCAGAAACGCCGCGAGCGGTGGTCATGTCGTAATAGTTTTGAACCGTGGAACCGCCTCCATTTCCGTTCTCGACACCGAAATAGCCGCTGCTCACGTCGATGGATTTTCCGTAGGTATAGGAAAGCAAGGACTGCAATCCATTGGCAAACCTGCGCTGCAGTCGAGCTTCCAATGCGTTGTAATTCGAATATCCGATGCTCTCGGCGTAAGTGAACCCGGGATTGGCCCAGGGCATTGCCCGCAGCGTGTCCACCGACGCTAGATAGGCCGCCTGACAACTCGTCCAAGCCGGAGTTACCGGGCTCGGCTTAGGGCCGCACGTAGTGACTCCATGCGCACTCGTGGTGATGGGATCGTTCACGCTCGGAGAACTAAATTGAGCGGAGTTAGCTTTTCCTTCGTAATCGAGGCGTCCATTCTTGCTGCCCACATAGGCGGCTGAGAGCAGCAGATTCGAACTAAACTGCCGCTGGAATTCCACGTGCCACTGCTGCGAGTAGCCATCCTTATAATTGTGTGGATCGAGGGCAAAACCTCCGGCGGTCCATGGGGTTGGTCCCGGAAGGGGATTCGGGAAATTCCCCTGAATGTCCGTGAGCAATTTGCTGGTACCTCCTGAGAAGTCTGCGGGAGCGTTTACATTGCCGCCAAAGGCGGTGGCGTCAGGCCAGATACCATGTTCGAGGTCATTTTGTGCAGCCTGACCTCTTCCCGCCAGCGTGTCCCAGTAGAGCCCGTAGCCAGCACGGAGCGCCATGTTTGATCTGACCTGCCAGGCTACGCCGATCCGCGGGCCCCAGTTGTCACGGACTGGGGGAGGGTCAAAAAATGACTTTCCTGCCAGCACCACGCTGCTGAAGTGCGGGTCCAGGCGAAAATCGCAGGGAATACCGTTTGGCTTGTTGTTGCATGTAGAGTTTGTAGGCGTATAGAGCGGCCCACCGTCAGGAATGCAGGGTGCTTGGTTCGCTTGGCTGCAAAGCGGGGGCATCGTCGAAGCCCCGATGACATACTGCTTGGCGGTCAAATCCATAGTGCTCCACAATCGACCGTCCGTCGTCTGCGGCTCTGTGAGATAGTCGTAGCGCAAGCCCACGCTCACCGTGAATTTAGGCCTCACCTTCCATTCGTCCTGAACGTACGCCGCCCACGAGGCATACTTGTACCTAACCGGCCCGCCATGCAGGATAGGTAATTGAGCGCTGAAACTGCTAGGCAGGCCCATCAGCGCCGACGCCAGTGTCAATCCAGTAGAGGCATTGCTAGGGAGGCCAGTCTGCTGCCGGCTAAAATTGTAGGTTTGAAAAGTATTCTCCTGGACGCGCTTGGAATCGATGAACCAGAATCCAGTCTTGAGGTTGTGGTTGCCCTTGATCCAACTGACATTGGGCGTGACACTCCAGTTCGGATTTTCCCGGGGTGCTGCGCCACGAGTACCGAAGTTAGCGTTGGTGCCTGCCGTCCAATCATTGCCGAGGTTGACGAGCATTCCCCCGTACTTGTCAAGGTCCTTAAAACCAAGATTCTTCATCGGCTCGGTGCCAAATGAGCTCTGGTTTTGCTGGCTGGCGTCAACGGCGGGCCGGCCCGCATAACCAGCGCGCACGTCGAGAATGAGATTCGGCTTGAAGGTATGTACCCACGCTCCGCCATAGTTCCTGCCTTGTGAACCTCCCGAGGTGGATCCGGTATCCCCTATGGGGGTGAAAGACGCCACCCGCTGTTCGGTATAGCGGAAGAAGACGTTGTCGCTGTCGCGAAAACGATGATCAACTCTCACCTGAAAACTGTTGGAATTGTTCTTCTCAGCCCGGTTTTGCTGGTAATCGAACCCGGGAACACCGGTCAGATTCGGAACGGGAGAATATTTTTGCAGCAACGATTGCGTCGCCGGGTTAATCAGGCCGGTACCGTCTGTGTAGTTCGGAATCTTATTGCACGCAACCGAGCCCGCCAAATTTGGCTGTACGTGGGTAGTGGGATCAGCGGGCAAGGGATTGCCCTGAGCGTCGCACAGGAAACGCGAACGATTATTGCCCACCGTACTGTAAGGGTTGTAGAGGTTAGGATTGCTGACGAGCGTCAGGGAGAAGTCACCCGCCAACTCAGCGGCGGTCGGCACGTAGGTCAATGACTGAGGGGGCTTGCTGTATCGCCAGCCATCGTATCCACCGGAGACAAAAGTTTTGTTCTTGAGGATCGGGCCACCACCTTCGGCCCCAAATTGGTTCTGCCGGAACGCCGCAATGGACGGAGCTTTGGTGAGAGAGTTGAAATCCGTAAATGTATTGCGGGCATCGAAGGCGTTATTGCGAACATACTCGAAGACCGAACCATGAAAAGTGTTGGTTCCGGACCTGGAGACCATGTCCACGACGCCGCCGGTGGCGCCGCCGTACTCGGCCTTGGCGTCGTGCCCCACAACCTTGAATTCCTGAACTAGATCGATGTTGGGAATCACAATGTAAGTGGGGCCGCGGATATTGGTGTTGATGATACCGTCAAAAAAGTAGAGCTTCGAACGGTTCTCCTGCCCGTGGAACGAAGCGTCGGAGAACCCCGACCCAGGGATTCCCACATTCCCCTCGCAACAGCCAATGCTTTTGTTTTGAGCGGTGGAAACGGGAGTGACACCCGGTGTGAGCGTCAGCAGCTGCGTAAAATTCCTTCCATTCAGCGGTAGATCGTTGACCGCCCTTTCTTCAATCACCGTGCCCAAATCGCTCGTCGACCCCTCCAGCATCACGGCTGCCGCATTCACAACCACGTGCTCGGTGATCGCGCCAACCTCAAGTCTTACAGCCTGCGTGACCGTTTGGTTGACGCCCACGTCGAACGGAGAAATTTGCGTGGTCTTGAAGCCTTTCGCCTCGGCGCCCAGAACATACCTTCCTGGCTTGATGTTGATGAAGACAAAGTAGCCGTCGGAATTCGTGGTGATCCTATCGGCGATCTTCGTCGCCTGATTGGTTAGCATGACCGTGGCGCCGGCCACCAATCCGCCGGAGCTGTCCGTCACCGTCCCATTCACTTCGCCCGAAGCGGTTTGTGCGTGAACTACCGCGGCGGTCGCGAACGAAGCAACAAAAAGAACTGCCAGCGTCTTTGCCAATCGCATACACACCCCCTGGGAAGGCATCCCCAAAATGCCGAATCCAACCCCAGGACGAGAAACGCTTCTACAAGCCTCACGGCGGCTGACGCTGCCGGAAGGGTTTTACAAAACTGAGTGGCTTCTATCAAGACGCATTACAAAATTCAATATTAAAAATCTGCATTTCAAATATTAAAAAGCTAAACGATCTTTTGCGCCACGATTCCCCCAGGTGGGCTGGCCGTCGCCGCTTGGCGTTTACCCATCGGGTCGTAAAGCCTCGGGGTTCACGCCGGGGATATAAGACCCGTTAAAGTGGAGTCTTTTTGTTGCTCGACGCATTGTTTAAGGATGCCTAGCGGTGCCCCGCCACAACTAGTGGCAAAGTAAGACGGCGACCACAGGACATTCTTCCAATGGCGTTTCTCAATATCAGGACGTTGGAGTCTGAGCAATCGACTGGAAACACGTCTTGCCCGCCACCGACAAACTCCTTTGCCTAAATGCCGCATCTGCATCCCTCCGCAGTTGCTCAAGCGCCGCGTCTTTCCGCTTCCCCGCGGCGATCTCGCCTCGTAACTCCTCAAGTGTCGCCACGGGCAATGACAACACTCGGGACGCGTGCCGAGACTGCCCTTTCTTTGCCCGGGAAGCATTCGGGAGAATTCCAAAGACAGCTATAAGAAGGGCAAGGGCAGGGAAGATTTTTCTCATGAGCAGAGCTTCGATTTCACCTGCGGCCGGTGTTAGTCGATCCATAATAGATCCTCGGGCAGATAATACTATCCCCCTCTCTGCCGTTATCCCGTCCGATCCAGCAATCAGGAATAGGCTTGACAAGGTTGGCGCAGTGCGCTTTAACTACAGAATCGATTCCTAATCCATGCCTATTCTGACCCTAGCCGACTGCCGGGAGCAGTATTCGGGAAAGATTTCTCCAAGGGCCGAGTACCGCGGGCTCCATAGTCATCTGTCCTTCGATTGTGTTTTCGTCTCTTACTTCACAGCTGCCTGTGTTTGCGGGAGGACTGACCGAGGCGCTGCCGTGGATGCACCGAGGCCTCTATGAGCTCGCATTCACTATCCCTAACGCTGCGGGATTCTTGGAAGAAGTTGTCTCGGGTCAAGGCGGCTGCTGAAGACCCAGCACTCCTTCTTTCCGACGAAACGCTGATGACGATGGTCCAGAAGGGGGACCACCAAGCCTTTGAAGAACTGTTTGAGCGCTTCTACGTAACGGTCCGGGGCATTGCGCGCGGAGTGCTGAGGAGTTCGGATGACGTCGCGGATGTCGTCCAGGAGGCGTTCCTGGACGTATTCCAGAATGCCCGAAGTTTTGACCGTACCCGAGGCGGGGTAAAGACCTGGATTTGCTGTCTAGCCTACCATCGAAGTTTGAAGAGGCTGCAAGTTTTGAGGTCAAGAGAATGGCAGTCAGGGCAAGTGGAGGATGTGGCAAGCAGTCTGGAAGCGGATTTCCGTCCGGAACACTTAATACATACGCTGGATTTTCGAAGGTGTCTGGAGACGGCCTTGGGCAGTTTGAGTGAGAAACAACGACGGACGATGAATCTCCATTTCTTTGAAGGACAGGAGCTGAGTGTGATTGCCGAGAAAACCGGCGAGACCCTCGGCAATACCCGGCATCACCTGTACCGGGGGCTCCAGAAACTTCGCAACGAGTTGGTGCAAAAGCGTCTTCTCGCCGGCTATATAGAATTTGAGGCAAGTAATGAGAAAGAGAAAGTTGTCGGGTGACTTCCTTGGAATCCTGGCACGAATATTTTGAACGCCTTTCTGCGCTGTGGGCGGCGAATCAAACATCGTCCGAAGAGGAGTGTTTGCTTGCTGAGCACGCGCAGTCATGCTCCGCCTGCAGGCAAGCCATGGAGCAATACCGGCAAATTGTGGTGCAAACCTATGGGGAAACCGGGTCTCCTGTGGGGTCGTCTGGGGTTGCCAGTGAGCCGGGCGTGGAGCGGCTGAGAGCCAAGGAAAGATTGTTCACCGACCTAAAGAGCCGGGTCCTCCTGCCAGCGCCGGACAAGATTCGTGCCGCGGCTGGGAACGGGAAGGTCAAACCGCGCGGGCAAATTCGCCAGCCTATTTTGTCATGGGCAGGGTGGGCTGTCGCAGCAGTCGTGTTGCTGGGAGTAGCCGTGGGCGCGTCCCAATACCGGCTGACGGAAAAACGCTCTCGAGAAGTGGAGACCAAGGCCACGGCAATCGAAAAGGAGATTGAGGAGCTCCACAGAGAATTGGCTCGGACACAAAACGAACTGCATGAGGCCGTGGTGAGGGCGGCGCCAGACGAAAACAGAAAGCTCGAAGACTTAAAAGCTGCAAACGAGGCGCTGCGGCAGAATCTCGCCAATGCCGAAGTGGCCCGCCAGCGCGATGCCAGTGACAACGCGGAACTGCGGGACCACCTCCGGATGCTAAAGAGTTCATTGGACGTTTTGCAGGCCGAGAAAGCCAATACCGAAGTGGAAAAAGCCGGGCTCTCGGACCGCATTGCCAGCCTGACTGCGGAGGCCCGGAAATCGCAAGACGAGATGACACGAATCGCGGCGCGGAATGATGAGCTCTCTCAGCAAGCTTTTTCGCAAGTCCGCTACCTGGAACGTCAGCAGAAGCTGCTAGCTACAGATCACGATATTCGAGACATCCTGGGTTCGCGCAGCCTGCGGATCATAGATGTATACGACGTCACGAGCCAGGGTGAATTTGAGCATCCATTCGGAAGAATCTTCTATAGGGAAGGCCAGTCCCTTATTTTCTATGCGTTTGACCTGGATCAACAGAGGGGACTGAAACGCGGCGCCATCTTTCAGGCCTGGGGCCAAAAGGGTGAAGGGAAAGAGGATCCTTTGAATCTCGGAGCTTTTTACATGGATGATCCGTCCCAGAACCGCTGGGTACTAAAAGTAGACGACGGAAGAGCCCTTGCGCACGTCGAATACGTATTTGTAACAGACGGCTCGCGCAAAGAAGGCAATAGACCCAAGGGCAAGCCTCTCCTTTCGGCGTTCCTTAGGAAAACTCCCGATCACCCGTAGTCTGTAGTCTCTGGACTGACCTCCGTCTTCCCGGTGTCCGACATGATTTATCAAAACAGTCCGATTGTGCGGCCGCAACTCTGGACCTAATCTCTCTAAAGCCCAAAAAAAGTTCCCACGATTGGTACAGCCACCCTCTGTTTGAGACTACTTGATAAGTAGCTACAGGGGTCGTGGGCTTTTCCAAAGTGAGGTCATCGGTTTCATGAACTACAGAACAGCAGTGCGCCTCTTTGTTTCGGCAAGCGTCTTGATCCTGGGGTTTTGTGCCTCGGCGATGGCCCAGGGAAACCTGGCTACGGTGTCTGGACGGGTATTCGATCCAAACGCGGCGGTAATCATCGAAGCCACGGTTGCGGCCAGAAACGTGGATACCGGCGTTGAAACCTTCGTTCGGACGAACGAAGAGGGTATCTACGTCCTTTCCAATTTGCCCCCGGGCAATTACCAGTTCACCGTATCCAAGCACGGCTTTAAGGTGGTGGTAAAGCCAGGTGTGGTATTTCACGTTGCGGATACTATTTCCATGAACTTTACCATGCAGGTTGGCAACGTGAATGAGACAGTGACCGTGGAAGCCGGCGCGCCGCTGGTCAACACGGAGTCGGCCACGGTGAGCACCGTTGTGGACCACGAGTTCGTCGAAAATCTTCCCATCAACGGCAGAAGCTTCCAAACGTTGATCACCCTTTCGCCGGGGATGGTGCTGGCGCCAGCGAACTTTCAGGACCCGGGACAATTCAGCACCAATGGCCAGCGTACTAGCGCAAACTACTTCACCGTGGATGGGGTGAGCGCAAACGTGGGGGTCCAGCCCATTGGAAGCGGTCTCTCACAGGCAGCCGGAGGCGCAATCCCCGGTTTTGGCGTAACCGGGGGCACCAACAGCCTCGTTTCCGAGGATGCCTTGGAGGAATTCCGGATTCAAACGTCCACTTATGCCCCGGAGTTCGGCCGAACACCGGGTGCACAAGTCACCATAGCCACCCGCTCGGGGAAGAATATATTCCACGGGACAGTTTACGAGTTTTTGCGCAACGACAAGATAGATTCGAACGACTGGTTCGCCGACCGGGACGCCCTGAAAAAGGCCGAAGAGAGGATCAATGACTTCGGAGGTGTATTGGGAGGTCCGATCCGCAAAGATCGAACTTTCTTTTTCCTCTCCTATGAGGGCCAGCGTCTGCGCCTGCCGCAAACGGCAAGCACCCTTGTGCCGAGCAACTCGGCGCGGCAGAACGCACCGGCGCCTTTGCAGCCCTTTCTAAACGCTTATCCCGTTCCGAACGGCCCTGAGATTCTTGCACCGTGTGATCCGGCGGCTGATCCGAGTTGTCCCCCGTCGGGCCAAAGACCCACCGGAACGGCTCCGCTCAATGCCAGTTTTTCGAATCAGTCCACCCTCGATGCGGGCAGCGTCAGAATCGATCACACATTTAACCGCCACCTTAACCTCTTCGGCCGTTACGCCATCGCCCCCTCTGATGCTTTACAGAGAGGCAGACCTGGAAACACGCTGAATACTCTGTTTCACACCGATATCAACCTCGAGACTCTCACGGTGGGCGCGACATGGGGCATTACTCCTCTCTTGAACAATGATTTGCGCTTCAACTACAGTCATGCGGTAGGAAAGAGTGCAAACACCATGGACACTTTTGGCGGGGCGGCCGTTCCGCCTGATGCCATCCTGTTTCCCTCGCCCTTTACCAGCGCCAACAGCAGCTTCGGCTTCGTTGTGGTAGGGGAAACGAACGCGTCATGGCTGAAGGGAGCCGGAGCAACCAATCTGCAGCGTCAAATCAACTTTGTCGACAGCGCGTTCCTCCAAAAAGGCGCGCATAGTTTGAAGTTTGGCGTGGACTTCCGCCGGCTTTCCCCGGAATTCAGCCCGGCCGCTTATTCCGTGAGTCCCGTTTTCCTTGGATTAGGCGACGCAAACGTCGGCACGGCGTCCGAGGCCTCGATTGTCTCAAACAGAAAAGGGGTTGTTTCCTTCAAAAATCTAGGTATGTTTCTGCAGGATACCTGGCAGACCACCTCGCGTCTCTCAGTGACGTTCGGTCTGCGTTGGGACGTAGATTTCACGCCCTCCACAATCGATGGTCCGGCTTTGGCGGCGGTCACTAACTTCAATGACCTGGCCACTTTATTCCTGGCCCCTTCTGGTACGCCGATTTACAACACCAAGTACAACGGCTTCGCGCCGCGAGTGGGTGCCGCCTATAAGCTGCGGCAATCCGCGGGCTGGGAGACGGTCCTGCGCGGAGGGTTCGGCGTTTTCTATGACCTGGCGTCAACGCAAGTGGGCGACGCGATTTCCACTGGCGCCTACCCGTTTGGGGTCAACGCACTTCTGCAACCAGCCCCCAGTTTCCCCTTTGCTCCCTCGGACGTACAGCCACCGCCGATCACGCCGGCTAGCCTGCAAAGCGGAACACTAATAGCCTTCGACCCCAATCTGAAGCAGCCACGCACCTACCAGTGGAATGCCACACTCGCCGAGGCCTTGGGCAACAAGCAGGCGATTTCCGTTGCGTATATCGGGGCGGAAGGGCGCAAGCTTTTGCAGCAAGAATCCGTGTTATCTCCGAATGCGAACATTTCGTTCCTGGAACTGGTCCGTAATGCTTCCACATCGGACTACCACTCGCTACAAACGCAATTCCAGCGCCGTATGTCCAACGGGTTGCAGGCGCTGGTTTCCTACACTTTCTCGCATTCGATCGACACGGCCTCCAGCAGCTCCACGGGCTTGAGCTCGAACGCGTTCGTGAGAGGGCAAGATCCGAACGCGAATCGCGGGTCTTCGGATTTTGATGCTCGTCATATTTTCTCAACCGCACTCGCGTACGACCTTCCCACCGTGGGAAGAAATACGCCGGCGCTCCGAGCGGTTGCATCGGGCTGGTCGATCGACAACATTGTTACCGCCCGGTCCGCCATGCCGGTCAATGTGCTCGACAACAGTTTCCTTGGTCCCAACTTCAACATATCGGACGTGCGGCCCGACGTGGTGCCGGGGCAGCCGTTTTATGTGTCCCAGTGCGTGGACCCCAACTCGCTCGTGGTGACCCGCTGCCCGGGAGGAAAGGGTTTTAA
>Ga0209577_10004385_pt1 | contig 13291 bp, 12 predicted proteins | sample GraSoiAngelo_109_FD_185874 | JGI IMG/M metagenome (GOLD analysis project Ga0209577, IMG submission 185874) | Grasslands soil microbial communities from the Angelo Coastal Reserve, California, USA - 14_0903_12_20cm (SPAdes) (version 2) | ecosystem: Environmental > Terrestrial > Soil > Grasslands... | reverse complement strand
GCCCATCTGCGCCATATGAAAATTGAGTGACACAGCTCCAACCTCAACCGGCTTGCCCGATGAATCAGTGAACGCCAGCATGACTTTCTGATCGCCTTGCTGCAGTTGTCCGGTGCTATTCGAAAGCGTAGCCGTGAGATTCCCGACCGTCGCTGTCTTGATTACTTTGCCCGTTGCTACATTAGCGTTGCTTCCTGTCTTTGAGCCGCACGCAGCGGCGATCAAAACAGTGCCGATCAACGCGGCGCCAATCACGGTTACAGTTCTCTTCATTTCGATCTCCATATAAGGTAAGTAGTCCAGAGTTATGCGCAGTATGCACACACGAATGCACAAACGCGCCCACCCAGCTTTAATAAAAGCTGCAAGAAGACACACTACGACCTTATAGAAGCTAGATCAGAAGCGAGAGATGGCGAATGTAAGCGGGATGGGAATCAGCAGGTGGACCATGTGAACGATCGACGCGTGACGAAAGCACGGTGGCCAACAATGGCTGTGTACCTACAGGATATGCCGAAACGGATCGCTGCAACTGAGGCGAGGGACGTACAGAGTTGTCCGGAGAAGTTCCATCCTTGGTGCAATTCAGCGCACAGCATAGTCGCGCTGATGCGGATTCCGCCGTTTGGGCTTTCATGAGCGCCGCCTTGCAGCAATCCATCTCGCCCATCGCCCCACCCATGCTGCACGTTTGCTCACTGGAATGCAGAGGCGTACCGGCGAACGCACCGGCGGCGACAATCATTAACAGCACCAAGGATGTGAGTCGCGTCCTCATAACCATTGCACACTGTATTGAAAACTATGAATAGCTGTCAAGATGCTATATCTACATAGTCGCAGCCTGGGGCGATAAAGTGAAAATCGAAGGGGAAGGCGACAAGCTGCGCCTCGTGAATACAAAGGTCGTGATGTTGCATCAGGGCCGGATCATCTTCGAAGGCGCGGACGAACAGTTCTGGCGCTCCGACGATCCATTCATTCGCGGATTCCTCGAGTTCGATGCAACCCGGCACGAACGCTTCGATGGTCAAACAGCCTGAATCAAAACCTGCCCGCCTGTGAAACTAGTCCGTCGCCACGGCGCATGGTTTATCCTGAGCGTGATGCCCTTCTCTTATGCGATGCGCGCGGTCCATATCGAATCGCGCGCGTGTTCACCTGCCTTACTAATCGCGGCCGGTTCTGACACGGAATCTGAAACCGCAGACACATTGCAAACGTAACAAGCACTTAAATGGAAGAAATCAAACCCACACTGGTCCTGGAACACGTTACCAAGAGATTCGGCGGGTTTACCGCCGTCAGCGATCTCAGTCTGCAAGTGCGGCCTGGGCGCGTCTTCGGTCTCATTGGCCCGAACGGCGCGGGCAAGACGACCACGATTCGGATGATCGTAAACATCACCGCGCCCGACTCAGGTCGAATCGAGTTGTTTGGCCAGCAGATGAATACCGCCTTGCAGGATCGCATCGGTTATCTGCCGGAGGAACGCGGACTCTACAAGAAGATGAAAGTCGGCGAGCAATTGCGTTTCTTCGCCGAGCTGAAGGATTTGCGTGGCCCGGAAGCAGACAAAAGGGTCGATGATTGGTTGAAGAGGCTCGAACTTTCAGCTTGGAAGGACAAGCGCACGAAAGAATTGTCAAAGGGCATGCAGCAAAAGGTTCAGTTCATCACCGCAGTCATCCACGATCCTGATCTGGTGATTCTCGACGAGCCGTTTTCAGGGCTCGATCCGGTGAACGTGGACTTGATGAAGGAAACGATCCTGGAACAGAAGGCTGCCCGCAAAACGATTATTCTCTCGACTCACCAAATGGAAATTGCTGAGAAGCTTTGCGATGATGTGTGTATGATCAATCGCGCGCACAAAGTTCTGGACGGCAGGTTGCGCGAAATCAGACGCAGCTTTTCGCGTAACGCCGTCGCACTCCAGTTCGCGGGCGGCGATGGGTTGCTAAACGATTCTTCGTTGGTCGCAAACGTTCGCCAGCACGATGAAGGATTCGAAGTGCTAATGGCGCCGGGTGCAAATCCTCAAGCTCTGCTGAAGCGCTTGGTTGATTCGGGAGCTGTGGTAACCAAGTTCGAATTGGTTGAGCCCACGCTTCACGACATCTTCATTGAGAAAGTCAGGGAAGCGGCATGAGAAAATTCTTCGCCGTCGTCAAGCGTGAATACATCCAGCGCGTGCGGACGAAGTTTTTCGTCGTCGCCACGATTCTTGGCCCACTGATGATGGCCGCGTTTACGATCGTGCCGGCATTGATGTTCGGCATCAAAGCGGGCGGGCCGACGCGGATCGCCATCGTCGATCAAACCGGCAAAATGTATGACCGGGTCGCAAGGGAACTTACCGGCGATCGAAGTGCTCCTAACAATGCGCCGACTCAAAACCCCAACCAACCGCCTCAACTAACAGGCACCCCAAAGGAGCGCCTTAACCAGGGCGGCAATTCGATCCAGGGAAATTTTGCCGTGGAAGAGGTCCGGCTCGGTGGGCGCTCGCTCGCCGAAGTGCGTAGAGAGTTGGACGCGAGGGTAACTAGAAAAGACTTGGACGGCTATATCATCTTGCCGCCCAACCTTCTCAAAGATGAGCAGCCTGAATTCTCCGCGCGTAACACAGCCGATGTCTTCACCCAAAGCAGGATCGAAAACTCCATTAGTCGGGCAGTGCGTTCGCAGCGATTGGTTGAGAATGGCATCGACGAAAAGCGCGTGGAAAAAATGTCAGAGCCGGTGAGCCTGAAGACGACCGGCGCGGGCGGTAAAGAGAGCAAAGGCGAGTCGAGCTTCTATCTGGTCTTTGGTCTGGGGCTGCTGATTTACATGAGCGTGCTGCTGTACGGCCAGTTTGTGCTTGGTGCAGTGATCGAAGAAAAGGAAACGCGCATCGCGGAGATTCTGTTTTCTTCGATGCGATCGTTTCCGTTGATGATGGGGAAACTCATAGGCGTTTCATTCGTCGCTTTGACTCAACTTGGGATTTGGGCCATGGCCTTTCTCGGAATATCCGTTTGGGCGGCCGGGTCTTCGATCGCCATACCGCACATATCGCCGGTTTTGTTCTTATATTTCGTTCTCTATTTCTTGATGGGGTATTTTATTTACGCGACTGTCTATGCCGTGGTTGGATCGATGGTCACCACGACGCAGGAGGGCGGACAACTGGCCTTGCCAGTGGTTCTGATGCTGGTCGCCGGTTTCTATTTGTCATTTTCCATCATTCGCAGCCCGAACTCCTCGCTCGCATTCTGGGCTTCGATGTTTCCTTTCTTTGCGCCGATTACAATGTTGGTGCGAATCGTAACTGAGACGCCGCCCCTCTGGCAGATCCTGCTATCGCTCGCAATTGAAGTCGCGACGGTCGTGGGATTAATGTGGGTAGCATCGCGCATTTATCGGGTCGGCATGCTGATGACCGGAAAGAAGGCCTCGATTCCGGAGGTGTGGCGCTGGGTGAGACAGGCGTGATTCATTTTTGATTTTTGATTGCCGATTGTTGATTTTGACGGGATCTATCGCGGCGGGGCTTTCATAAGTCAGAAGTCGCAAATCAAAAATCCAAAATCGCAAATCTGAAATCCGTTGATGCCGATTGAGATTGAAAAGAAATATCGTTTGACGAAGAGACAGCGTCAATCGATCGAGCGCCGCTTGCGAGAGATGGGCGCATCTTCACGCCCTCCGGAGTTCGAAGAGAACACTCTCTATCGCGGCGGCCGGCTCGACATTGGAAATTGCATACTCCGGTTGCGACGCGTCGACCAGCAAAGGTTTTTCCTGACCTTTAAGCAGCGTCTGCCGACCAAGTCGGCTATCAAGCATCAACAGGAAGAAGAAGCTGAGATCGCTAACGCCGATGCAATGCACGCAATTCTGACGGAGTTGGGATATGGCCCCGGTCTGGTCTATGAAAAACGTCGCGCGCGTTGGAATGTTGGCGAAGCCAAAGTGGTGATCGACGAACTCCCGTTCGGGCTGTTCATGGAAATCGAAGCGTCAGAGAAGGAAATCAGGCGGGTCGAGAGATTGCTGGGCGCTGAGGATTTGCCGGGCGTGATGGAAACTTATCCTTCCTTGACTGCCAAGCTGGGCCAGAACCGAAACGGCGTCATCGAAGCTCGCTTCACGCGTTCCAAACGGAAAAGCTCGCGTTAGCCGCGTGGTTGAGCTAACGAGTTTTCTCTAGCCTAGGTTCATTACTGGGTTTTTCTCTAGCCCAGGCGTTTACGCCTGGGGAGGTAAGGAAAAGAGATTGGTCTTTAGCCTCCTTCAGGAGGCTTTCGGTTCGACGTTAGAACGATAAGCTATTCGAAGAAAAGCCTCCTGAAGGAGGCTGGATTGAAATCAGATATCTCATTCCCCAGGCGTAAACGCCTGGGCTAGAGAAAGCCTAATAGTTCCTCTCGCGCACGTTGACTCTTTGAACTGAGAACACCACGCGCATCGTCTCTGGGCGTCGATCGAGTGACGCGGGGACGAACGCGGCGTCTTGCCTAAGCGCTTTGTCAAAATCTTCCAGCATGCGTCGATCGCGCGGCGCGTGCATCACGTCAGCCAATGAAGCCGCGCCATTACTGAAAACATCCGCAACCACCACCATGTCATCCGCATCCTGACGACGATCTGATTGAAGACGAAGATACGACCTGGTCAAGGTCGCGAGCGCGCCGCCGGGATTCAGGCTGGGTGATTCGGCATTGTAGGGATTCCGTAGTGCGGCATAACTCTCGGACGAAATCGGCTTGTTGATGTCGTAGCCTACAACCAGAATATCGACGGGCACGTCTACCAGCGCCGCTTCATCAAAAGCCAGCGCCGCTTCATGCAAAGCAATCACGTGGGGACGGAACGCAGCGAACACCGACACGAACAGTAATACTGAAGCGAGAGAACTAAAAGCATAACGCGTCGCGCGAGGTTGCAACCATTCAAGCGCTAAATCATTAATCAGATCGACGAATGTCGCTTTGCTACTAAGTCTCAGCGCGTCAGCCTCGGCAACCAATGCTTGATTGATCGACGGGATCAAACCGGGGGGCGGCAAAGGTCGCGACAGCGTCGTCAACCCGCGGCGAATAGCTCGGAGTTGCTCGAGGTAAGCGCGACACACGGGACATACTTCCAAATGCCCGTAGCAATCCGAGCGCTCTTCCAACGTCAACCCGTCATCCGCGTAGAGCGAAAGCGATTCCTGAATTTCGTCACAAGACATGTTTCAATCTCGGAATTCGGATTCACCAATCGCAATCCGAAATTCTATTGAATGGCTGGCCGACCCCGGCTGCCTTCCCGAATTCGGAAAGGCAACACCGACCTGGAGACCCCGAGCGTTCAAGCTCATCAATCGCAGCGAAGCGAAATCTAACGGGCTGTTGCTGGCCACGTTTTCAAATCGCTTCATCCGCACCCCAAGTCGTCACTTCGACCCAATTGGCACCGAGTTCGTGAAGCCGGGGCGGGCCAACCATTCGCTTAGAAAGATCCTTCGAGTTTCCGTCGCAACTCCAATCGTCCACGCGCGATTCGCGACTTCACAGTTCCGATATTGATTTGGAGTGTCGCGGCAACCTCTTCGTAACTTAATCCTTCCACGTCGCGCAATATCACAGCCTCGCGATAGGCGCGCCGCAGACTGAGCAATGCTTCTCGGAGTCGATTCTCGCGCTCGTGCGCCAATGTTTCCGCTTCCGGATCGACGGCGTCCTCATTCCGCAGGCTCGCGGCCAGCGGCTGCTCGCCTCGTTCGCCAGTCGCATCGAGCGAAACCGTAACATCGCGTCTTCGCCGTCGCCACCAGCGCCAGCGATTCCTTGCCTGATTAACAGCGATGCGATAAATCCACGTTTTCAAGTCCGCCTCGCCGCGAAAGCGACTAACGCTTTGATAAGCGCGCAAGAAAGTCTCCTGAGTCAAATCGCGGGCCTCTTCCGCGTCGGTCGTCAATCGGTACAGCAGGGCGTAAACATCGCTCGATCGCTCCGCGACAAGTTGTTCGAACGCCGCGGTCTCTCCTCGCTTTAGTCTTTCAAGGAACTGGCCGTCGGTTGACGGACGAACCTCAACCGAAGCTGCCGAGGCAACTTCTTCCAACCCCGCGTGCCCTCGGAGGGCGACTTGCTCTCCGTAGCTCACTTGGTAACCCCCTCGGCGCTCTTCCGGATGGGAAGCTTGAAACCTGGCGATTGCATTCGCTTCCCCAACCCACGGCTGTTTAGAAACCGAACGCTCTGATTTTGTTCCCACTGATTCATTTCAAAAAGTGCTTATGCAAAGCCACTGGCTTTGATGGTTGCGATGCACCTCAGCGTTGTTAGGCCGCCCGGAACAGGTAGCGTGGACTTTCGGTCTGCGTTCAAACTCTCGCCACAGACTGAAGTCTACGCTATCTTGCACCGCGATCTGAAAATTATCGGCACATTGCCTCCCTTGACAAGCCTTCGAGCGGTCGCTACATTCGCTGTTTCTGCGATCATACACCAAAATGAACGCACTTGACTGTGCGTATTTGCAAAGGAATCAGATTTGGCAAAATACAAGAAAAAGCGGGCCCGTGAACTGAAGCATGACCGGTTCCGCGATACGACAATGTTGCTGGCGGACCGGTTGGCAGAGCGTGCAGCCGGGCGCGGACGACAAATTCTGTATGGCTTGGCGGCGATCGTGATCATCGCAGCCGTGGCATATGGAATAGTGCGCTGGCGTCACAAGCATGCTGAAGAGGCCGAACAGGCGATGGGCCGCGCCATTGCAATCAATGATGCGGAGATTTCCAGCTCTCCAGCGCCGGGCTCACATGACCCGGTGTTCTCTACACCCCAGGAACGATCGGAGCGCGCGATTCAGGAATTTGAAAAAGTCGCGGCCAAGTACGGCGAGCCTTACCGTTCTGAGGCGCGCTATTTCATCGTTACGAATAAGCTGGTTACGGATCGGGCAACAGCCGAAACCGAATTGCAGTCCTTGAGCCAAGGCAGTAGTGAGATTGCAATCCTGGCAAAATTCGCACTGGCCCAGACCAAGGAGTCGGACGGTAATCTCGACGAAGCCGCCAGACTTTACGGCGAAGTCGCGAAAGCCGGTTCCGCAACTGTCACTCCCGATATCGCGAACTTGCGATTAGCTTCTGTTTACGACAAACAGGGCAAGAAGGACGAAGCAGCGGGTCTCCTCTTTAGTATCGTGGTCACCGCGCGCAAAGCGAAAGATAAAGATGGAAAGCCCGTTCCCGAATCCGCTGCCTCGCGCGCAGCCGCGCAGCAACTGCTGAAGATCGATCCAACGCGCCACGCCCAATTGCCACCACCGCCCTCACCGATGAATCTCTGAGAAAGTGAGATCTCAGAACTTGAGATTTGAGATCTGAGATTAAGGTTCCGGAATGGATGGTGTGACGCATTCGCTGGTTGGTCTGACCTCAGCCAAGGCGGGACTCGAACGCTGGTCCCCATACGCGACGGTCGTTTGTATCCTCTCTGCTAATGCTCCCGACATCGACGTCATTTCCGGTTTCTTTGGCGGCCGCTGGACCCTGTTGCATTATCACCGCGGCATCACGCATTCAATAATCGGCACGTTGGCGCTCGGCTTCCTGATTCCATCCATCTTCTATGCCGTAGATCGAGCGATCGCACAATGGCGAAAACATCCGCCGAAAATTCGTTATCGCGGGCTACTGATTGCCTCGTTGATCGCGGCCGCCACGCACCCGTTGATGGACTGGACAAATAATTATGGCGTACGGCCGCTATTGCCGTGGAGTGGAAAGTGGTTCTATGGCGACCTGGTATTCATCATCGATCCTTACATCTGGTTGGTGCTCGGCGGCGCAGCTTTCCTGCTCACCAGCAGTCGCCGCTTGAAGATCATCGGATGGTCGGTCCTCGGCATTGCTTCGACGCTTTTGATCCTTCTCGGGCCCGCTCAGCGTGGACTTACCACAACCGTCGTCTTTGTGGTGCGGGTGATATGGATTTTGGGCCTGCTGGCTTTCATTCTCGCGCGTTGGTTCAATCTCCAACGGCGACTTAAGTCGATCGCGTTTGCTGCGCTGGCATTCGTTGTTTGTTACTGGGGAGCGTTAGCGCTAATGCATCACGCGGCGTACCAGAATGCTTTCACGCGCGCGGACCAGTTGGCTGCGGAGAATGCTGAGCACCTCATTCGCGTAGTAGCCATGCCAACAGCCGCCAATCCTCTTCGTTGGCAAAGCGTCGCCGAAACAGACCAAGCGATTTATCGTTTCTTTGTCGGCGTTGCAGCTCAGCCTTCGACCTCGCCGGAACGCTTCGAAAAGCCCTCAGGCTTGAGCGAGCAACTCGTGTCTGCTGCATCGCTCGATCCTCGCGCTCAAGTTCTTCTCGGGTTCGCCCGGTTTCCGTTGGCGCAAGTGGAGAGTGAAAACTGCATTGGCCAGACGCTCGTCCAATTTGCCGATCTGCGTTACACTGAACCTGGCGGGTCGCGTGGAAACTTCTCCTTGAGTGTCCCGGTCGATTGTCCCGCACGCTAATTAGGATCTTGAGCGATTCAACGCAGAACCAACTCCGTGAAGCCCTGGCCGCAAAATCTAGCGGCCAGTTTTCAACCAAGACCAAGCTTGCCGATGTGCGCGTTTCGCCGGGTGCCCATTTAGCGGCCGCGGCTTTGCTGACTTTCGTTTCCCTCGTATGTCTGCGAACGAACCGGAACCTGGCTGCACTGATTCTAATCGCCGGTACATGGACCGCGATTCCACTGCTCGTATTCACCAATCGTATCAGCTTTGATGGCTATTCTCTTTCACGAAGAGGCCTGGTTAGCTTCATCACCCGACTTCTCACCAGACGCGAGCAGAGCTTAAGCGTCGATGACATCGAAAGAGTTGAAGTTGCAACGCTGCGAACCCTTCGACGTGGGGGAAATGTGCGCTACCGCTATCGAATTGAAATTGCGGGCAAAGAGCTATTTCTTGTTTTCGCCTCGGGTGGCAAAGGATTTCGGCGGATGGCGCGAACGTTATTACCGCTGATTCCCGATTACAAGCTCGACGGGCGCGCGTGCGAATTACGCGACCATTTGAAAGACGCAAGTATTGTTCGGGCAGAAGCTGCCGCTCTAGGAATTGCACCCACATCAGTTCTGGATGAGACGAGTGACAGAGCGCGAAAAAGACGTCCGCCGGTGCTTGACCGCAAAGCATTGGACGAAGACGCTGAGCGCGCAAAGCTGCTACGGCAGGCAGCAAACGACTTGCGCACCGCCGGTCGCCTACGGCAGTCAGCAGAAGCTTTCCGCCGCGCGTTTCATATTTCTGGTAGCGATCCATGGCTACTTTATGAGTACGCCCGGCTGTTGAGGTCGCAGGCCAGCGCTTTCAGTGACGCGCGTTTGCTTGGGCGCGCTTGCGCCGCGCTGAAGCTCGCGGCGACACGCGGTGCATCTGATGCGGGCCTGCTGGAAAGAGTCGGCGAGAGTTTTCTCGAATACGGCGATCCAGCGCGCGCTGCAAAGACATTCCGCCGCGCGTTGGATGTAAACGACGCGGCGTGTCGCGCGCAGCTTGGGCTCGCGGAAGTGGCGCTCAGCGACGGCAAACTTGCGCATGTGATTCATCATTACAATGAAACCGCGCGAATTGCGCCGGACAAGGCTGTCATGCGATTGGCCCGGCGCGAAGCCGATTACTACGCGCGTCTTAACGACGATGAAGATTATCTGGCCGCCGAACTGCGCCGGATGAATTGGCTGGACGGCGCCGGCCGCGTTCAGCAATTGGCGGCTCGCGTGAGTTTTGCGGCCTTGCTGGTTGCATTGGTTGGCCCTTCAATGGATCAAGTCGTAGCTGGACTTGGTTGGGCGCTTGCTTCGTCTGCGATAATCGCATGGTTGGCTTCGTTGATTACCCGAAAGCTTCTCACCGCTCGAAGCCGCGTGAACACCGGCGATGCATGAGGGTCATTTCAGTCGCTAACGTTTGCGGTTCTGTACATGTTAGACTTCGCCCTTGGCGTGACCCCGGACCATTTGCCCTCAAAGAGAGACTTTCATTGTGTCCTTTACTAGACAAGCCCTGCTGGCGCTAAAACGAATCTTTATTGTCATCGGGATTGCCATCGCCTTCAGCCTGGGTTTGCTGGGCGCGATTTACCTCTCGCTGCGCAGCTCTGAGACGAAGGTGCCCGACATCCTCGGCAAAGATCGCCTTACCGCGGAAAATACGATTAGCTCGGCGGGTTTGAATTTTCGCGTGCGCGCAACGCGTGCCACCAGCGAAGCGAAACCGGATACGGTCTTGATTCAACTACCGCACGCCGGCGAGATCGTTAAGGTCGGACAGACAGTGGCAGTGGATCTGAGCCGTGCCTCGAAAGACGGCGAGATCAGCTCGAGCCAAACTGCGTCGACTACAAACTCGGCAAATACAAACACTGAGACTGGAAATAAGACTGATAATAATAACGCCGGCGACTCTGCGTCTAATTCAAATGCGAACAAGCCAAAGAAAAAACTGGCCAATAAGAACGCCAACGATAATTTGAACGCTAACCCAACTCGCAGCGCCAACATCAACCGAAGCGTCAACGCTAATCGCACCAGCGGCAACGGGAATAATCAGCCAGGAAATGTCCGCTTTAATATTAATGCAAATACCTCGACGCCCAAAGGAACCTCAAATCGCGCCGGCAATCCGAATAGCAACCGTCGTCCGCCGGTCACCACGCCGACGCCTTAGTCTTTCGGAAAGTTTATGATTGAGATCGCCCCATCGATTCTTTCCGCCGACTTTAGCCGGCTCGGCGAACAAATCAAAACGGTCGAGCGCGCAGGCGCATCGCTGCTTCATGTCGATGTGATGGACGGCCGCTTTGTGCCAAACATCACGGTCGGTTTGCCAGTGGTGAAGGCGATTTCGCGTGCAACCCAACTGCCTATCGATGCGCATCTGATGATTGTCGAGCCGGCTCGTTACGTGGAATCGTTTGTAAGGGCGGGAGCACAGATGGTTTCGATTCACATCGAAGCCGACCCGCACGCACACCGAACGCTTACGGCCATCCGCGCGGCGGGCGCGCAAGCCGGCGTTGCAATCAATCCGGCGACGTCGCTGGCGGCCCTGGAAGAAGCAATAAAGTTTGTCGATTTCGTTTTGGTGATGTCGGTAAATCCGGGTTTCGGCGGACAGGAGTTTATTAGCTCTTCGCTCGACAAAGTGAGGCGTTTGCGAAAGATGCTGGACGAACGAGGACTAAAAGCGCGAATCGAGATTGACGGCGGTATCGATCAGGACAACGTCGCCGAAGTCGCCGGGGCCGGAGCTGAGATAATCGTTTCCGGTTCAGCCATCTTCGGCGCGCCTGACCCCGCGGTCGCCTTACGCGAATTGCGCGAAGCGACTGTGCTGTGGGTCTAGAGTTCGATAAGCTTCAGCTTTTCGTTTTGGCGAGAAATCGACAAGCTGAGGCTTGTCGGACAGCAGCGTTAGGAATTGACTCGCTTTTCATCTTAAAATCCCGACTGCAGAATTGACTTGGTTAATCTTAATGGTTTTGGCGACCCTGACGCTGGCTTCGTTCAATGCAACGAACTCGCCGGCCCAGCGCAAGAACGATAATCAGTCGGGCCTGTCGAACTTGCAGCGATTGGACGTGATGCGTTCAAAGTTGGACGCTCTGCGCCGTTCGTTGGACAACGCGATTGCCGGCCTCAATGCCAAGGATGCCGGCGATAGCAAGAAGAATCCTGACGATCCGCGCGAGCGTCTGCGCAGTCTTGAAAAAGAAGTCGGCTCGGTGCTCAGCGAAGTCAACGATCTGCATTCTAAAGAAGAGCGCGCAGAGAAATACGATGCGTCCAAGCTCGATGGATTGGAGACCTCAGTTGTCGAACTCAACACGCGCGTCGAGGCAGGTTTACAAGCGACGGCGGGCGCGCGCACCTCTACGGATGCAACCTCTTCGAACTATCATCCAAAACCCCAGAAGAATAAGCGACGGCTCTTGGGTTTGCTGCCTGGCAAGAGTAACGACAAGTACGCGGAACTTACCGGCTCGGTCGCGCCTGGCCGCGATCGCGTCCTTTTCGTCGAAGCGGCGAAGGAAGTGCGCAAGGGTAGTCATGAAACCGGCCGCTTGCTCTTCACCACAATCATCACCACTTATCCCGACTCTCCTTATCTGCCAATGGCGAAGCTGGCGATCGCCGATTCATTTTATCTGGAAGGCACTACCAGTTCTCTGGTCCAGGCAGCCCAGGCTTATCAGGACTGGCTAACGTTTTTCCCGACGGACCCGCTTACTTGCGCCGCGATGCTGAAGGTTGCCGAAGCCGAAATGCGCCAGATGGGTTTGTCGGATCGCGACATCTCTCACGCGCGTAAGGCCGAGCAACGACTAAAAGTCATGTTGCAGCAGTGTCCGCAATCTAACCTGCGTCCTGACACCGAACTCAGATTGCGCGAAGCGCAAGACAATCTAGCGATGCACAACTTGAATATTGCTCGCTTCTATCTCGATGCGCGCTATTCAAATCATAAAGGCGGCCTCAAAGGCGGGCAGGATCGTCTGAAAGAGATTGTAGAGAAGTATCCGAACTTTTGTTTGATGGACGAAGTGCTTTTTCGCTATGCCACGACCTATCAGGAAGAAGAAGAACCGGACGAAGCGGCCAAGCTTTACCAGCAACTGGTGCGCGATTTTCCCAACAGCGAGTACGTCGAAAAGGCCAAGGATCAATTAAAGATCATCGGCGCGGCGATCCCGGATGCCGACCTGATCAAGAAGAGCCTGCCACCTTGTGAAAAGCTTACGTTCATGCAGAACATGATGCAGCAGCTTACCGGTAGCGCGAACGTCACTACCAGCCGCGATGGCATCCTAATCACGAGACATGGCGAGGGCACTGACCTAATCGACAAAGCGATTGCCAATAACGGCACGCTCCCTGATAATGCGCAGCCACAGCCGGTGTTCGACCGTACCCAGCGCCCTCCGGCGAATCCGCAACCTTCACCGGTTCGATCAACGCCAAATGGGACTCCGGCAAACCAGATGAATCCTGCAACGCCAGCCACGCGCCCGCGTCAGATTCAGACGCCGACTCCCCAGCCATGAGTCACATTGAAGAGAGCGCACGCACGGACCGCATGCGATTTATCGGGCATAATGCAAACATTATCTCGATCTATTGAGAGGCCGACGTGGTGCGGCAGATGAATCCGGATCTAAAGCGCATTCCTGGCGTCGACTATAACTTCTCGCAAAACATCGAAGACAACGTCGAGGAGGCAATGTCCAGTTCC
>Ga0209577_10004384_pt1 | contig 13294 bp, 12 predicted proteins | sample GraSoiAngelo_109_FD_185874 | JGI IMG/M metagenome (GOLD analysis project Ga0209577, IMG submission 185874) | Grasslands soil microbial communities from the Angelo Coastal Reserve, California, USA - 14_0903_12_20cm (SPAdes) (version 2) | ecosystem: Environmental > Terrestrial > Soil > Grasslands... | reverse complement strand
GCCAAGTTGCCCGGAGGTGGTTCCATCACCCGCAACGGGCAAGGAGGCGGTGATGGGAGCGGTAGACGGGGAACTCGAACCTCCTGAAACCGCGCCCATGGACAACGAAGCATCGCCGTTCACCATGACGCTACCGTTGACCGACCCCGATGACTTCGGCGCAAAGGTCACACTGAATGTGGCGGTTTGCTTTGCCGCCAGGGTGACGGGCAGGCTCAGTCCGCTAATCGTGAAGGCTGCGTTGCTTACAGAAGCCTGACTCACGGTAACGCTGCTGCCGCCTGAATTCGTCAGGGTAACTGTCTTGGCCGCGCTCTGGCCCACTCCGACGTTTCCGAATGACAAGGAGGATGGGGTAAGCGTCAACGCCCCTGGCGTGACAGCCTGGCCAGACACGGCGACACCAAGGGCGCCATACCGGGCGCTCGTGATGGACAGTCGCGCGGCAGAAGTGCCAGCCACTTGCGGTGTGAATGTGACGGTGAACGTGGCACTTTGGCGAGAAGCAAGCGTCAAAGGCAACCCCAGGCCGCTCACCACGAACTGGGGATCCGAGGACGTCACGCTGGAAATGGTCACGGATCTCCGCGAGGTGTTGGTGACGCTATCAGTCATCTGCTTCGAAGTTCCGATGACCGCCGTTCCGAAATTGAGATTCGTGGTGCTTACTACGAGAGCGCCGTCCCTGAGATAGGAAGAATTAGGTTCGGCTGCGGAAACGGCCTGACACCCTGCCATCAGAGTGATGACGAGCAGGATGCAAAAGACACCTGCGGAACGATCCCAACGCGAGCTGAGATCCATTTTTTCACCTTCCAAGCCGTACTCGCGTTAGCACGGCGGGAGAATCTGGAATTGTTTCCGTCGTAAGGGGCTCAGGCGCAATGCCGGAGTCAGCGGCGGAGTAACAGCGAAGCTATCTTGATGGGAAAATGCGGCGCGACATAGATGTCAGGAGTCCAACTTACTTGTGGCCAGAGGGGCAGGTGTCAGTCGCGTGACAATCTTGTTGAAAATCGCAACACATCGGGACCCGCATGAACACTGATCAAAAACGTGGTCGAATCAGCACCCAGCAGACGCAGTTGTTCTCAGCGAGTTCGCGTGCGCATACAGCGTGGAATGATTCGCGAGTTACGCTGAGAATTGCGAACTCTCCAACGAGATCCCGAGAAACATTTCTTCAGAAGAGTCTGCAGTGCTTGCAGCCGAGCTGTCGCTCGGCCGGGCAGACGGTGCATCTACCCCTACGTGATCCAGTTCGTGAACACGTAGACCCAGACGCCCCGTCTGGGCGGCCGGGGCGTCAGCCTCGACGGGCTGTTGCCTGGCTGCCGGCCCCATCCTGACGATGGCAAATCCATGAACTTCAAGGACCTATGGCACAATAGTGCCATGAAAAATAGGTCGTGACTTGATACATTCGCCGCACCCTTTTCCCGGAGAATGCAATGTCGCTGGTGGTGAAACTGGAAGACGATCTTGGTGAGCGCGGGGAGTGGGTCATCCTGCACGGCGTGGTCCCCGGCAGCGAGGAACAAGAGTTCCCGGTTCTCCGCGGCATCGATCCCTTTGGCAAGACGGTCTTCAATCACCTGCAAGCCGAGACGTTTTTGCTGGAATGGGAGCGCGTGAAGGACCGCGCCAAGGACGAATCCCAGCGCGAAGCCTGGCAAAAAGTGAAAGAGATGGCCGAGCATTGCAAGGCGGATCGGGACCTGTATTTGAGGTTCGTGGGACACTAACAAAGCAGCATCGTTTGCCGGAGTTCCGTACCGCCCGACTACTTCGATAACTGTCCCAGCGCTTCCCGAAACAGCTGATCAAACGAACTCGCCTTGCCGGCCTTGGTCGCAACCACCAGCGTCTTCTCGGCCGCGGCACGCTGGTATCCCAGGTTCAGCAACGCGGAAAGCACGTCCTCCTCGACCGGATTCATCGCGGGAGGAGCGACTTCCTGGCCGGGCGCCGGTGTGGGCAGCTTGTCGCGCAGCTCGAGCACCATCCGCTCCGCCGTCTTTCGGCCGATGCCCGGAATGCGGGTGAGCCGCGCAACATCATTCCCTCGAATGGCGCTCACCATCTCATCGGCCGGCATGCCGCTCAAGATGGTGATGGCCAACTTCGGGCCAATCCCGCTGACGGTGAGAAGCTTTTCGAACAGATGCTTTTCCGCGACCCGGAGAAAGCCATAAAGCGCGATCTGATCTTCGCGAACGTGCGTGTGAATGTGCAGGGCAACTTCGCTGCCCGCAGCGGGAAGATCGGAGAACGTAGGAATGCTGATCGTCACGTCGTAGCCAACGCCCCCAGCTTCGACGATAGCCTGGTTGGGATGTTTGACCAGCAGTTTTCCACGCAGATGAGCGATCATGTTCGGGACATTGTAGCGGGTATCGGGTGGTTGAAATCAGGTGGGGTTGTTAGGGAACAGGAAATTGGGCCGGCCCAATGTCCTCGGCGGCTTGGGGATTGAAACACTTGAAACTGGATCAGTGAGTGGAATGGGGATTTTTGTGCGCCGGGGTAAACCGGCATGAAGCAGAGAATGGAAAATTCTTACGGGAAAGGAGTAGCGATCCACTCGGCCCCGAGTCTTGCGCTGCTACCGCGAGGGACACAGTGAAGCGTAGATAGGGGTATAGGCGGGGTGGGCTATGGAGCTGCGAAAACATACAACCCGGACGCCGACGCGGTAGAAATATGCGGAAGGCAACATGAACAGGGGCGATAACGCGAGTCCTTATTCAGTCCGGCGTAGTCGAAGACCCCAGGCACGCCTAGAAACTTCATGCACGAGAACCGGGAGACCTCGGAGACACCTGCAGCCCAGGTTGGCAGCAGGTCGGCGGGCGAAGGCCCAGGCCGCACGGTCCGCATGCACGTCTGCGAGGAGTCACACAGTGGCGTAGTACCCATGAACCATTCGAACAAAGACACGAGATTGTCGGCGGAGAGTGGGGAGGGAAGGCCGCTGATCAAGGAGAACGCTCGTCAACCTAACACGTACCCGACGCAGAGCGGGAAGGGCGTGTCCCAGGGGCTGGCGGGCGTGCGGAAAGCAGCAAAAGAAAATAAGGAGATGAAGTTCACCGCCTTGCTCCACCACCTGACGATCGAGCTGCTGCGGGAAAGCTTTTACTCACTGAAGAGGAAGGCCGCACCCGGAATAGACGGCGTAACGTGGCAGGAGTATGAGCCCGGATTGGAAGATCGTTTGGTCGATCTTCACAGCCGGGTGCATCGGGGAGCATACCGAGCGACACCCTCGAGAAGAGTGTACATAGAGAAAGCCGATGGACGACAGCGTCCACTGGGAGTTGCGGCTATGGAAGACAAGATTGTCCAACATGCCGTAGTTACCATCCTCAACCAGATTTATGAGGAAGACTTTCTCGGCTTTTCATATGGGTTTCGCCCGGGGCGCAGCCAGCATCAAGCGCTGGATGCGTTGTCGTACGCGCTCCTGAAGAAGAAGGTGAACTACGTTCTTGATGCCGACATCCGAGGGTTTTTCGATAACCTCGACAAAAGTTGGATGATCAAGTTCGTGGAGCATCGCGTCGCCGACCCCCGCATCCTACGGCTGATCCGGAAATGGCTCAACGCGGGAGTGATGGAGGAAGGCAAATGGTCGGACACGCAGACAGGGAGTCCGCAAGGTTCGGTGATTTCACCGCTCCTCGCCAACATTTACCTACACTACGCGTTCGATCTTTGGGTGGACGTCTGGCGCAAGAAATGGGCGCAAGGCGACATGGTAGTCGTCCGCTATGCGGACGACATTATCCTAGGATTCCAGCATCAGACAGAAGCCGATCGTTTTCTGGAAAACTTTCGGGAACGACTCGGAATGTTTGGATTGGAATTACACCCCGACAAGACGCGCCGGATTGAGTTCGGGCGGTTTGCCGAACAAAACCGGAAACGAAGAGGGGAAGGCAAGCCAGAAACGTTCGACTTTCTGGGCTTCACGCACATCTGCGGGAAGAACGGATTAGGGCGATTCCTGGTGCGGCGCACCACGGTCCGCAAACGCATGCGAGCCAAACTGCGAGAGGTTAAGCAGCAACTTCGCAAGCGTATGCATGATCCCGTGCCCCAAACCGGAGGCTGGCTCAAGTCGGTCGTGCAAGGCTACTTCAACTACTACGCGGTACCAGGAAACCTCACGAGCTTGGGAGTGTTTCGGGATCGGGTGATCGCGCTCTGGTGGCGAACTACTCGTCGCCGGAGCCAGAAAGGCCGGATCTCTTGGACACGCACTCTCGCTTTGGCTCAGCGATGGCTTCCTCAACCGCGTGCGCTCCACCCCTTTCCTGATGCACGCGTCGCCGCCACTCATCCGAGATAAGAACCGGATGCGCTAATGAGCGCCCGTCCGGGTCCGTCCGGGGGGTATCACGCACAGTGATATCCCTACCGGGATCACCAATTGACCGCAAGGGTTGTGATTTTTGCACTCGGGAGTTTTTCAACATCTCTAACGACGCCGGCCGTGTCAAGGGACTTGGTGCTGTTGGTTTTATGATTTCGTACACACTTATCACGTCAGCGCAAACGCACTGTTTCCCTTCGAGAAACCAACCTTGCTTCTTCGCTGATTTATATCCAACCGCATGGCTCGGCCCGTTCGTCTTCATCATTGTGGTGGGTTGCCCACCAGACATCTCTCCGGTCACGGTCGATCATGATGTGTTATTCAAACTCCCCTCCCTTCGGGGAGGCGGGTGGCCTATTCAGTTAACCCGGTCACTGCCGTGCAGGACCACTGTTGAAATCAGGCATCCCCGCATGGGCTTCCCCTTTCTGTCGCAACTTTCCGCGACGGCAGAACTCTTCGTAATCAATCTGGTCGCGCATCATGATCCATAGCCGGATTCCCAATTTGCGCGCCACTGCGATCCGCGCTTTGCCCATGCCTTTTTGGATGAGCTTGCGCCGATAGAAGCGTTTCAGCTCCGGGTCCTTCCTCACCGCATGCAGCGTTGCTTCGGTCCACAGGTAGCGCAGTAGGGAATTGCCTTCCTTGGTCATCTTTCCCAGTCGTTGGCGCCTCGATTTTTCGCCAACCGGGAGGAGAGAATCCGACCAGGGTTGATACTACAGACAGTCGCAGTCTCAGTGCGCCAGAGCAGCGGTCCAGTTGGTGGTCAGGACCAGGGGCGAGGCATTCGGCTCCTCGACTGGGAAGGCAACGAGCCAGCGCTTTCCATCCGGAGTGGGAAAAATGCCGACAGAACTGCCGAAGGCACGGCCTCCGAAAAGCTGGCGCGATTTGCCGACGACGAGGTTCGATCCGTCAATCTGCAGCTCCGTCGACATGACGCGAAAGTCCGGCGTGATGTAAAACAGCTCCTTGGGCGTGGGCCAGAACGGCGTCACCCCACCCACGGTTGAGATCTGCCGCTTGGCTCCGGAGCCCGGAAAAGGAATCACATAGATTTCAGCGCGTCCCGATTCGTCCGACGAGTAAGCGATCCACTTATTATCTGGCGAGAACATACCCCAGGAGCCATTGCCCGGACTCTGCATCACACGGAACGGCTTGCGTTCGCCGAAGAGCGGAATGGCCCAGACCTCGGAGCCGTGGGTCTCCTTTGCGAACAAATCAAAGAGAAGATACCGTCCGTCGGAAGACCAGCGATCAGGCTCCTTGTCGCCCGGGGTGGTCAGCAACGCCTCTTCGCTGCTGTCGCCCCCTACCGATTTCACATAAATGTCTTCCTGTCCTTTGCGATTGGACGCGTAAGCTATCCTCTTGCCGTCGGGAGACCACGCCGGATAAGTATCACTGCTATCTCCAAAGGTAAATGGCGACGCGGTATCCTGATTCAAGTCGTAGAGCCAAAGCTTGAACTTGCCTTGACGCGGATCCAGAACAGGTGCCATCGCGCGCTTTCCATCCGGTGAAATGAAAGGTATCGAGATGAATCCAGGAGAGCCCACCGTGGAGACCTTATTTCCGTCTTTGTCCAACCATGTGAGCTGGCTCTGAAAGGCGCGCTGATACAGGAGCAAACCGCTGGCCGTCGCAGAGAAACTGACGTCTCCGGCAAACACCGATTCAGCTACATTCTGGGCGGGTCCCGTAGTGCGCAGCTTCTTCGCGTCGAAGGGTTGAGCCACCAGGTTGTCGCCGCGCAGGTACAAAAGATAGCCCGGATCGACATAGTTGGCCCCGCTGTTCTCATTTGGCACAACGAGTTGAACGGCGCCGGTATCCAGCGAGACCACAAAGATTCCGGAACCATCATTCGCAGTGACGAGAAAATGTTTGCCGTCGGGCAGAAAACTGGGGCGGCGGTAATCTGCGGCGTCCTTGTCGGACACGGGAATGAGGGTCGGGGAGCCGCCTGACGCTGGAACCCGAACAAGCCCTCTGCGCCCAGTAGAGACGACGATCACTCCTGTGGGGCTCCAACTGCCTCCATAGATCTGCCAGGGTATGTCGCAGATGGCTTCGGACGGACCGCCGCCTGCCGGAATCTTTCGGAGCTTGCCGTCCACTGCGAAGAATGCGATGAAACGGCTGTCGGGAGACCAGAGGGGCAAGACTGCGCCCTCGGTTCCTTCGAGCGGCTGCGCGCCATTGCTGGCCAGCCGGCGAATCCAGAACTTGGGCCGGCCTTGTGAATCGGCAAGATTCATGACCACCTGTTTTCCGTCGGGAGAAAGGACTGCAGAACTTCCTGCAACGAGCGAATTACCGCTCGGGAGATTCAATGCGACGCGCATTAGAGGCTGAGGTGGACTGGGCGTGAGAAAGAACCCGAGCGCTCCTCCGGCGACCAGCGCAAGAACCAGCGCGGCACGGCGGAGGAGTGCGTTGCGCGACCATCCGCGTGCAGGAACAGCGACACCTGCTCGCGAGCCGCCTTCTGCGATCCATCGAAGTTCGCTGGCCAGGTCGCCGGCGCTCTGCCAGCGTTCCTCAGTATCCTTGTTCAGGCATTTTCGGATCGCCCATTCCAAGGCAGGCGGCGTCAAAGGCGCAATCGTTGACACTGGCGCCGGCTCAGTTCCCATGATGGCCGCCACTACGCTCGCCGTCGATTTGCCATCGAAGGCGCGCTTCCCGGTGGACATTTCGTAGAGCACGCACCCGAGCGCAAACACATCGCTGCGCGCGTCCGCTTCCTTGCCCTCAAGTTGTTCCGGAGCCATGTACTGGAACGTGCCCACGACCATCCCTTCGGCGGTCAGTGGTCCGTGCGTCATCGTGGCAGCGATCGATGACGAGACTTTCGCCGGCGTTGCCAGCGGCTTGGCCAGGCCGAAGTCCAGAACCTTAATACCGGACTTCGTCAACATCATGTTATCCGGTTTGAGATCGCGGTGGACAACTCCACGCCGATGCGCCTTGTCCAGCGCATCGGCGATCTGAGCACCATATTTCAAGACTTGATCAGGCGGCAGCGGTCCCTTCCGGAGGCGTTCACCGAGGGTCTCCCCTTCGAGACACTCCAGCACGAGATAGGTCTTGCCATCGTGCTCGCCGATGTCGTGTAAGACGCAGATGTGAGGATGAGACAATTGCGAAATCGCGCGCGCCTCGCACTCAAAACGTTCCCGGAGTTCCCGGCTTTGGGAGAGATGTTCGGGGAGGATCTTGATGGCGACGTCGCGGTTGAGCCGGGAATCGCGGGCGCGATACACTTCACCCATACCACCCGCACCCAACGGGGACAGAATTTCATAAGGCCCGAGCCGGATGCCAGAGGTTAGCCCCATGGCGCGGAATTATATACGCTGGCCAGCAGTACTGCATCGTATTGCCAAATTGGCGGCTGTCAAACGTTGTCGCCGATAATTCGCACACTTGGCAAATGGCGGCGCATTTGGCAACCGACCTGGAGATGCGGCGGCAACGAAGTCGCTGCTGACGATTCCGGAGCAAGTACCGACCCCGCGCGCTGTCTTCCTCTCTTGGGAAAGCACTTTCTGCAGCCTGAGCTCCAAACCCTATCTCGTCGCATTTCTCCAGTTCTACCTCGAAAGTTTTCTACAGATGGGACGTGGGGATGTATCTCTATTTTCTGAACCATCGCAATTAAAGCCCGATGCATCATAAGTGCTCCCCAGGTCGGTGCGTCTCGAGTGCATTGTTTTCGAAAGCTGAGATTTGGGAAATAGAGGTGCCGCGGCTAGTCCGACGGCGAGGAGAGGATAGAAATGGCAGGGCAGTTCGCGATTGTGACGGGAGCATCCAGCGGTATTGGACTTTCACTGGCAAAAGAACTTGCGGCACGTGGCTACGACTTGGCAATTTGCTCATCTGGCGAGCGACTGCAGGAGGCTGCAGAAGAACTGCGTTCGCAAGGCGCGCGGGTTACTGAGATCCTGGCGGACTTAGCGACCCACGACGGCGTGAAACAATTCTGGGATCAGGTGCAGTCCCTAAGGCGGAACATTGATGTAGCTTGCATCAACGCAGGCGTGGGCGTCGGTGGGCTGTTTGCGAAGACAGACTTGGACGCCGAACTGAATATGGTGTACCTAAACTGCGTGGGCACAGTGCAGCTCGCGAAATACGTGGTTCAAGATATGCTCTCGCGCAATGAAGGCAGAATTCTGTTCACGTCCTCCATCGCCGGAGAGATGGTTGCGCCCCGTGAAGCGGTGTATGCAGCCACGAAAGCCTTTGGATTGTCTTTCGCCCACAGTCTTCGTTACGAATAGCGCGACACCGGGGTTTCGGTGACCGCTCTCCAGCCAGGCCCCACGAACACGGATTTCTTCCACCGCGCCGGCATGGACAACACGGAGGTTGGATCCGAAGGAAAAAACGAATCTCAACCGGACGATGTAGCGCGCCAGGGTATCGAGGCGCTCCTATCGGGGAAAGATCACGTCTACGCAGCATCTGCGAAAACCAAGGTTGAAGCCATGTTGGCAAATGTCACGCCCGGCAGCGTGAAGGGTGCGATGCACGAGAAGATGGCCAGACCCAAAGCCAGCTGACCACCGTCCCATCACAATTCTCAGTAGAAGCGAAACCTCTTCAGGAGTCGGAAATGTCGAGAGCATTGAACGAAAAACCCAACGCAGAGCCACTCCCAACTTTAGCAAGTGCGGGAGTCACTCTGAATGGCCGCTATTTGCCGCCGCCGGAGGATAAAGACGGGAAGATGTGGGTAAGGACGAGTGCCTTGATCCATGCCAGTGCCGAAGATCTTTACAACATGTGGCGCGATGTCGAAGCGGCACCTCTGTGGCAAGAGCAGATCGAAAAGGTCACTCGAACGGGTGAGACCACCTCTCACTGGGTAATGCGACCTGTAGCCAATAGTAGCGATAAGGACAAGGACAAAACCGTCGAATGGGATTCTGCAATTCTGCAAGATGAACCTGGGCGGCGCATTGCGTGGAAATCCATCGGGGGCGAATCGCACAATGCGGGTGAGGTTGTCTTCGAGCCCGCGCCTGGCGGTCGAGGAACTATGGTCACCGTTCTGCAGGAATTTCGAATGGGCAAGTTAGCCAGCGCATGGGAAACGATCGTGGGCCGAAATCCGAAGCAGGCTGTGATTGAAAACCTCCGTCATTTCAAAGCTCTTGCGGAGACAGGTGAAATCCCGCGGACCCAAGGCCAGCCTCACGGGCCACGAGGAATGATCGCTGGCATCAAGAAATCAATGTACGACGAGGAGACCAAGGTCCCGCCCGGACTGCATCGCAAAGCGAGTTAGATAAGGGCAGTTTCGCGTAATTAATTTTTAAATTGGAGTTCAATTATGAAAGCGCTCTGTTGGATGGGAAGTGGCAAGGTTGAGGTTCACAACGTCAGCGACCCGACGATCTTGAACCCGCACGATGCCATCGTCAAGATTACACGCACGGCCATTTGCGGATCGGATTTGCATCTGTACGACGGCTTCATCCCGACAATGGAAGAAGGCGACATTCTCGGGCACGAGTTCATGGGGATTGTCGAAGATACAGGAAAAGGCGTAACGAACCTGCAGCGCGGCGATCGAGTAGTCGTGCCGTTCACGATCGCGTGCGGGAATTGCGAGTTTTGTAAGAAGAAGATCTGGTCGGCTTGCGACAATACCAATCCGAACGCCCATTTGATGGAAGCCGCCTATGGATATTCCGGCTCGGGCCTGTTTGGCTACTCCCACATGATGGGGGGATACGCCGGCGGACAGGCGCAGTATGTGCGGGTGCCTTTCGCGAATGTCGGTCCGCTAAAGATCGAAAGCGACCTTCCCGATGAGAAGGTGCTATTCCTTTCCGACATCTTCCCCACTGGGTATATGGCCGCCGAGAACGCGCAAATCCAGGGGAACGATACGGTCGCTGTTTGGGGTTGCGGTCCCGTCGGCCAATTTGCGATCGCGAGCGCATTTATGTTGGGTGCCGCCCGCGTCATTGCCATTGATAGACTCCCCGAACGCCTCGAACTGGCGCGTTCAATTGGGGCTATAACGGTTGATTATTCCGACGAAGACGTAAGCGTTCTCACCGCATTGAAGGACTTAACCGGAGGAATAGGCCCCGATTCTTGCATCGATGCAGTTGGCCTCGAAGCCCATTCCGCACAACTCCAGGGCATTTACGACAAAGTAAAGACGGCCTTGATGCTCGAAACGGACAGACCAAGCGTCCTGCGACAAGCGATCCAATCGGTGCGCAAGGGGGGCACGGTTTCGATACCCGGGGTGTATGGAGGTCTGCTAGACAAGGTTCCTTTCGGAGCCGCGTTCGGTAAGGGCATCACGATGAAAATGGGTCAGACCAACATGCACAACTATATGAAGCCACTGCTGGAGCGTATCGAAAAACGACAGATCGACCCCAGCTACATCATTTCTCACCGCATCACTCTCGAGGAAGCGCCCGACATGTACAAAGTCTGGCGAGATAAGAAACAGAATGTCACCAAGATCGTGATTGACCCTTGGGCAACTTAAGGGAACATTCCAAGTTCTAGGCCCTCGAAACTCTCATACTGGTATTAACTGGGCGCCGCGAGGCGTGTCTACTCGGAGTCAGTTAACCTTCGCATTCCTGTGCCCCAGCTAAACCGCTGAAGAGACAGCAACTCTTCCCGTCTTGATTTTCACTTTTCTAAAGAGCGAATATTCCGTCTAACGGAAACGTTAGTCCTTGACGTTTGGGAATGTCCTTAAAGACAGGCACTCGGCATCGGTCAGGCCATGGACGACAAGATCAACATTCTCATGGTGGACGACCATCCCGGTAAACTAGTCAGCTACGAAGCCATCCTCGAGGAATTGGGCGAGAACCTCATCAAAGCTCATTCAGCAAGCGAGGCGCTAGAACATCTCCTGAAAACGGAAATTGCCGTCGTTCTAATGGACGTGAATATGCCAGAACTCGATGGCTTTGAACTTGGGAAAATGATCCATGCGCATCCGCGCTTTCAGAACACCGCGATCATTTTTATTTCCGGGGTACGGTTGACCGATCTCGATCGTCTTAAAGGAATTCGCGGAATGCGGGAACGACTGCGAAGGCTAAACGGCACTTTGGAAATCGGCTCGAACGGTCGCGGGACTCGGGTCACGGCAACAATCCCTCTGCAGGGGACAACTTCTCCGATGCGCCAAGGGTTCGCCTGAGACGCTATTATTCAGGTTGGGTCCCTGCCGCCCGGAACAGAACGCCCCGCTCGAAGCTTACCAACCTATCTCGCCAATCCTGTCCACCATAAGACCTTGCCCACGATCCGCCATCCCGCGGCCTGGATCAATGAGACCGATTCGTATTCCCGATGATCCGAAACCAAGACGTCCGTGTGGTCGAATCTAATCAACCGAGAGACTAGAAGCCCTTTTTCGATATTCGATGCGACAACGATCTGGCCCACTAGGTCGTCAACGGCATCAGCGGAAGTGTCGACCGCAATAATGTATCCATCGAGGATCAAGGGGGACATCGAGTTCCCTTTCACTCGGAGCGAAACTGTCGAAGCGGGGTTGGGGCACCATCCCGCCGGTGCGGCCAACATAGCCTCCGGCTTCAACTGGTCAAGATCCGAGACCCGATCTCCTCGAACCCCGGGAGTCGCGGCTGAAACTGGAAGGAGGGGAATTGCGACAAAAGCCTCATTCTCAGTCGGTCGTTCTCTTTTCGCGCCAGCATGCACTACTTGCAAGTGAGTGCTTCTATCGTCAAGGAAACGGCGACGGGCTTTCGGCAAAACGCGGATCACGTCAGCGGTATTCAATCCGGCTCGACCCCAAAAAACCCAACAAAGAGGGTCACCCGCCAACTTCCCTAACCTGATATAGGCATCGGCCGGAGGTTGAGCCTCCCCCCGCTCCCATCGAGAGACAGCCATCGCAGAGGTTTCCAGTCTGTTGCCTAGCTCGGCTTGGCTGAGCTTCAAGGACCGCCGTAAGCCTTCGATCGCATGAGACCATTCGGTGGGGCCCTTATGCTGCTTTGGCGATGAACGTGTCATGCGCGTCACCAATAAAAGCATCTTAAACCGAGTTCGGCGCTGCTCCAAGCTTGCATGAGCCCGAACAGCAACAAACTGCCCGTACAGTAATAACCGGATTGATCCACCACGATCGGATTGCGTTATAACGTTGTCGTTAGGGACAAAGAGATGCCATCGGATTCGGAGCAACCAGCGGACAGCGGTTGGCGGACTCGGCCAAACTGCCGGAACGAATTGCCGAGGCGCAGTACGCACTTAGTCTTCGGGATCGCGAGCTGTGGTATTCAGGTGACGATCACGCCGGAGAAAAGCACGCGCTAACCGGTGCCATGCGCGCTCTCGAAGCGTTGCGAAATCTACATCAGTTCCCTCGCCCAGCGCCTCCACCTCGAAGCCCCGGAAACTGAAAGGGGCTCCGGAGTCAGGAGCATGCGGTTACGGAGCCGAATGTTCAGGCAGCGTAGTTCTGGAGATGGCTTTCCAAATATTCAAAGTGAGGAGAACGATCATGCGATTCATACCAGTAGTCATCCTTTTGGTGGCTGGCCTGACGCAGGCCCAAACTAACCAAGGTGCAACGCCAGGGAGTCCGCAAGAAAATCGAGCTCAAGCGCTGAGTCAATCAGGTTCAGAAAGAATCATGAAGGAAGTGCACCACGAATTGGTTCTCCTTCCTTACTATGGTGTTTTCGACAATCTCGCTTATCGAGTGTCTCAGGACGGAACCGTTACGCTCATCGGCCAAGTGGCCCGTCCAACCTTAAAGTCGGACGCGCAAAACGTAGTGAAGCGTATTGAGGGTGTTGAACGAGTTGATAATCAGATCCAGGTCCTGCCTACGTCTCCGATGGACGACCAGATTCGTCTTGCAACTTA